>Ga0137362_10001084_pt1 | contig 16242 bp, 16 predicted proteins | sample MadtaG_2_FD_104801 | JGI IMG/M metagenome (GOLD analysis project Ga0137362, IMG submission 104801) | Vadose zone soil microbial communities from Angelo Coast Range Reserve, California, USA - Mad1_100_16 metaG | ecosystem: Environmental > Terrestrial > Soil > Vadose zone | place: USA: California... | reverse complement strand
GACAAGGAGAAATTCGGGGGTGGTGGAAGGGGGTGGGGATGGGGATGGGGGAAAAAAGGGAGGGGTTTTGGGGGTTGCGTAAACTTATTGAGGCAACTTGAAGGAACAGGTGCTGTTCGTGATCGTGATCTGCTAAGTTAGTCCCGCGGCACGAGGCCTCTCTTATTCCGTGCCTGACTCTGATCCCTGATCTTCCTCTCCGAGTCAGCCGAGGGATTGTTAGAGTGGGCATTCATTGAAAGTAAATGGCTCATCGTTCAATCGTCGCACACGGGCATGGACATCCGTCCCCGAGGGCACGATATCCAGAGGAGGGGAGCCATCGGGAAAGCTGCACCGTGCCAGCATTCACTTTAGATTTGGTGGTGGACATAACTTAGTGGGGGCTACAGCCTACAGTAACGATCACACAGGGTCTATCATGTTACAGCATCCGCGAAATTCGGCGATCATGATCTCGGCATCAAATGTAGTGGCCAATGGCAGGGCACTTACAACACCCAATGCCATTCCTTCGCCCTTACAGTACCCTGAAAAAGCTCAAGTTCACAACAGTAATACGAGGAGCCTCCCACGGTGGTAGGATCACGGCGACGGCGTGCGAACTGAATATGTACATATTGCTTATTCACACGTAGATAAGCGCCACCAGGTATTGAATAGAATCACCAGGCAGACAATTGGGACTCCCACTGTGGTATACATCATACACCGTTCGAGGTCACCTGCGGACCCCATGATGGGTGTTGCGTTCTTTGGTTACGTATACACCACGGTCTGTTGAGGATTACAGAGAGCGAAAACAACAAGCAAGCAAAATTTGGTAACAAAGAGTGAACGTGCTGAGAGACAGCCAAACATGCATGCAAAGCGAAAAAAAAAACAGCTAAAAGCAGCCCTACCAGAGAAAATGACATTTCCGAAGATGGTAAAAGCAAGAATTGTGGAACAGCAGGAAAAGGGAACAAGGGCAAAGGGGAAAAAGAAAAGAGACACGTTCAATCTTACGCTACCAAGGTCAAAGTGAAGTTAAATGTCCTGCGCTCTGTGTCGAGTTCAAAGAGGGAAAGGAAAGGCGTGGAGATCTGGCAGTTCGTTGTGGGACGCGACAAAGATTGAGAGCAGGCAGGGAGCGAATGGGTGGTCACCGGTCCTACTTGTCTCGGCAAACACTTTTTCGAGTAGATGAGGGGCATCATCAACGCGGCGCGATCAAAATAAATAGAGTGTCGTGTTCAGCTGGTCCCCACGGGAGAATCGGGTTGACTAGCTGCCCGCTGTGGTGGTACCTGTTGGTAAGACGGTCGCCGCGCCGCGCCAGCACTGGACGGGCTCTTCACAGTGGACGATCCTTGAGCATCCGCTTGCTGCGGTGGTGGATCCATTCTAACTGCCGAAATTGACTGCCTACGCACATCAAACGCCGGTGCGGGCGACTCCGTCTCGCGCATGTCGGAATCGTCACCAGTCGCTCCTTCCTCAGCACGCGGGTGAACAGGTGGAAACGTATACGTATCGCGCATAGGCGCGCTCTCCTTTGCAAGAATCGACAGATCGCCGTTAGCAACGCTTCTCCGTCTCCATTGTGCGGGTCCTGGTTCCGTGCCACGCGAGCACTCCAACTCCTCGACGCGGCGTTGCAGCCGCGCGATCTCCTCACGTAGCCCACCAACACGACGTTCGACTGCAGCCTCGATTGCAGATTCGAATCCTGACTGCAGCGCCTGCACTTTCGTGAATTGCTCAGCCAGCCATGTCTTAGAGTCCTTTGCATCACGAAGAGCATCGTAAAGAGCCTCGAAGGGTGCGAGGAATGTGCTGCGCTGCGATGCACTGTCAGTGCGGTTGAACGCGGCAGGCGTTTGCGGGACAAGAATAGTAGAAATGGGCACAGAGGCGGGTGGAGGTGCAGTATGAGAAGCCGAAGCAGCAAGATTCGAGCGAAGAGTGAGTCGCGTTGGCGTCGGTGGGACATTTCCCGGTATCCGTCGACCACCTGGGGGCTGCTGAACCTTTGGCAGAGAAGGTAGCGCCATCGTCGGAGGGAAGCGACCACCCTGATGAGCTGGCGCACTTTGAATGACGGGTTGTATGCGTGGGTCGCGTGGGGAAATGACGATGTCTGCAGGCTTTTTTTGCTGAGATAATGACGACTTGAATGCTCGGCGACCTGCAAAAGAGATGGGAGGAGGGGGTAAAGAGTTTTGGTGAGGAGGATGTGTACCCGGATCAGCTTGTTGACTCTGGCCGGGGGGCGCAACAGGGTTGGGACCTAAGGGAGCATCGGCTACACGGCCAGTGCGTGCTACGCTCATGTTCGGGCTACGAACAGAAGCACGAGAAGAGGCCGGTGATGGTTTGACAACAGCCGGGGAGATAGCGGATTGAGACGATGATGGGAGGGAACCACCTAGACTTTCCCTTCGCTTCTCAACCAGTGCTTCTTGGTTACGCTTCGCACTGAGCACTGAGCGGACCTGCTCGACAGGACTCGGGTCGTCACGATCCATGGGGGACACGCTGACTGCACTTGGGGGAGAGACAGTCTTGATATCAGGCGCGGGGGGATTGGAAGACACTTGATCGACCGGGTGTGATGAACCACTAACTGTCATGCGACGTTTCTTGGGAGAATGTTGGGAAGAGGGTGATGATGCAGAAGACTGCATAGATCGAGAATCGGGGTCTTGTCGTGGGGGGGCGGGATGGGAACGGGATTGGCGTGATTGAGAGTGCGAGTCATTACCGAGTTCATCGTGCTCGGTCTTTACACGACCTAGGTGGGGAGACGTGCCACTGAAAGTTCTGTTGAGTTTTATGTATATTTAGAGAGCGGAAAACAAAAAACGACATACCGGCTATCGAGCAGACTGTCATCATGCTGGGAGCCATCAGGGTGAGATCTTTTCCTTCCGTTTGGGATCGAAGCGGATTCGACCATGGCTGCTGCTTGAGAGGATTCAGGGAGAGAGCGGGGTCGTTCAGCGGGTGGCCGTGGTTGGATGGGGGGGAGAGAAGCGGGGTGGGACGAGAGCCTGTCTAGAGAAGAGTTTGAGAAAGCGACTGCAAAAGGAGGAAGGGACTGAGGCTGGGAATGAGTCGAATGGCGAACAGACATGATGTTGGGGAGGAAAAGAGGGTCGCCCTGAGGGGAGCAAATAATGAAATCTGTGGACCCCTCCCTTGCGAGGTCGTGTCGTACAACCGTTTAGCGACACCTGCCGTCGCCTCAAATAAACCGTCTAATTATTTTCTTCTTTATTTTCTGCGTTTCGTCCTCTTACACGTTACACGTTAACCTCACACCCTTATAGGCCCCGCACACCATTATGAAACCTGTCTTCCCGTTCCCCGACCTGGACTGCCTATACGATCCACTAAACCCAGCTAGGCTTCAAGTTTTATCTTGTCCGCCTACAAGCTTTATCGTTCGGATGCCTGATCCTCGGTGCTTGTCTATCGTACTGGCAAGCCCTGGCCCTGTATGTCAATGCCTGTCGTCGCAATAGACCCTTTGTTTCCTTTTCAACCTCGGTCAGTTATCGTCTTCCACCTCGTGATCTCTCACTCCCCTGACATCTTCCATTCTCTTCTGGCACACCTTATCCCTTTTCATCTCCAAATGCGCCGGGCTCGGCAGCACGTTCTCAATCACGGCCCCTGCCGCCCCGCGAACCACGCATGCGGGAAGCCTTGGGATCTCCGTTGCCGTCAACGGGTTTCTTTCCAGCGAACCGCTATCTCCTCGCCTTTTCTCTGTACCGGAACGATCAATTCTCCCTCTTTACTTTTTGTACGTATCCACTCGGGATTGGTACCCCATGCTTAGCCGGCACGTCGGATTGCGCAGCAGGTCAGACCTCACTCATCGTAGGTCTCGCTGCTCGCGCGGATGACGTGATGGTGGCCCGACCTCTCCGAAGTGCCCCTTCTATTCTCGCCGCCTATATAATGTTCCCTTATATGGACAGCGGCTTAGATGCAATATTGAAACACTCGCACATTGGCCTTTTCTCCCCATTGACTGGCGCGATTCTCAATCCCAACGCCGTTCCGCGATGTGAACACAATAACAAGGGAGGGAATAGAATACCTATCTGTAGATTTACACACAGGTGGCCAGGTGGCAACCCCTTTGGGATATGTTGCCTTGTTTCCCCCCAAGCTGCGCCCAACGTTAATGAAAATCAGTCTGCTTCACCTTGAGGCTTTTTGTCTCGCGGAATTCGAAAATTTCACGCTATATTTCTAGCCGCGAGGCGAGAGACCAATGGCAATCTGTAGCCGTATTTACGTCGTACATTGCCCACATACTGTGTGCAGCCCGTCGCGAACCAGTTAAGGATGGCGCCTAGACAATTTGCTCTGTCGTGGACTTGTGGACATCTCAAACTTGTTCGGTTCACTTCCAACGGACGGGTGTGGATACAGAATAATACTTGACATCCGTGTGCACTGACGTCCCGCCCGTGAAGAATGCGGATGTTGCCCGCGGTCGCGAAAGTGTGAGACGGCCTTTTACTCATTGCCTCTTGAGTTGGCTGTTTTACGGCATTGATTGGAATCGGAAAGGCCGAGTCCGACACCACGTCAACTGTAATTGTTAGCACCTAATTACAAACCGCGCACTGTCCCCTAACCAACCAAGATCCGTTCCTGGACACGATAAGGTGACCATATCCGCCCTTGCAACATAAGGAACGGAGGGTGCACCCCTGCTTTGTTGACTGCGACTCCAGAGTTATCTCACTGAATGTGCCTGACTGATTAGCGCGCAAAATAGCAGCCTTCTTCTCGGGTTGTTCAAGTGCTTATGCTGTAGTGTCCGCGGGGCAAGTGCGGCCTAAAAACAAACCTGTGCCTCGGAGCGATGCAAACCGATCACATACGACCGAGGATTACGGCGCGACGAAGTTGCTAATAAGTCAGAGTACAGCGGTGCCTGTGCCTGCTTGCTGTGCATCTCAGACACTACAGTGTACAGTACCCCAATTCCAATTGCCAGATTTTTCAGCGTTGGGGGTTCTTTTCGAGCTGCCCTTCCTGCCAAGTTACAGTTCTCTGGAATGCAACCTGTTTTTCATTCCTAGTGGCGCTGCGCTATACTGTTTCTGGGTGAAGATGTAATAAGTCCCCTGATACACAGAAAGGGTTCTGTGAATGAATGGACTCGATGGGTATTCGAATTAGCTTAAGAATGAATAAAAGGGGTGCATTCCCTCGGCGGTCGAAGCGTGTGGACACAGGGAAATCAGTACGGCGCACCCGCGCTGCTTGGCAGAGCGTACCTGGTTCAAAACATATTTAGAACTCACGTACTCACTTGAACACAGAATAGATTACTGACCTCACGATCAAAACAACTTCCTGGAATTTGCCTAAGTGCATTCACCCACTGGCAATTTATTTTGGCTTGGCACTCAGGAGTGGAGTGAACCCAACCAACCATATGCTTTGTCAGCTCCTCGTATTTCAGGCGGCGCCTCAATTGTGGTGGCAAATGGCGGAGTCGCGTCCACTTTGCGTTGCAGTCACCACTCTCGTCTTCGACGACCGACATGTCTTTCCTCCCTCCGCCCCCACCAGGCATGCCCGGGCCTCCCCCAGGCATGCCACCACCTCCCCCTGGGATGCCTCCTGTTGCTCAAGGTGATCCTTCGAGCTCGCGTTTACCTCCCGAAGTACTTGCTTTGAAATCGCAAAAGTGGATTCAGATGCAGAAGAAACGCTACGGGCAGAAGAGAAAAGGAGGATATATTGACATGGGGAAACAAGTGCGTTCCACTGACTTGCGTTTCTTTCAATCGCTTAGTGGTATGTTGTATAGGATATGCCTCCTGAACATGTACGCAAAATTATAAAGGACCACGGGGATATGTCCAATCGCAAGTTCAGGAATGACAAACGGGTTCATCTCGGCGCGTTAAAGTATGTTCCTCATGCTGTCATGAAGTTGCTCGAAAACATCCCTTTCCCTTGGGAACAAGTTCGCGAGGTTCCAGTGCTCTATCACATCACCGGGGCCATCACCTTCGTGAATGAGATTCCTCGCGTTGTTGAACCTGTATACCATGCTCAATGGAGTAGCATGTGGCTTGCTATGCGTCGAGAGAAGCGGGACCGTCGGCATTTCAAGCGAATGAGATTTCCCCCCTTCGATGACGAGGAGCCTCCACTCGACTACGGTGACAACGTTCTTGACGTGGAACCCCTCGAAGCTATTCAACTCGATCTTGACGAGGCCGAAGATGAACCCATAATCGAATGGTTTTACGACGCTCGTCCTCTAATTGACACTCCTCACGTCAATGGACCGTCGTACAAGTATTGGTCCTTGCCTTTACCGGTTATGGCCAACTTGTATCGGCTTGGTCGCACACTCCTTTCAGACCACACGGACATCAACGCATCTTATCTCTTTGACAAAAAGTCCTTCTTTACCGCCAAAGCTCTCAACATGGCAATCCCAGGAGGTCCGAAGTTTGAGCCACTGTATCGTGACATGGATAATTATGACGAGGACTGGAATGAGTTCAATGACATCAACAAAGTCATCATTCGTCAGCAAATTCGTACGGAATACAAGGTTGCTTTCCCGCACTTGTACAACTCCCTTCCGCGCTCTGTCACCATATCACCATATCATGCAACGAAAAACGTCTACATCCGTACAGACGATCCTGACCTTCCCGCCTTCTACTTTGATCCGCTTATAAATCCAATCTCTTTGCGGGGTGCGACGCCAAAAAACGTCCCCCTCGTCTCTCACGAGGACGCCATCTTTGGACCAAATGGGCAGGACGATGATGAGTTCGAGCTCCCAGATGAGCTCATACCTTTCCTGGATGAAAAGCCACTGGAGAATGATATTACTTCAGACGCGATTGCTTTGTGGTGGGCTCCAGAGCCATATTGTCGTCGCTCAGGGCATACGCGCCGAGCGCAGGATATTCCCTTGGTCAAGAACTGGTACTTGGAGCACTGCCCACCAAATCAGCCCGTCAAAGTGCGGGTATCGTACCAGAAGTTGCTGAAGTGCTATGTTCTCAATGAATTCAAGTCACGGCCCGAAAAAGCCATGACCAAAAAGAACCTTTTCCGGCAGTTGAAGGCTACCAAATTTTTCCAGACGACGAGGCTGGATTGGGTCGAGGCAGGACTGCAGGTTTGCAGACAGGGATACAATATGCTGAACCTACTCATTCACCGGAAGGTTTGTGTTTACCACGCGCTCCCTCCTTAGCGCGCTGACTCGGGGCATTTCAGAACTTGAACTACTTGCACCTCGACTACAATATGAACCTGAAACCTGTAAAGTGCGTAGTCCCATTCTTCGACATACCTTGTATTGACAGTTAGTTAAATAGGACGCTGACCACGAAGGAGCGGAAGAAGTCTCGTTTCGGGAATGCTTTCCACCTGTGTCGAGAAATTCTCCGCTTGACGAAGCTTGTCGTTGATGCGCATGTCCAGTACCGGCTCGGCAATGTTGACGCCTTCCAACTCGCGGACGCCCTTCAATATATTTTTGCGCACGTTGGCGCCCTTACGGGCATGTACCGTTACAAGTACAAGCTCATGCGACAGGTCCGAATGACGAAAGACCTGAAGCACCTCATCTACTATCGCTTCAATACCGGTCCCGTTGGTAAAGGTCCGGGTGTCGGCTTCTGGGCTCCTGGTTGGCGCGTCTGGCTCTTCTTCATGCGTGGTATTGTGCCACTTCTTGAACGTTGGCTTGGTAATCTTCTCGCGCGCCAGTTCGAGGGACGTAATTCGAAGGGCATCGCCAAGACCGTCACCAAGCAGCGTGTCGAGTCCCATTACGATCTCGAGCTTCGAGCTGCTGTCATGCATGACATTCTCGACATGATGCCTGAATCAATTAAGCAAAACAAGGCCAAGACGATCTTACAGCACCTATCAGAAGCGTGGCGATGTTGGAAGGCAAATATTCCATGGAAGGTGCCAGGTATGCCTACGGCAATTGAAAATATTATACTACGCTATATCAAGAGCAAGGCCGATTGGTGGACATCGTTAGTCTTCTGCCCCTCACCACTTGTCATTGTTGAGCTAACTGCCTGAACAGTGTGGCCCACTACAATCGTGAGCGTATCAGGCGCGGTGCAACAGTCGACAAAGCTGTAGTGAAGAAAAATCTCGGTCGTCTCACGCGTCTTTATTTGAAGGCAGAACAGGAACGTCAACACGCTTATCTCAAGGATGGTCCATATGTCAGTGCAGAGGAGGCCGTGGCAATCTATACGGCAACCGTCCACTGGCTTGAGAGCCGAAAGTTTGCACCGATCCCTTTCCCGTAAGCCCTTGTCTCCCATCGCATATCCCGTGTTCTAATGTTCGTGGTAGTCCATTGTCGTACAAGCATGACACCAAACTGCTCGTACTCGCTCTCGAGAAATTGAAGGAGGCCTATTCCGTCAAGGGGCGCTTGAATCAGTCCCAGCGAGAAGAGCTAGCCCTCATTGAGCAAGCTTACGACAATCCCCATGAATGTCTATCGCGTATCAAGCGGTTGTTGCTTACCCAACGGGCGTTTAAGGAATCTGGCGTCGAATTTTTCGACACATACGACAAGCTCATTCCCTGTTATGACATTGAGCCAGTCGAGAAAATCACGGATGCCTACCTTGATCAGTTCCTGTTCTTCGAAGCGGATAAACGTGGCCTTTTCCCCGCATGGATCAAGCCCGCAGATACGGAGCCACCGCCCCTTTTGGTATACAAATGGTGCCAGGGCATCAACAACTTGACCGACATCTGGGAGACAAGTGAAGGAGAATGTAACGTTATGATGGAGACCGTATTCTCCAAGGTTTACGAGAAGATCGATCTGACACTACTCAACCGATTGCTTCGTCTCATTCTGGACCACAATTTGGCCGATTATATCACTGCGAAGAACAACACTGTCCTGACGTACAAGGACATGGCGCATACGAATGCGTACGGTATGATTCGTGGGCTTCAGTTTTCTGCCTTCGTCTTCCAGTATTATGGTCTCGTGCTCGACATTCTCGTCCTGGGCCTGCAAAGGGCTAGCGAGATGGCCGGACCGCCACAAATGCCTAATAATTTCCTTCAGTTCCGTGACTCTGCGACCGAAACACGACATCCTATACGTCTCTACTCGCGCTACGTGGACAGGCTACATATCCTCTTCCGTTTCACCGCAGATGAAGCACGTGACTTAATCCAACGGTATCTCAGTGCCAACCCAGATCCGACTAACAACAACGTTATTGGATACAACAACAAGCGTTGCTGGCCGCGTGACTGCCGCATGCGTCTGATAAAACATGACGTCAACTTGGGTCGCGCAGTATTCTGGAATGTGAAACAGAGTTTGCCGCGGTCACTGACAACGATTGAATGGGAGGATACGTTCGTGAGCGTATATTCGCGCGATAACCCTCAGCTGCTGTTCTCGATGTGTGGGTTCGAAGTGCGGATTTTGCCCAAGATCCGAACGATGGGCGGGGAGCAGTTCTCCCTCAAAGATGCTGTTTGGAATCTCACGAATGAACAAACGAAGGAACGGACGGCGCAGGCATTCCTTCGCGTCTCGGATGAAGGTGCTGTGCAGCTATCGCCTGTGCGTTCGTTGCCGTGTGCTGACTGCGTGTCCAGGTGTCCAGCAGTTCAACAATCGCATCCGTCAAGTTCTCATGAGCTCTGGCTCCACGACATTCTCCAAGATAGTGAATAAGTGGAACACGGCCCTCATCGGCCTGATGACCTATTATCGCGAAGCGGTCATCCACACCAATGAGCTTCTCGATGCGCTAGTTAAGGCGGAAAATAAGATTCAAACTCGAGTGAAGATTGGGCTGAACTCGAAGATGCCGTCGCGTTTCCCCCCAGTGGTATTCTATACGCCTAAGGTTTGGCTTTCATCTGGCGAGGCCAAGTGCTATTCTCATAGTGGGTCAACAGGAATTGGGCGGCCTTGGAATGTTGTCTATGGGGCACGTGCTCATCCCCCAGAGCGACCTTCGCTGGTCGAAACAGACTGATATTGGAGGTACGGTATTACGCTGTTCAGGTCAATGAACTATTGGTTGCTCATTCTTACTTTAAGTAACACACTTCCGTGCGGGCATGACGCATGAGGAGGACCAGCTCATTCCCAACTTGTATCGCTACTTGCAGCCATGGGAGGCTGAGTTCCTCGACTCTGCTCGTGTTTGGTCGGAGTACTCGATGAAGCGCAAGGAGGCGAATGCCCAAAATCGTCGGTTGACGTTGGAAGATCTGGAGGATAGTTGGGACCGTGGCATTCCCCGCATCAACACTCTCTTCCAGAAGGATCGTCACACGTAAGTAGTATCCATCGATGTCGTCGTGTCAGTACTCATGTTCTGTGTTAGTTTGGCCTATGATCGTGGCTGGCGTGTGCGAACTGACTGGAAGCAATATCAGCTTCTCAAACAGTGAGTTTTCCCAGTTTGATGGTTGTTGTTATTTTAATTTGTTCGATAGCAATCCATTCTGGTGGACGTCTCAGCGTCACGATGGCAAGCTGTGGCAGTTGAACAATTATCGTGTCGACGTCATCGCTGCTTTAGGAGGCGTGGAAGGTATTCTCGAGCACACTCTCTTCAAGGGCACGTACTTCCCCACGTGGGAGGGCCTATTTTGGGAGAAGGCGTCCGGTTTCGAGGAGTCAATGCGATACAAGAAGCTCACGAATGCCCAGCGCTCTGGTCTCAATCAAATTCCCAACCGTCGTTTCACGCTCTGGTGGAGTCCAACCATCAACCGTGCAAATGTCTATGTAGGCTTCCAGGTGCAACTGGATCTGACGGGTATTTTCATGTGCGGCTGGGTCATCTGTGACCGATGATTTTAGTTATGCTGATGTCGACTCACACAGGCACGGCAAAATCCCGACGTTAAAGATCAGTTTGATTCAGATCTTCCGTGCTCATTTATGGCAGAAGAGTAAGTTATTCGTTTCTCTCATGTGATTGTCGCGTCATATACACGGTTATAGTTCACGAGAGTGTTGTCATGGATCTGGTGAGTAGAGAGCTTGGCTGACAAGCTGCGAATTTATGAACTGTGTGGCTTCTAGTGTCAAGTTTTCGACCAGGAGCTTGAACCACTTCAGATCGAAACCGTACAGAAGGAGACCATCCATCCTCGTAAGAGTTACAAGATGAACTCGTCTTGCGCGGATATCCTCTTGTTCTCCGCATACAAGGTAAGCTATCGACAACCTGTCAGATTTCTGGCTCTAACTCATTTGTTCGCAGTGGAATATCGCACGGCCATCGCTCGTTACTGACGTGTGTTCATTCCGCAATTGTGGCTGCTACTTAACTTATCCTCGATCCTACAGAATAAAGACCAGATGGATGGTACAACCAGCAACAAATTCTGGGTCGACGTTCAACTACGATGGGGTGACTTTGACAGCCATGACATAGAGAGGTACACCCGAGCCAAATTCTTGGACTACGTACGTTGGATATTCTTAGCATAGTACTTGTGCGCTGATAGCATCGGTTCTGCCAGGTCTCGGACTCTATGAGCATTTATCCCTCTCCAACTGGTGTCATGATTGGCATGGACCTGGCTTATAACCTGTGGTCGGCCTTTGGGAACTGGTTCCCCGGTCTCAAGCCCCTCATTCAGCAGGCCATGGCGAAGGTTATGAAAGCGAACCCCGCATGCCATGTACTACGTGAACGTATCAGGAAGGGTCTCCAGTTGTATTCATCCGAGCCCACTGAACCCTATCTGAACAGCCAGGTTAGCATTTAGCCTTACCTCACTTTTCTCTACTGATGTGAGGTCATATAGAATTTCTCGGAGCTCTTCTCCAATCAGATCATTTGTTTGTCACTTCCTCATCTCTACTCCGATGAGTCCTGATATCCGAGCGCAGGGTTTGTTGATGACACGAATGTCTATCGTGTAACGATGTAAGCACAGACTTGAATTTATTTGACTTTGTCCTAACCTTTCCTCATAGCCACAAGACATTTGAAGGCAACTTGACGACCAAGCCGATCAGTAAGCGTGTTTTGAGCTAAATCCAGCGAGTGGCTGACATAAGTTTCGTTAGACGGCGCTATTTTCATTTTCAATCCTAGATCTGGCCAATTGTTCCTCAAAATCATCCACACAAGCGTTTGGGCTGGTCAGAAGCGTCTCGGGCAACTGGCCAAGTGGAAGACGGCCGAAGAAGTTGCAGCGCTGGTCCGTTCGTTGCCCGTCGAAGAGCAGCCCAAACAAGTCATTGTCACCCGGAAGGGCATGTTGGGTATGTATGTTCTATTCGACACGGAGTCATCGTTGATTTGACATGTACTAGACCCTCTTGAGGTCCATTTGCTTGACTTCCCGAATATTGTCATCAAGGGAAGCGAGTTGCAACTCCCCTTCCAAGCCTGCATGAAAATGGAGAAATTCGGTGACCTTATTCTGGTACGGTTAATTACAAGATTCAGCGTTCCCCGTCTAACCTATCTCTCTCTCCAGCGTGCGACTCAACCTCAGATGGTTCTGTTCAGCCTCTATGGTGAGGACAAATAGAATCCGTGTGATATATTCACTGACTTGAATCTCTGCAGACGATTGGTTGAAGACAATTTCGAGCTATACTGCGTTCTCTCGTGTCATTCTCCTTCTGCGTGGGTTGCATGTCAACAATGAAAAGGGGAAAATCATTCTTCACCCTGACAAAAATACTATCACGGAGCCCCACTTCGTCTGGCCGACTCTGTCTGATGAAGAATGGATTAAGGTAGAACTCGCAATGAAGGATTTGATTCTTGCCGTGAGTTTTACAACTCCGTTATGCTCCGGGAACTTAGTATTCACTTGACGTGTAGGACTTTGGCAAACGGAATAGCGTCAATATCGCTTCCTTGACCTCCAGCGAAATCCGAGATATCATTCTCGGCCAAGAAATTGTCGCACCGTCAGTACAGCGCCAGCAGATGGCCGAACTGGAAAAGAGTAATGAAGCCCAGGCCCAGGTCACTGCCGTGCAGACGTAAGCCTCCTGTACTGTTCTTACGACACATCAACTGATGTCCCATATAGTCAGACCACGAATATTCATGGCGACGCTATTCAGACTGTTACAAGTGAGTCATTGTGCTAAGAGTCCAGTCTCGATCTAAAATGTTTGCTCTCGACAGCCACAAATTACGAGCAGCAGGTGTTCAGCAGCAAGTCCGATTGGCGTGTGCGCGCAATTTCTGCGACACATCTTCCCCTTCGGTTGCAGCATATCTACGTGTCGAATGATGACGTGAAGGATGACGCTGCTTCGTTCACATACGTGTTACCAAAGAACATCCTTCGCGCCTTCATCGCTGCCTCCGACCTCCGAACTCAAGTCGCTGCTTTCTTGTATGGTGTATCGCCTCCAGACAACAAACAAGTTAAGGAGATAAAGGTGCGATTTTAAAGAAGTATAATCTTTTCATCGAGTTTACAAGCCTCCGTAGGCTGTTGCTTGGGCACCCCAACGGGGCAACAACAACTCGGTCGAGTTGCCTTCCAAATTGCCAAAGGATGATTACCTTCTCAAAGATTTGGAGCCTCTTGGCTGGATCAAGACCCAAGCGTTGGAGCTACCTCATCTATCCCCGAGCGATGTCAGCACGCAAGCAAGGATCATGGCTGACCACCCTGAATGGGGGTCATCGTCAATCTGTATCACTTCCGCATACACGCCAGGCTCTGTGTCGCTTTCAGCTCACTCACTGACTGTCCCTGGGTTCGAATGGGGTAGGAAGAACCAGGACACATCCCCTAATCCTCAGGTTAGAATTTTCTCTTTGTCGACCCACCAATTTTCTAATTCCCGGTGCAGGGCTTCAACCCGAATATGTCGGAGCGCGTGCAGTTACTCTTGTCTGATCGTGTTCTGGGGATGACTCTGGTTCCCGAGGGCAGGGTGTGGAATTATGGCGTCGGTCTTACTCAGCTTTGGTCTCCCAATATTCCTTACTCTATGACTCTTGACACGCCATTGTTATTCTGGGCGGAGGAGCACAGACCTGCGGCATTCTTGACAGTAAGTTTTTGGTCACTATCTCTCGATGTGCTAGTGTCTGACGCGACACTTACCGCAGTTCGCAAATCTCGAAGCGGGCGAGGATTCAGCTGACGTCGAGAACAGCTTCCAGTGATCGTCGATGTTTTATCACTCTTCATTGTTTGTTTAGCATACCGTATATCAATTCTTTTCCTGCAAGTATAACGTTCAGATGGGGATGGACCGTTGGCCATACTGTGGTCTATCAGATGTTGTGAGGAGTAGCAAGTGGGGTCAAATTTCTCTCATCCTCCACTATTTTTTGCGACACGCGGCAACACATGGTAGTCACAATCTACTTTTATTACAAGTTTGGCGACTTATTCGAAAGACAACTCTTTCGTCTCAATAGTGGGCGCTCGCCAGCCCCGAGAAAATTCGGTCGAGGAACGGAGCGTAGCACATGCGCCGTCCTCTTATCATGACACTGCTCACTATTTTCACACTCGCTCGCTTCTCTGAGAGTACTTTAGAAACTCGTTATATAGTAGTTATGCCATTCTCGCTGCTGGTCTGACCTCCTCTCTTTACCTTCTCCGTCTCTGTCTATAGTCGACGCCAACATGGAGCAACCAGTATTATCAGTCCCACTTGCCAATTCCACATTTCTGGATTCCGAGTCGACCCTCACTAGCCTTACTCCCGACCGTGACAGGGCTGTTCCTTTCGCTAGCATGATGCTAATTTTGCCGCAATACGCAGCCTATTATAGCTACCGCAAGTCTTGAAGAGTGACCCTACGGCAGCTGGTCGAAGCCGTCTCAAACTTGCGGATCCTCGGGATAGCGAAAATGAGTATAACGATGAAGACATAACAACTTCTCGAGAGCCATGCACCGCTTCTTGTTCCGTCTTCGCGCTTGATGTCTCTGCCGATTATAGTATGAGCCAGAGGATGAAATCGTCTTACTAGCGGTACCCCGTGCTTCGCACGGAGGACAGCTAGATTTTCTCAACGCGAGATGGGATCGACGTATGGACATTTTGCACGCCTACATGAACGGAGCACCATCACCCGAAATTCTATTAGCTTGTTTCTTCCATGCCCATTTGTCCCGCCTGCGGTCTATTTAGAAGACTATCGGAGCGTGTCATTCTGTGCAAGTGAAGGGAAAGACTCTCAGGCTTTCGCTGGTACCAGGCGAACGAGCTTTAGAATTACATGGAGTTGATGAGCAATAATAAGGCACGTAATTAGTTTCTTTCTCTATAGATTGCATGAGGCCTGTGTCATGGTAAAAGTGAGCAAAGTGTGAGACGAGACTGAAAAAAGGGGGTTAGTAGTACTAAGCACCGGTAGTTGAGTTTGAAGAAACGACGAAGAAAAAAAGAGATTGAGCATTACAGTGAGATAGAACAGAGGATCCACTTCTTTTCATATCATATGAGATCGAATCGAAATAAGACCAGAGGGAGACAGGCCAACGACAGTGAAAAAAACAACCTAATGGAAAGGCATAGAACGATGTTACCCGGTAATGAACCACATAATACGACTCAGACGCTGCAAAAGCCTGGGCACCTCACACCGCACCGCTTACGATGCTCAACGACAATGTAGACGTATTTCGCGCCAAGTCCAGTGGAGGTGGTGTAAGGGGCAACATTTCCTCATCATCTCGTGTGACGCTCTGCCCACGCACCTGCTCAGGTGAAGGCGATGGCAGAGGGCGTATAGACCCCTTACGCGGCGCCGGCGATAACACCGTCATCTGCTGCGGCGAGCGGTCTGGCGGTGGGGGTATGGACGGTCTATACGAACGGTGGGATGGTGAAGGTGGAGACGGCGAGAAGGAAAGTAGCGAGAAAACTGGTGGGCCGTCGCTCTCGTCTTCCATTAGCGCCGCTCCTAGCGCTGCCTTGGGTGGCGCAATCGCGATAGGCGTTTCCCCATCGAGATGAAGAAAATCTGCGTCTGGACCGATGTTTGCGATGGGCTCGCATATCAGTGCTGGTATGGACGTGGGGATCTCGAGTGCGAGGGTGGGGTGCACAACTGTGGTTATAGTGGGAGGCGGTGGTGGGGTCGAGCGGCCTGAAGGCGAGCTGAGGATGCGCAGGCGTTGTTTGAGTGATGTCGTGCGTGGTACGGTAGGGAGTGGCGCATGTATTGGTGTTGGGGTCACGTGGGGTGGAGGTGGTAATGGGCGCATCGGCGGTGG
>Ga0137362_10001083_pt1 | contig 16243 bp, 22 predicted proteins | sample MadtaG_2_FD_104801 | JGI IMG/M metagenome (GOLD analysis project Ga0137362, IMG submission 104801) | Vadose zone soil microbial communities from Angelo Coast Range Reserve, California, USA - Mad1_100_16 metaG | ecosystem: Environmental > Terrestrial > Soil > Vadose zone | place: USA: California... | reverse complement strand
CCTGCAACTGATCGACGACGGCAACGGAAGTAATTTTACTCCCGGTACTGCGAAATTGGTTTGCTTTCTCTCCGTTTCGAATACATCCGCAGCACTAGAGTAGTTCACCCCTCGGACTTTGAATGGCAACGCGTTTGGTTTCACCCAAGAGCAAATCCAAATGGGTTTCAGGCAATGTAAAGCCGGCTTACGCCACTTTACTGTTTAAGCTGCGTGGCGCCAAGAGCGGTGATTCAGAAGTGGGGGACTGTCATTTGAGGCGCCAGCACAGTTTTTGTCACCCAACTTTGCTCTCCGTCTGATTAAGTGACCACCTCGTATGTTCTGGTTGGCATTCAGCGCTATTCAGCTCCCCGTCTGCCGCAGTTGAGATTGGTTAAAGTGACGTCAATTAATAGGATAACGTTGTTAGGATTATGTCATGAGCGCTTACATTTCGGCATTTCCCACGGGGCCTGTCAACCGGGGAATAGGGGATCAGTCACGCTGGCACTACCGTAAGTCAGTCGTAGTAAACTCTGACCAAGTGGTCCAGTCGCATCCGTTATCATGTTCATGTTCATTTTCTCTCATCTCCTTGCGTGAGTTTTCAAAACACCGATATCATCATCATCATCACTGACCGGTCATCCTGGGACCTGGGCCTCAGCGGATGGTTTACCTTCCTCCTGCCATCCTATTCGACCTTCAAAGCGCTCAGGCAGCACCCCCTGCATGAACAGGAGATAGAGAGATGGGCGAGTTACTGGGTAGTCGTTGGAGCAGTTGTCGCATTTGAGCACACCGCTGAGTGGCTATTGTGTTGGTGAGTTGGCTCGCTCCAAAGTCCTTATTTGACATACGGCTCACCCACATGACCCACCTGTAGGTTCCCGTTCTATTGGGAAATCAAAACCGCTTTCCTCCTTTTCCTCTCCCTTCCACAATTTGAGGCACGTGTTAAGAAACGTTCTTATTTCCCCCAGGTGTTACTCATTCACCATCTTTTTTTTCTTTCCCGCTGCGCCACAGGGCTCGACCTATCTCTACAAATCTTACGTCGAACCGTACCTCGTCCAAAACGAGTCCGACATTGATGCGAGCATCGCGTCTGCACGCAATGAAACTCTCCTATTCATCCAGTCACGCCTTTCCACGCTCTGGGATCTCCTCTATAGCCTACTTAGCAAAACCCCCGTCACGTCAAAGCCATCCCCGTCCGGTGCCACACCAGCGAATGGGTTCCCCGACTTCGGTCAGATTTCCCTTCTCCAATCGGTGCAGGGCTTTTGGGGTGCGATCAATCCACCCGCCTATTCAAAACAGACGATTTCGAGGTCCGCCTCTGATACGGTCCCGTCGGAGAAACAGGCGCCCTCGAATGCTTACTCTAATGATCCCTCCGTCACCGCTGGCTATGACGTCGACGAGACTATCAAGGACTAAAGTCATGGTTGGAAGCTGGTTTATGTTAGACATGGATCCAGACTTTTGGGATTTACGTTATACAATCTCTGCAATCCTGTTGTTCTGTACCGGCGCGTATCACGCGGTGAGCATTCCAAAAATGGTCAGATATCTTTCAAGTACGCTTGCGAGGGCACCAAATTTTTTTTTCGAATACACTCGACATATGATGCGTGGTGTGCCATGACCGCGGGGTTTGTATTCTTTGGCATGAGACAATATTACTCTGGCCCTATATTTAGCGGGACCGCTTCTTGACTGCTCAGTTACAGTACAGAATAAGAACAAAACCAGATCACGTGTTGCACTAGTCCCACATCGGACGAATATCGGGTATCCCTGGCCTGGCTGATTCGATCATCCATCATTCAAAATTAGGGCCATGATGGCCATCAAGGTGCAACACAGGCGCACCTCGGGTCGCAATGGGGAATTAAGAGGCCGCCGGCAGAAAATCATCAAAAAATCATCGATCATCGCTGTGCCAGTGCTCGGCGACGAATGTCCGATGTCCGAGTGCTTACATACCCACAACTCTAATATATCTTGTATCCTGAAACTGAAACATAGAGTTCGGTAGCGAGATGTGTATATGAACATTTATATCAAATGGATATACCGAAAACTCAGTGCCAGTGTGGCAGATAGATAGTAAATGCTACGCCTCCGCCATGTTTTGGTGGGGTGGACGGTGCGTCGTGACAGCGAGATACAGTAGTTGATCGCATCGCCACGGAGTGGTTGGTGACGTCGAGGCATCAAGGTGTCGATACCCTAGCAAAGTCATGAGCACGGGAGAGATTTGCAAAAAAAAACAAAGCGGCATGACACATACTACAGTACGGGCATGTTCAACGTCATGACGCTACGAGCCAACGCGGTTGCGCCTGAACGCAGCCTCGACGTCCGCAGCGGAATACTCGAGCGAAACGCCAGTGTTGGCATAACACTGCGTTATGCGCTTGGCAAAAATCTCCGTGATACGCAACAGCTCCTCCTCACACGCCTTCCACACGCCTACCAACACCGTGCCGGGCGTGATTCCACTACTTTCCCCAGTAGTGACTTCGGAAGCCTCTGTGAAGTGTTTTTCAACTCGCTTGAACAACACATCTACGTATTTCCGAACGTCTTTGGCATCGTACTCCTTGACGACCTTCTTCAGAGCTGACCGGCTGTAACTACTGTTGCGCGACACCTCCGAAGGTGCCGTTGTCTTCAACAGTTGCTCGACGCCATCGAAGTAATCCTGGCGACAGTAAGAAAACTGATACAACCCTGTCTGCTGAGAAAAACAAAGTGACTGACAATAATCTTCGAGAACGGACGTCTCAAGACCACCTTAACATAGGCATTAAGGTTCTCCTCGTACACAACCTCCGCTCGAGAGGAGAATACGTTGACAGAGCCGATCTCTTGCTGCCGAATCTCAGCCACGAAGTAGTGCATGTTCTCTATAGCATCACGTCTCAGCTAGGACAGTAAAGATGGAAAGTCCTACTTACCAATAAGAATGACGTGGTAGTTCATCTGCCGTTTATCCTCGTCCTCGCCGTTCATCTTGGCCATGTGTTTTAGGGAGTCGAACATGGTCTGCACAATTTTTTCATATGCACCGTCCACGCTTTGTCGAATTTCGAACATGTCCGCGCCGATGAGCTGGCTCTCTACACGCCCAACATAAATCGGAAAATATTTAACGAAATGAGCCACTCCGTTGCGTTTCTTGCTGGTTAACTTCGTTTGTTCAATAGCCTTGATTTGTTCGGCCTAAATAGACGATGTTAGCATCTACGGTGGTGAAAACGCATAACATGACGTACGACATGTCGTTCGAAGAGACCCTTCAGTCGCGTGTGCTGCTTATCCAGGAAATTTAAAAGAAATGCTGATCCCCGTTCGTCAGCGTCGGCTAAGAAACGCTCGAGAGTAGCCAGAATGCCGATGATCTGTCTGAAATACGCTCAATCGTGTATGCCAAGGCAAATAGAAACAAAAACATACATGCTATCTTTGGCTAATGCGTTATCGATCCATGACTTCACTTCAAGGGGCAGGAAGCCGAAAATGAGGTCCAGGGCTCCGCGCACGAGTTTGTACGTTTGCACGCTCAATCCGGAAGTGCGTGCAGCCTGTCGTCGGTAATAATTGTCTAATCCCATGTAATCCGCAAACGTGAGCTTGGCTTCATTGATCTGCAAAAAGTCGGCGATGAACTCTTCTTCACGAAGTATCTGGGAAGATATTTGCTCCAAGGCTTGGTCAAAGACCTAATCCCCGATAAGACAATGGCGGCGACATGCAGAGAGCAGAGCTTACCTCCTGCGCGGTCTTGTCACCGTCGGTTGTTTTGTCCTTGTCCTTTCGGCCATCCATCGGCGATCGGGTAGTAGTACCAGCGCGTCGCAAGGCTCCAGGTGTTCTGGAGGTGGTGCCAGTCGGCGAGAGTGAAAAGCCTGGTAGCAAATTAAGTACTCGTAAGAAGGTCTCTGCCAGATCACGGACTGTTTTCTGGATCATCGTCTTGTACTCTTCTGATGAGACCGTGGTAAAACGATAGAAGAGATGTCATCTGGGTATTATGTAGCTGGCTTGCCGCTGAGAAGTAAGCCTTGAAAGTAAAAGATAAATTAGTTACCGAGTGAGGCTGAGCGCAATGAGAACCTTACAGCACACAACTTCCCGTAGGTTAATTCATCCATCTCCTTCATATACAGGATGAGCCCACTGTACTGATCTAGATGGCTTTCTAGACTCTTGTGACTTTTGATTTCCGGTCTGCTGCGTCCGCCAGTATTTAACAGTCCACTTGAATCGCCCAAAAGTAATGTCGACTAGAAGAAGAACCTTAGACCTCGTGAAATTTGAGGGTAGTATAAATCCAAGCGCACCTGAGCTGTAAACATGATGCACGAGTACTCATACAGGCGTTTGCAGAACTGAGTGTTGTGTGTTCGATACTCCTCCAGACGCTCCATGGTAGCAGCCATATCTGGGGACATGTTACTACTGAATTCAATATGGAGCCTCCAAGCTCACCTCGATCCCGACTTGCCTGCAGTGCTTTGTACAGCTCTGCAGCAGCCTCTTCCAGAGCCTGAATACTTCTTTGGTCGCGTAGTGAGCCTTGTGCCAAGGTGACCAACGCCTCTCGTCCAACTTGCACGGTCCTCTGCGAGGGGAATGTCTAGCGGAAACAAAGAAAAGTACGTAGAAACTTACCAGGAGCTGTTCAAGTTCCCTGAGCAATGAACGTTGATTCTGAGTCTGTACTTGAAGACCTCGGTTTTGGGACTGAATAAACGATATATCCTCATTTACAGCCTAGGCACGGTCAAAACTCAGCTAATGGCAGGAAACTTGAGTCATCAACTTGCATTCAAATGAATCTTGTAAGAAGATACAAGACCATCCATGTTATCCAGTTCAAGGATTGCCTCATCGAGGTACTTCAGGACAAGTGTCACGCGATCATCAGTCTCGATGAAAGAATGAATGTTCGCCTGGAAAAGACCGTTTACAGTTGCCGTCACGGGTCATGATAGAATTAAATACCTTTTCTAATGCTGTAAGCTCATCCAATAACCGGGCTTCTATCTGGTCAACAGCTCCTCTGCCCCGCATTCTGCCTAGAATATCGTCACTGGCCCACTCGTAGCCTTCCAGCATTTCTTCCACATTAGCCATAATGTCTTGCGTGCCCTCCTCTTCACCTTCAGGATCGGAAGTCCCAGAGCCGCGAAATATCAGGCGATCAAGCGCAGACTGGTTGGCAGGGTCGAAAAATGAGATTCGAGCCTTCTGCTCTCTACGAAGCTGCGCTTGTTCTGGAGGTAAACTAGGGCCGCGAGGTTGGGCGTTATTTTTCCTCTTTGAATGTGAGGATGATGCAGGAGACGGTGAGCGGCGGAAATCAGAGGGCGCAAGCACTGAGCTCGGTGACCGATTAAACGAAGTAGCTGATGATGGTACATCGAGAGGCGACTCCGAAGCGTTAAAACTGTAATGGTCCTTAAAACTTTGTGTTTCAGATGACGCGGTAGTGACTGAAAGACGAGACGTAGTAGATTGCACTTGAGTCGATAACACCTCAGAACCACCCGACACCTTTGAATTTGAAGCGGGGTCTGCCACCCATGCGCCACGGAGCCGAACAGTTGAGGAAGAAGATTGTGAAGTCCGACGAGGCCGAGGGGAAGGAATCATTCCTGTAGTCGAGTCGAGAGGTGATGGAGGACCTGACGAGACGGGTGAAGCTCTCCTTCGAGAGCCCGACCAGGCCTCTGCCACTAGCACCGATGAATAGTTACTGGAGACATCTTCGTGGCCTCTCAGATCCCGGGATGCGGTGTCCCGGAGCCGTCGAGCTTCAATTGGCCGTGCAGTAATAGGAGGCGTAGGTGTACGTGATTCACTCTCCTCAGCTAGGGAACGTACGGCTAAGAGTGGTGAGCCTCAATCACACGAACAAAGTGTATCTTACCCGAGCGTATCACTGGGTCCGCGAGCCCAATGACCTGGAGAGTACCCCCAGAAACCGCCCGAAAGAGGTCAACGAGAACATGGAGAAACTCCAGTTGCTCACTCGCTTTCTCGGTTTGCCACGTGTACGTCCTTGCTAGAGTAACATTAAATGTCAAGGGCTGTGTCGGCGTCAGGACACAATGAGACCATGAAACGAATGTGCAACTCACGTCAGTCACCTCGACACCTCGTAACTCGTTCAGCTTCCATGTCTTTCCAACAGAAAATGTGCCATTGGAATTCATTTTGGATTTATGGATAAAGCCCTCGCCGTCGGTGTTTCCTGGAGTAGACTATAGCCATGCCATTCACGCAGAGCAATGGTTGGGCGTACGGGCGAGCAAAATGTACCTCGGTTTGAGGTCTGCATCTGGGCCAGGATCTTCCCAAATTTTGAGGTGAGAAACGTATGTCTCCTGGATAGTACCAGCTACATTTCTCTTGTTGAAGACGGAGGATATGATTCTTTTCCGAACAGAGTCGTAGTCCGACATCCTCCAAAAAGTGATGTACCAAACCAAGGTTACTAGTGGTACAACAGCGGCCCGCGATAATTACAATGGCCCGACCCGGCCCCGGGCAATTCTCTCCCCCTCCCCATTCCGCAACACCCGATATCTTCTCCCCCTCCACCCTACTTCATTCCCGACAACACCAAGAACCCATATAGGGAATGCAAGCACTTCTCGCACCACCCATGCGACCAGAAAACTCTGCAACTGCGTTACTGGCAGCGAATGCCCAGCAAGCGAGGCATAAACGTCTAGGTCCACCATAATCCAGAGAACAAAGTGTACTGGAAGAAACAGCCAAATCGGGACACCCATCAAGAATTGCACACTCACCGCTGTTATAGCGCTGAGCATCACTGACTCGGTAAAGGGCTCCAGTAAAGTAGCAAGAAGGGACATGTGCTTCCTAACACGTATCCACCGGATGCGACGCCGGACATAATCAGTAAGGCTCATATCCCCCAATGTATTGTATGCAATATCACAAGAAAGGCCATGACGTAGGTCCAGTTCGTGCCATAGGGCTAGTCCGATCATATTGTCTTCCGCAATGAAGCGGCCAAAGGCAGCAAGCCCCCGACCCCGCCTGCTGTTTTCGTGGTTTTGCTGCCGGACGAGGGAGCCATCGAGGCGTTCAATGTCGGAGCGCCGGAAAAGATTCGACTTGCCTACGACACAAGAGTCCACAGCAACCGCGTTGATTGCAATATACATCTTGGCATGATTTGTATTTAAGAATACTTCTTCAACTTGGGCTCCGAAAGAGACGTGGCTGGAAATTGCCAACGGGACGTGATGAACAAGAGCAATGCGTCGTCGGGGAGGAATAGAGTGGGAAGGACCACATAATATGCCAATCGCTCTTGTTAATGTCCCAGGGGCAACAGCGATATTAGAGTCGAGTACCCAGAGGATGTCGTGAGCAGCCTCTTTGTATGGACGCATCAGATTGTTGACCTTGGGGTTGACACCAACTTCCTCTTCACCTAAATCGTACCTATTACAACCAAATTGTCCACACAACCATGGGTGACAACGCACCAATTATCACCCTCGCGTTGACATTTGAGTATTGTGAGATCAATTCACGTACAACAGGCAGTGCCTCGTCACGCTCGTCGGCCACTGATAACAAAATTTCGAAATTTGGATAATCTTGCTTGAATGAAGATTCGAGATTCTCGAAGAGATTGGTGTCTAGGCCCTTCAATGGCCGCAAAATGGATACACCTGGGGTAGAAGATGGGGGAGTAGGGGGGAGTAGGGGGCTCGGACGACTTCTATACATTCGACGACTGTCGACCAACCACGTCAGGACTGCACACCAAAGTCAACAATGATACACTCACGCGGTCCAGCACCCGAGTAGCCCTATACACCAAATAGTGCCATACCAGATCGTTCCCACCAAGGAGAGACCGAGTTGAATGTAGTACTGCTCTGCCATTAGTCGCGACCGGGTTGAGCCGCGAACGACTCGGGGAGTAAGCGACGATTCTATAGAAGAACGTCGCGACTCAGATCATTATCTAGTTCCCTCAACCCAAACAGCTCGATCGTGTTCCTCCAACCCTGTTCTACAATCTCTTCAAATGGCACCTCCTTGACCTTATGAACAACCCAAGCCACACCCCCAATCGCACTGGATTCGTTTCTACCTTTCACGGGGCGTCCGGGGACAAAGGCCTCTGCCCGCACTGCCTGCGGGAGAAACAATTCACGCAAGTCAGCCGGAAGGCTGTCAACGTGCTTTCTCGACGCATGTGTGGAGGTCATGGAACACCACGGAGCATCTTTCGGCCGGTATGAGCAGGTCAGGAGGGCATCGAGGGACTAGACTTGCCTGTTTCAAACATGATCCATCGCAGGTTTATCGCCTTAACTGCCGCCAGATTCTCCTCAGTCTTCAGAGAGCAGCCATTGACGCTTACAAATGCACAGAGGTCTTAGTGAGACGAGAGACATTCACGAGAGAACGAACCTGACATGAAATCCCATGTTGATCTGGGTGTTTCTCTCAGTGACATCCGGTTCAGAAGGCAAATCTCGAAGCACCCACATAGTCAATTGCATCTTGAGGTGATCCTGTGAAGCTATGCACGACCCCACCTCGACCGCCGACCGCTCGACCGCCATCTTCACCAAACCCTTCCTCGCGCAAGATCTGCGCGAAATCATTGTGCGCAGCACGTGAATGCAGAAATAAAGGAAGGTGATATTTCTTCGCCAAGGCAAGCTGAGAGCCTGTCAACGTCCCATCAGTACAAAACCGGTGACTCGCATGGTCACACCCACGAAAGTGCCTCTGTTGAACAACGGGTGAAGCGAAATGAGTTCTGTCATAGTCCAGTCCGCATTCCCCTACGGCCACCGCTCGTCCAGGGCCGCTGAGGTTGGCTCCAATAAGTTTATCCAGGGCTTGGAAGTATCCACTAGGATCTTTCTCGAACTCGGCTGATCTCGTCGGGTGACATCCAACGGTCGCATATAGATCTGCGTTCATTTCTAATAAATTCTTCTCGGGAACAGATGATAATCCCAACACGTACTGTGCTCCTTCGCGAGATTTAACGCTTGTTCTGACTCTCTGAGGCTTCCACCAGTAATGATCATAGATACAACCCCAGCTCGTTTCGAGCGTACCAGCATATGAGCAAAGTCATCTGCATAACAAGGCTCGGAGACGTCTTGTCATACGATCTTGCCAACTGACCGTGATGTTTCTCGCGGCCATGATATCGTCCACGAAACATTGGATCCGTAAGATTAGCTGTCAATGAATGATGGGGGTTAAGCGAATCCGTCGGAGACGTGCAAATGCAACATTCGAACCTCCAATGTCTGTAGGGATCCAAGTATTTCGCGTTCATGAAAGGAGTTTAGACAAAAGCATTCCAGGTGTAACGACATACCTATAAATTTCAGACCAATAGCCGTTTTCACAGAGGTGGTCATCATGAGCATAAATTCGGGAAACGTTCCAAGAACGCCCAAGCATCGATCCCGCTGTGCCTCAGCCCACTCTAATGCTGACTTTCCCGCGCTTTTCTGTTGTCGCTGTCCCTTTTCTTTTAATGCCAGTGGGCACATACACCATGCCACTATCGTGCCCTATTGATCTAATCAAGGACTAGGAACATCATGATGGTTATAGAGATATCGCCGATCATCGGCAACCGAACAGAACTACTCGCAAGCCTCTGGAAATGGCTGGGGTCTATCGCAGCAGGTCACGTTACGAGGGCTGTGGCCGGATCACGTCTTCTCGATCACGAAGACCAGACTAATGACCCGGACCAGGCTAACTCTCAAATTACAGGGTAGACCCACATCCACTCCAACGCATCAATCAAGCGAGACGCACTTCAGCGAGTACGTCCACACATTTCCGGTTCATCTTTTCTAAATGGCCGTGTCCTCCAATCTCGATGCGCTTCTGCAAAAGAATCCCAACGATGTCGTCATTACAATGGCCATCCGCTCGCCACTTTGTAAGGCTAAGAAGGGAGGATTTAGGGACATGCGGCGAGTTTCTCTCTCTCCTTCTTAGCGAGTCACTGTTAACGATTGCCCTTATTCAGGAGTGATGAGATGTTAACTGAAATGTTCAGGGTACGATTGTCTGGATAGGCGCCGTGGGATTGAATGTGTTTAACATCGTCTCTCAGCAAGTGATCAAACACAGTAGAGTTGACCCCGACGTCATCGAGGATATCTGCGTTGGCACCGTTCTCGCGAAGGGACCGACGTATGAAGCACGGACTGCAGCGTTGACAGCAGGGATTCCTGAAAGCGTGCCCATTCAAACGCTTAATCGCTTTTGCTCTTCCGGTCTTATGGCGGTTACGACTATCGCGAATGAGATTCGGGCAGGCCAAATTGACGTGGGACTAGCTGTTGGTATGGAGAGCATGTCGTGGAAGTTAGTGGCCAGGCGCCTCGTTCTGGTGCTTCTGTGTTAACTTTCATATCTCAGTCCAGATGTTGGTCCAGAAGGTGCAAGCGATGACATCAAGACGTGTGGTCCTGCAAAAGACGCACTACAACCTATGGGCTGGACAAGCGAAAACGTCGCACATGAATTCAACATATCACGAGAGGATATGGACGACTTTGCCGCCAAATCATTTCAGCGTGCAGAGGCCGCCGACAAAGCAGGTTACTTTGCAAAAGAGATAGTGCCGTTTACCTCGTACTTGAAAGACCCCGCCACGGGTGTCCGCAAGAAAGTCACTGTGTCCAAGGATGATGGCATTCGCTACGACACCACAAAGGCTACGCTTTCGAAGATCAAGTCTGCTTTCCCTCACTGGCACCCTGCGCAAACGACAGGAGGGAACGCAAGTCAAATTACAGACGGCGCTGCCGCCGTGCTGTTGATGACGAGACGAAAAGCAAATGAATTTCAGCTTCGAATCCTAGCCAAATATGTCAATGTAGCCGTCACAGGTGAGTGGCGTTGTGTTAGACATGCTGTCAGCTGAGGGCCTTGTGTAGGCTTGGCTCCCCGTATTATGGGCATTGGGCCCACTATCGCCATTCCGAAAGTCTTGAAGAAGGTTGGTATTACAAAGGAAGACGTAGATCTGTTCGAGGTACAGTTCACACGAACAAAAAGGATGGCTCATGTGACAATGATCGTAGATCAATGAGGCTTTCGCCTCCATGTGTGTGTACTGCGTGCGCAAGTTGCAACTCGACCCGGAGAAGGTCAACGTGAACGGGGGTGCAATCGCCCTCGGCCATCCGCTAGATGAGTCTTTGTTCTATTTTTAAAACATTCTTGCAGCTGACGTCGTGTCACCGGTTTACGAGCGACAGGCGCACGGCAAATCGCAACCGGTCTGAACGAACTGGAACGAAGGGGCGGCAAGGTTGGTGATAGTAACCAGTTTTGAAATCGGTCTGATCCTGTGATCTGAAGGTGCTCGTTACTTCGATGTGCATCGGCACTGGAATGGGGGCAGCTGCAATATTTTTGGGCGAGTTTGAGTGACAAAACGCATGTAATATTACATAATAAATACAAATGGTGACACCGGCGTCGTTGCTACACAGCAAAAAACCGCGCCCAGGCCTCACGTATCATTTTTTAATCCCGCCCACTGGCACTTCCTCGCCTTTCTGAAAACCTCTCACCCACCAACGGCTTGTCTTTCTTTCTTTCCATCAGTCTCTCTATACCCCTCTTTACAATCCATCGGCCGGCTTAATGGCCACCTATGATGCGCTCGATAGTGGCAGGTCGCCCTATGGCTCGGGTGATCCATATTATAATTCGTCTTCAGGCTACATAACTCCCGCAAACCCAAAGAGGTCTCTGAACAAACGCAAATGGTTCAAGTTCGGTGTTCCGGTTGCTGTCCTAGCCATTGTCGGGGCGGTGGTAGCTGCTGTGCTCGTTATCCGCCACCACGGACATTCTGGTTCCAGCTCCAAGAATTCCGGAAGCCCAGCTGCGGCCAGCTCCGCCATTGGTGCCAAGAATGCCGCGGGTGTGTTTCCCACGGCAACTAACTCTGAGTTTATGGTGCCCCTATACCCGTCTGCTGTAAGTTTTGGTTTAGCTTCACGTTTTACGGGCCAATTTCTCACCAGTCCACCTGACACCCGACAGACAAATGCTGCTTACTCGACCCCCACGTTTAACCCTTCCGACACACAATTGGCATGGCCTTCGGACCCTTTTGCCCCCTCTAATCCGGCTCCTACTTCTCTTCGCTCAGATCGCCCACGTCTCATTGCCCCCAAGTACAAATGGGATGCTCTTCCCAGCCGCATTCCGAATGAACCCTATCTCAAGTCCTGGAACAATAGTATTTTTCAGAATGCTACTGCCTACTATTCCCTGCCCCCCGTTGTATATCACCTCGATGGAGCCAGCGGCATTCTGGACAACGCTCGTGAAATCAAGATGCGGATCAAGGCCTTCGCATATGTAGCCAGAATGACGAATGACACGAAATGGGTCGATAGAACCTGGACGGAAATTCAGGTAAGCATCTTCTCAACTGCATGAGGCATGGTTCACAAGTTCGGTTTCGTTAGAACGCTGCAGGAAACGGATCCACATCGTTCGGACCCGCCACTGACAAGTGGAACACAGCCCATTTCCTCGATACAGCGGAGTTCTCCGCTGCCTATGCCATTGCTTACGACTGGCTATACGACTTTTGGACCGCCGATCAGAAGTCGCAGATTCGTTATACCTTGAATCTGTACGGTCTTCAACCCGGTGTTTCTGTTTTCCAAGGAGATACCGCCAACGTTGGTTGGTGGAGCAAGAGCGTTTATGGCAATTGGAATTGCGTCTGCAATGGTGGTCTGACCATGGCAGCTTTGGCCATCCTTGGTGATGACACAACAGGCAATGCCGCGACTCTGCTAAGTTCTACAGTTGACAACGCGAAGCAAAATTGTGCGCTGACCGTCACATCCGATGGCACGAACAACGAGACCGCCAACTATTGGTACTTCGCAACGACGGGTCATGCGGAGATGGCCTCGTCTCTTATGACGGCCACTGGATCCGATTTCGGCCTTCTCACCACGAACCCGACTTTCAACCTTACTGGCCTTTATCACATGTATGTGAAAGGACCGACGTCGTTGTTCGACTATGGCGACCATGGTCCAAACAAGTTCTCCACCACTGCCAACTCCATGATCTTTTACGCTTCACAATATAATGCCCCTCAATATGCGCTGTTCCAGCGCGATCAGGTTGACGCGGCGGAACCTTGGAGTATGTTCTGGTATGACCCAACCATCTCTGGTGCTTTTTGGAATGGTTTGCCCCTCGACAATGACTTCAGTTTCAATGGGGATCAGTGGGCATCGATGAGGAGTTCCTGGACCGATATGAACGCGTTGTACGTGGCAATGAAAGGGAGTCGACTCCAAGGACACCAGACGCACGGCGACCTTGATTGTGGTGACTTTGTCCTCGATGCCCTGGGTACACGCTGGGCCGGTGAGCTTGGTTCTGGTGACTACCTTGCCACGGGTTATTTCGACAGCGAAGCGCAAACTGCGGCAAGGTGGTTGTACTACAGGAAGCGGACTGAAGGTCAAAACACTATTTTGGTAAATCAACAGAACCAGGATGTCACTGCGAACCCCAAGATGAATTACGGCTCGTCTGGCACTGCGCAAGGATCCAGCACGGTATTCAAGCCGTCAAGTGATTCAACTTCTTTTGTTGTTTTTGACCTGACAAGTGCATATTTCAATGTGTAAATATGGTCGCTTCTCCAAAATGTCTAAGAAATTGACATACTTCTTTTAGGACGTCGTTCTCGCGCGGAATCCGACTTCTAAACAAACGGCAACAAGTTCTATTACAAGATGATATCAACGCAAAGGCCAGCGTTATGTGGCGAATGCACACCAATGCCACGGTCACCATCGGTTCGGGTGGGACATCTGCGACTTTGGCTCTCGACGGTCAAAAGTTGCAGATGACGATCCTGAATGCGCCCTCGGGTGCGGTGTTTACAAAGGGAGATGCGGTGCGATTGTCTGGGGATCCGGCGCTGCCGTCAGGGCAGACAGACCAGCCGAATCCGGGGGTGACGGTGTTGATGATTAGCCTCCCCGCTGGACAGTATAGTTTGCAGGTATTATTCAACCCGCAATGGCCGGGCCTACAGTCGAGCAACTATGTGACACCGAAGTCTGTGCCTCTTAGCAGCTGGTCGCTTACGAGTCATAATTAGCGGGAGTAGTTTTTTGATTGGACATCGGATGGACACGAGACGATTTTGTTTGTGATTTAACTAGGACAATGATATTTCGACGAGTTTTTGGGTGACAAGTGGGTAAATTAATATTAATAAGCCTGACGACGGATGACGGATTGGCATCTGTCTCGTCGCCGTCGCCGTCGCTGTCTGGTAAGTTGCTCTCTCACTCCCATCACCTTCATCCTCTTCATCGGCTGGTCCATCTCAACTTTAGGCCCATCTCCCCATGGCCATTCAACCTAACCGCAACCTTGCAATCACCCTCCTTTTGTCCCTCCTCATTCTTTTAGCCCTCGCCCGCCCATCCTCTGCCAACGCCGTCTCTCCGGACGCTCCACATCGTCGCGACCATGCCAACCTCAATCGCATGATTAAGAGGCGAGCGCCATACACTCTGATCCCCCGTCAACGCATCCCTCAGCCTCAGGCTGGAGCCGTTGGTGCTGCTGCTGATCCCTCTACAGACGGTCTTTCATCCTCGGCCCCTTCCAGTACTCCTGTCGTTTCAGCTCCTTCCGCCACTTCACAGGCTCCGGCAACTTCCCAGCCACCTATTCAGTCGCCTGTCTCGTCGGTGTTGAGTTCTGCGGTGAGCTGTTTCCCTTTTTTTCCAGATATCAAGGGTCGTTAATAATACCCTGAACAGGCTCCAACATCTGCGTCGAGCTCAGTGAGACCAACTAGTTCCGCCACTCCCACTTCAGCGTCGACCTCCCTCCCCCCTCCAACTTCTTCCCCACCTTCCACATCGAGCACCCCAACGCCGGCGACACAGGCAAACAAACAGCAACCCTCCAATTCTCAATCGGCCTCGGTTGACTCGGTGACACTGACGAGTCACGTTCCTGCCGCTTCATCCTCAAGCGCAGATAGTTCCCAGATCGGTGGCTCAAGCCTCTCTCACTCCGCCATAACAATCCTCATTATAATCGCCGCATCCATTGGAGGCTGTGTGATCATTTGGACCGTTATACGCAAGTGGAAGTTCCGCCCCTCCGCTCAGTTTGAGGATCGTCTTGATCCCGTCGACTGGCTACCCACAGAGCATGACAGTGGCCCTCCTGTCCGTAGGATGCCTTCCAACGCGTCTTCGTTCCACTCTGCAGGTCACGATAACATGACAGGCCTTTCCCGAAGCGATAGTGGAGCGGGAGCGGGGTATAACGCCGGTCGTAGCCTCACCCCGATACCTGACCACGATTTCACCGCTGGCGCTAACCTTGCACCTGTAGGCGGCTACGCTGACCTTGCTCGTGGTCCCAGTCCCCAACCCCCGATGCAGGAGGCTCTGCAATATGGCCCTAGTGTCAACCGAGGCTATGAAAACTACCAGGGTGGAAATGGCGTGCGGGCGGCTTATGACCATAACGACGCCGGTGCCAGATATTAAGCGAACCGACTTCGATGAAGAATTACACGGTCAGTCTCGAATTTGCTACTGACACTCTGTCTAATCGGTGTTTTTATCTCGAACAGTACGTGCTGGGATCTTGTCAAGATACCACATGCCCTTTGCAGGGGGGTTGCAAATGACCCTGTCCTCCCTTTCTCATCTGTCGAACAACATGGAACAATGCCTCATCTGTCCCACGAGTCGCTGAGCGTCCGTTTCCCGTAACTTTTTACTTTTTATCTGTTAGATTTCCATGGATCTTTTGCAACGCGTGCGTAAGCAGTGCGATTTTGACAGGCATATATGTTTTTGTCCGTGCACTGTCATACCCAGGCGACATGCGTAGTTAATTTTCGTCTTTGTAGACCGCATGTGAATATTTATTTCTTAACACTTTGGATTCCCTCTCCCTCAATGTGAGCATCATCCGATGCAATGAAGCATGACGTAGAGCAATGTTTATGTTTATTCGATTCGATTAGTTGAAACAGCGACATTGAGAACTCCCTGAGACTAGTGTTGCCGCAAGTTCAAGTTGACACCGGTGTGACTTGCACACCGCTTGGAAATTTTGACAGCTTGGACCGGACTGGTTTTTCAAGTCGACACCGGTGTGACTTGGT
>Ga0137362_10001082_pt1 | contig 16243 bp, 18 predicted proteins | sample MadtaG_2_FD_104801 | JGI IMG/M metagenome (GOLD analysis project Ga0137362, IMG submission 104801) | Vadose zone soil microbial communities from Angelo Coast Range Reserve, California, USA - Mad1_100_16 metaG | ecosystem: Environmental > Terrestrial > Soil > Vadose zone | place: USA: California... | reverse complement strand
TTCAACATTTGCGGATGAACTGTCACGGGCAAAATCAGGCGATGCAGGCGCTTGCGCGCAAATTCAAGGCTGATCTCAGGATTGATCATACAGAAACAGTAGGGGACATCATACCGCGGGCAGTGACGCCGTTTTCCGTTCTGATGGAGGCGCTGGATGACGCCCGCGAATTTGGTCAGGCCGCGATCGACGTTCGCCGGCGGCTGCGATTGCAGTCCGGACGAAAGGCGCCGCTCGTTATGTAGCAGCAGTGCGTTCTACCAGACTCAAGGCGGTCCCTCGGGATCAGGATAAGAGCTAATCCAGCGTAAGGCGGAGCCTGGCGATTAGATTCACCACCACAACTGACGGGAAGAAAACATGTCGATGAACGGCGCGCAGGCCCTGATCCGCACACTCGCAGACAGTGGCGTGGAGGTGTGCTTCAGCAATCCCGGCACTTCGGAGATGCATTTCGTCGCAGCGCTGGACAGCGTGCCCGAGATGCGTGCCGTGCTGTGCTTGTTCGAGGGCGTCGTGACCGGAGCCGCCGACGGCTACGGCCGGATGGCGGATAAGCCTGCCGCGACGCTGCTGCATCTGGGCAGCGGGTTGAGCAACGGGATGGCCAACCTGCACAACGCCCGGCGCGCGTACACCCCGATCGTCAATATCGTGGGCGATCACGCCACCTACCACAAGCGGTTCGACGCTCCGCTCGATTCCGACATCAAGGCGGCCGCGGGTGTATTTTCGCACTGGCTTCGAACCTCGTCCAGCACCGCGCGAATCGGGCTCGACACGGCGGAAGCGGTCGCCGCTTCCATGGACGCGCCCAGAGGCGTCGCGACGCTGATCCTTCCCGCCGACGTGTCGTGGGGCGATGGCGGCCGGCCGGCGGTTGCGCAGGTGCCGATCGGCTCGCGCCCAGTCGGGGATCGTGTGTTCGGCTCGATTGCGGACGTGCTTCGCAGCGGAGAGGCGACCACGATCCTGCTTGGCGGTGCGGCCAACCGCGAGCGCGGGCTGCGCGCGGCCAGCCGGATCTCGGTGGCCACGGGCGCCAAGGTTTTCGTTGAGACCTTTCCGACGCGGCTGGAGCGCGGTGCAGGTTTGCCGACCGTCGAACGATTTGCCTACCTCGCCGAGCAGGCCATCGCCCAGCTCGCCGACGTCAAGCATTTGGTGCTCGCCGGCGTGGGCTCGCCGGTGTCGTTCTTCGCCTATCCCAGCAAGCCCAGCGATCTGGTTCCCGAGGGCTGCCAGACGCATGTGCTGGCGACGCGTTCCGACGACGTCGTTGCCGCGCTCGAGAATCTCGCCGACCGCGTCGCGACCGGCGTACAGCCGTTGTTGCAGCCCGCGCAACGTCCCGAGATGCCGGCCGGCAAGCTGACCTTGCAGAATTGGACCAGCGTGATCGGCGCGGTTCTACCCGAGCGCGCCATCATCGTCGACGAGTCGAATACGTCTGGATTTCTGCTGGCCGGCTCTACGGCCGGCGCGCCTAGGCACGACATATTGACGCTCACCGGCGGCGCGATCGGAATCGGCATGCCGATGGCGTTAGGCGCGGCGCTCGCCTGCCCGGACCGTCCGGTGATCAACCTGCAAGGGGACGGCAGCGCGATGTACACGGTGTCCGCGTTGTGGAGCCAGGCGCGTGAAGGCGCGAATGTCACCACGGTTCTCTTGGCCAACCGAGCCTACGCGATCTTGCGCCTGGAGCTGCAACGGGTCGGCGCGGCGGCGGGCGGCCCCAAAGCTAAGGCCCAGCTCGACTTGACCAATCCGAACCTCGACTTCGTGTCGCTCGCGACCGGCATGGGCGTTCCGGCGAGCCGCGCTACAACGTGCGGGGAATTGGCTACTCAGTTTAAGAAAGCGCTTGCCGAGCCAGGTCCGCATCTCATCGAGGCTATCGTCCCCCCGCTCATCTAGCGTGGCCCATATGGAGTTCGTCTGTGACCAGAATACAACTAGGGAGCCTCCAGCCATGAAGAAGGGTTTTGCCAGACGGTCGGCCTCAAGCCGCGCGTCAGCGCCACGTTACTCCCTCCAGGAAGATGAAATATATCGAGTGTCCCTGAGGCCAGATACTCGTTCGCCGTCGCACAAATTGGTAGCGTTCACGCGATCCGGATCATTTGGAGAAATTCAGTGAAAACGATCACCGCATTGGCAGCCGACAAGCTGGGCAAATTTCTGTCCAAGGACTTTCGTCGCATTTTTGGACCTGCTCATGATGAGTTAGCGGAGCGTCTTGGTGCTTTGGCACGGAGTACGATTGAGTGCCTCGGAAGCAGCGACGCCCTTTACCACAATTTCGAGCACACACTGTTAGTCACAATGGTTGGACGCGATATCCTGCAAGGATTGACGCTGTCCCAACGGATTGAACCTGCCGACTACGGCCATCTCATCGTTGCCTGTCTGCTGCATGACATCGGCTATATGCGCGGCGTATTGAGCGGCGATACGGAAACTGAGTTCGTCGTGGACCGGAGCGGTAAAAAAGTCACGCTTGCTCGCGGCGCATCAGATGCTGCCCTCACACCTTACCATGTTGATCGTTCCAAGTTGTTTGCCTTTGAGCGGCTCGGCAATTCTCCAATCATTGATGCCGAACGTGTGGCAGAAGCGATCGAGTTTACTCGCTTTCCATGCCAACTCGATCGGAACCCTTCGAAGGCGTACATGGACCCGAGATTGGTGCAGGCTGCGGATCTCATCGGGCAGCTAGGCGATCCGATGTATTCGCGGAAAGCGAACGCGCTCTATTCCGAATTTGAAGAGGTCGGCATGAATCGACAACTCGGGTATTCGTCGCCGGCCGATCTTATCGACAAGTATCCAAGCTTCTTTTGGAACAGCGTTTCGACGCACCTGACCGAGGGCATAAAATATCTGAACATGACTGTTTCCGGCCGTCAGTGGATAGCCAACCTCCACCATCACATTCTGTGCGCAGAGCGCGCCCACCGGCTGATGGGACCTCAGCGCTGAGGACCGGTCTTAATTTCCGAACGCATCTCATGCCAGATCGCGCAACTCCCGGCGCAGGATCTTTCCGACCGTCGATTTCGGAAGCGCCTCGACAAAGCGCACGCGCTTCGGAACCTTGTACCCCGTCATTTCCTTGCGGCAATGGGCGATCACATCTGCTTCGGTCAGCGCCGCGCCGGGCGCCTTGGCGACGAACAGCGTCACCGCTTCGCCGGTCTTTTCGTCAGGCAGGCCGATGCACGCGCACTCGGCCACACCCGGGCAGGCGGTCGCCGTGGCTTCTACCTCGTTGGGATAGACATTGAAGCCCGAGACGATGATCATGTCCTTCTTGCGGTCGACGATGCGCAGGAAACCCCGCTCGTCGAACACCCCGATGTCACCTGTGCGAAAGTAGCCGTCAGCGGTGAAGGCGGCGGCGTTGGCCTCCGGCTGCTTCCAGTACCCCGGCATCACCTGTGGTCCCCTGGCGCAGACTTCGCCGCGCTCACCGATTGCGACCGCGCGATCCTCGTCGTCGAGCAGCTTGATGTCGGTCGACGGCACCGGTAGGCCGGTCGAGCCACTGAACTCGTTGATGAACCCCGGGTTGAACGTCAGCACAGGTGCGGTTTCCGACAGGCCATAGCCCTCGCGAATGAAGGTGCCCGTGATCTCTTTCCACTTCGCCGACGTGGCGGCGATCACGGCGGCGCCGCCGCCTCCGCACAGCTTCAGGTTCGAGAAATCGAGCTCCCTGAATCTCGGGTGTGCAACCAGCCCGGCGTACAGTGTGTTGACGCCCATGAAAACGCTTGGATGCGCCTGCTTGAAGATTTCGACGAGGCCATCCATGTCGCGCGGGTTGGCTACCAGCCAATTGGTCGTGCCGATCGAGAAAAAGGTGATGAAGTTCACCATCAATGCGAAGACGTGATACAGCGGCAGCGCGGTGACGATCACCTCTTCATCGCCCGGGCGCAACAGTCCGGTCATTTGCGCCTTGAACTGTTCGGTGTTGGCGATCAGGTTGCGGTGTAACAGCGTCGCACCCTTCGACAGCCCGGTCGTGCCGCCGGTGTACTGCAGGAACAGAAGGTCGTCACCGTTCAATTCGACCGGCTTGAACGCCAGCGAGGCGCCACGCGCAAGTGCATCGGCGAACGAATAGGCGCTGGTGAGCCGGGCGTCGATCGGCGGGCTGGGCAATTGCGTGCTGCCGCCGTCGCCGACCCCGGCCGTGATCACCCGTTTGATGCCAGTCTTGCCGATCACCTCGGCTAGCGTCGGCGTCGACCCGTCAAAAATGACGATCGTCTCGGCGCCCGAGTCGTTGAGTTGGTGTTCGAGTTCGCGCGGCGTGTACAGCGGGTTGACGTTCACCTGCGCCGCACCGGCGCGGATGATGCCCAGCATCGCGATCGGGAATGCCAGCAAATTCGGCGCCATGACTGCGATGCGGTCGCCCTTCTTGACACCTAGTTTCTGCTGGAGAAAGGCCGCGAAATCACGCGACAGCCGATCGGTATCGGCGAAGGTGATCGCGTTCGAGAAACTGCGGAACGCGATGCGATCGGCGTAGCGCTGCATCGCCTGCTCGAGCATGTCTACAACCGACGTGTATGCGTTGGCGTCGATCTCGGCGGGGATGCTGTCGCCATAGGTTGCCAGCCACGGCTTGGCCGAGGTTGCTTCGGTCATGGGCTCCTCCTCGTGCGCTCTCCAAGGGCGCTGATCCTGCGTCATAAAATCACAGCTCGCGATAAGCAAGAGCAACACCGACGCGCCGTCGCTCCTGAAGTCGTCAGGCCAACGCGCGTGGCCGCGGCTCACCCGCAGTTGGCCGGATGCAACCTTGGAAAAGCCAATCAAGCCGGGAGTCATGCGGTCCATGCCCGTTCGCCGCCTTGGGAGGGACGGAGGCAATGGAAATCAAGGGCTGGCTCGCCAGCGAGCCTAAAGAGGCAATTGTAGAACTGTGGCGAAGGAAGCTGCGCCAGCGCCGACTTGTCAGTTCTGAAAGCCGTTCCGAGTTTGAGTACGCCGGCACGACGCGCCAGCCATATTGGAGATGGTTCGAAAACGCCGCAGATTGAAGGAAAGCCAAGTTTTGAGAACCACGTTGTCCGGCACATGCTCGACATTGAGGCGGTCCACACCTTCGAGGGCACCGAGACCATCCAGGCACTCATCATCGGCCGTGACATCACCGGTGTAGGCGCGTTTACCTAGTGCGCGACGCAAGGCGGGCCCGCCCTGTCGGACGAACTTGCGCATTGTGGCTTGCCGACTACAACGCGTGATCAAGGTAATGGAGTTCTCATCACGCCAGAAGATGAGACATAGGGACACATGATCAGCCAACGATCGAAGAAGACCGAAAAGGGTGAAACCAGCGAACGCCTTGCTCGACGCGGCAGAACGCTCTTGGCCTACATGTGGCGCAAGCCACCCAACGAGTAACAACCAGGGAGGAGACGAAAATGGCTTCAAATGAGGATCGCAATTCGTCAAGTCGCGATGCAAGCGACCTTGCCTCGCAGGCCGCGCGACGGTGGTGTCGAAAATAGCGTATGCTTGCGGGAAGCGATATATTGCCGTCTCCAACCTGGTCGGCCCACGAGCGGCGTTGGCCGGATCGAACCTCTTCCTTGGCCTTATTGAACCTTCACGGTCCACTGGCGGCAGGCCAAGGTGTTTTTAACGAAAAAGGATCCCACCTGCGCGACCCTACCCGGGGTGATCTCTGCAACGGTGGCTGGCAAAGAGGCGGCTGCTGCGCCTTGATGCAACGAAACAGGGAGGAGGACTGCAATGGGCGTCAAGCTGATCGAAGCCGCGAAGGCGGCGTATACGTATCCATTGCTGATCAAGCAATTGCTGCATACGCCGATGACGCGGTCACCAGACCAGGAGATCGTCTATCGCGATCTCAAGCGGATGACTGGCTCATAGAACGCTCTGGCGAGGAAAGACCGGCGCCTTCGAAGCTGGGCGGCGCTGGCGCTCCAGCCCCCGGTACTTATGGTTTCGCTTGATAGACGTTCTCAGCATACAAGGTAAGAGATGGCCAGCATTGTGGATCGTAACGCTATTTTGACCGACATTGACGTGCAGATGATCGAGGTGGGCGGCCAGCAGTTGCAGGTCGCCATCAAGCGCGGGCCGAAGGGCCGGCCGCCTCTCCTGATGTTCAATGGAATCGGCGCGAATTGGGAACTTGCCAAGCCATTCCTGACCGCGTTGAAACAAACCGAAGCGATCATTTTTGACATACCTGGCGTGGGTGGCTCACCGCTTCCCTCGCTTCCGTATCGACCGTCGACCCTCGCGCGTTTGGCCATGGGCCTTGTCGAAAAGCTCCGGCATGAACAGGTCGATGTCGCTGGCGTGTCTTGGGGCGGCGCCCTGGCGCAACAGTTTGCTCATCAGTACGACAAGGCATGCCGAAAGCTCGTGCTCGCAGCGACCTCTCCGGGCACGATCATGGTGCCGGGCAGGCCGTCCGTGCTTTGGAAGCTCGCAACGCCCCGTCGCTATTTCGACAAGGGCTTTATGCGCGAGATCGCTTCAAACGTCTACGGCGGTGATTTCAGGAAGGACCCGCAGCTCATCGTCAAGTACGCGCAGGCCATGTCGGGCGCAAATGGTCTCGGCTATTTTTACCAGCTTCTCGCCATGACGGGCTGGACCAGCCTGCCGTGGCTGCGGTCGTTGAAACAGCCGACCTTGGTCCTGGCCGGCACCGACGATCCGATCGTGCCGCTGGTAAACGGCCGCATCCTGGCGCGCCTCATACCCAACGCCCGGCTGGAAACCATCGACGACGGGCACCTGTTCATGGTGACACGCCCCGATGAGACCGCAGCAACTATCGAAGCGTTCCTCGCAGAATGAGCAGGACAGATAGAACGACCGCTGCAGGCGCGGCTGAATCAGCGAACCATAGTTGCAGAGGGTGGAATGGTTCGCGGAGGGACGGCAGACATGGCGCTCACGCTCGATTTTGCTGACAAGCACGCCTTCGTGTTTGGCGGCACCACAGGAATCAATTTCTGCATCGCCGGAACCTTCGCCAGCCACAGCGCAGAGGGGTCGGTTGCGAGTCGGAAGCAGGAAAACGTCGACACGGCCGTGAATTCGATTGCGGTGGCTGGCGGTAAAGTTACGGGAGTTGTCGCCGACGTGCGGGATTTCGCAGCGGTCGGCCGGGTGTTCGAAACCGCCTGTGCGCAGTTCGGAAACATTGATGTTCTGGTCTCCGGAGCCGCCGGCAATTTTTTCGCCCCTGCGGGTACTCACGCGAGACTGTCGGCCGCGTGTGCCAACGCACACTGATTAATGGTAACCCTCGCCAGGCAATACCTTGCCGCGGAACGTCCAATAGACGAACGCCGTGTAAACGAGAACCAGGGGCAACACGAAGAGAACGCCCATAAGGCCGAATATCGACGAGGCCGGCGGCGCGGCTGCAGCATAAATGGTGACGGTCGGCGGCACGGCGTAGGGAAAGATCGAAATTCCCAGCCCCAGGAAGCCGAACAGGAAGAGAGCAATTGAGGCAATGAAGGGAGCAAGCTCTCTTCGCCGCCTGAGCGACTCATAGGCGAACAAAGCCGCGGCCGCGGTGGCCAGCGGAACTGGCCAAAGCAATGCAAGATTCGTCGGCGTGAACCATCGCTCCGCGATGCGGGGGAATTCGAAAGGAGTCCACAAACTCACGCCGGCCAGAAACAGCAGCACGAGAACGAGCGCTCCTTTGGCGCAGCGCCGGCCGCGGTCCTGAAGAATGCCGACGGTTTTGAAGTTGAGCCAGCATGCGCCCAAGAGGGCGTAACCGGCCACAACCCCGGCCCCACAAAACAGGCTGAAGGGCGTGAGCCAATCGAATGGCCCGCCGGCGAACTCGTTGTTTTTCACCGTCACACCCTGCAAGAGACCACCCAGCACACAGCCCTGGGCGAAGCTTGCAATGGTCGAGCCCCAAAAAAAGGCGCGATCCCACCAGTGGTGGTGCGGCTTCGCGACCCAGCGAAATTCGAACGCAACGCCGCGCAGGACAAGGCCCAGCAGCATCACGAGGATCGGCACGTGCAGCGCTGGCATCAGGATCGAATAGGCGAGCGGGAATGCAACGAGCAGCCCGCCACCGCCGAGAACCAGCCACGTCTCATTGCCGTCCCAGAACGGTGCAATCGTATTCATCATCTGATCGCGCTCGGCCTCGATCCGTGTCGTCGGGAACAAGATGCCGATGCCGAGGTCGGAGCCGTCGAGGATCACATACATTACGATAGCGAGCCCGAGCAAAAGGCCCCACACGACCGCGAGATAGGATTCCATCGGATCACTCCGTCCGCTGAGACGCGATAGCCACGTTCGCCGCTGACTGGCCCTCTTCGAGCGCCGCGGAAATCGGCCGGTTTGCCAGAGTCTCGGGTTCGTCGGCCGGTTTGGCTTCCGGTCCTTTCTTGATCAGACGCCGGATGTAGCGAATGCCGGCTCCGAACACGATGCCATAGACCAGGACAAAAAGCGCGATGAACACCGCAATGCTCATCGCCGGAATGGGCGAGGCCGCGTCGGCGGTACGCAGCACGCCGTGCGCGACCCACGGTTGGCGGCCGACTTCCGTGGTCGTCCAGCCTGCGACGACGGCGATAAAGCCGAGCGGCCAGCACCAGCGTAACGCGAGCAAGTAGAGCGGCACCTGATCGAGCTTGCGGAACACCCACAAAATGCCTCCCACGCCGGCCATGAAGATGAACAAGAGCCCGATGCCGACCATAATCCGGAACGACAGGAAGATCGGGAGAACCGGAGGGCGGTCTTTCGGCGGGAATTCCTTCAGAGCCGGAATGCTGCCAGTCAGGCTGTGCGACAGAATCAGGCTACCGAGATAGGGGATCGCAATCTCATAGTCATTGCGTTCCGCTTTCTCGTTGGGAAGGGCCAGCACCACCAAGGGCACCGGGCCGTCGTTTTCCCAATGAGCTTCCATGCCGGCGATCTTCGCGGGCTGGTGGTGGAGCGTGTTGAGTCCGTGCATGTCACCGATCAGGGCCTGCGCCGGCGCCAGCACGATGGCGAGCCCCAGGCCCATGCGCAGCATTGTGCGGGCGAGTTCCGGATGACGGCCTTCGAGCATATAACGCGCGCCGACGCCGGCAACGACAAATGCCACCGTTAGATAGGACGCGACCATCATGTGGCTGAAACGATAGGGAAAGCTCGGGTTGAAGATGATTGCGATCCAGTCGAGCGGATACGCCACGCCGTCACGCATTTCGAAACCCGTTGGAGTGTGCATCCAGCTGTTTGCGGACAGAATCCAGAACGCCGACATGGTCGTGCCGAGGGTGACGGTAACGGTCGCTGCGAAATGGAGGGCACGCGGCACCCGGTTCCAGCCGAACAGCATGATGCCGAGGAAGGTGGCTTCGAGGAAAAAAGCCCATACCACCTCGTAGCCGATCATTGGCCCAATGATGTTGCCGATGATGCGCGAGTAACGGCTCCAGTTGGTTCCGAGTTGATAAGACATCACCAGTCCGGACACGACGCCCATCGCGAAGGAAATGGCAAAGATCTTGGTCCAGAAACGCGCCAGCAGATAGTAGCGCTCGCGTCCTGTCGAAAGCCACATCGCTTCGAGCGTGGCAATCCAGGCGACAAGGCCGATCGTGAAGCTCGGAAAGATGATGTGGAACGCCATGGTGAAGGCGAACTGGATCCGTGCCAGAAGAACGGCGTCATCGATCATCGGCCGTGTCCTTGCAGCAGCCCGCTCCGAGTTGGATGCGGCATCGGCTTGCTAACGCATGTGAGGTGTCGGCAACGATTTGAAGCGCGCCAATTCAGGCGCAGTGAGTATGCGCTCGACCTCAGGGCTACCCTCTCGGCCCGATTCATCCGCGCCTGCCACCAATCGACGTTCCGCCCAGCGCCGCTCTGCACCGCGATTGAGATTGCGGGCGCCAGCGTCAAGAGTGAGCATTTCCGGACCGCTCGCCTTCTTCAAGGTCGCGGGAGGCCATCGGAAGGTTGTTCTCGGCCAAGATCGTTCGGGTTGATCTTTGACAGAACCCGCGACTTTCTCGTTCGGCCGGGCAGGCGATACACCCGCATTTCCCAAATAGGTAAGGGCTGCTACCGTAGTTCGAACGTGGAGGCGTGCGCAGGTGCGAATGACCTTGGCCGCCTGCATGCAACCTTTGCGAGGCTCGCTAACGGTGCAATATCTGTACTATCTTTTCCAACTCGAACCTTTCGAATACGTTGATCGCCTTGGGACAACGAATCCTTGGTGTGCTTGTGGGACCGACGGTCAAAATTGGATACGCGGAGAAATTGCATTCGGCGACGAAGCTGACGGCAATTGTTGATACGCTGGCCAGCGAAGGCGTGTCGCCGAGCGAGGCATTGTGCGGCGTTTATGTGCGGTCGGACGAACTAAATTCCCCGGCGACCCGCATCTCGTTGAACCAAATGATTGTGGCGTGCCGTAACGCCATCAGGCTGACGGGTGACCCGCAGCTGGCGTTCCGCATTGGCTCCGCCATTCATCTTTCGACCTACGGAATGTACGGTTATGCGATGCTTTGCAGCACCGATTTCAGAAGGACAATGGAATTTGCGACCAGGTACCATCAGTTGGCCATCCCGCTCGCCAATCTTGCGTTTGGGGAAGAGAGCACGTGCGCGATCTGGACGATCACCCCGGTGCCGCATCCTCGAATTGACGCCGCGCTCTACCAATTCATCACCGAGATGCAGCTCGGCATCCACCTTTCATTGACCCGTGACGTTATGGGCCCCTCGTTTACGCCAAGCAAAGTCGCCGTCACCTACCGCCCTCCCGAGCACCGTAATCTGTCTGAACTTGTTGAATGCCCGGTGCTGTTTGAACAGCCGGAGAACCAGTTCGTGTTCGATCCAGCATGGCTTAACCGGGCGCCAGAACTTGGCAATCGAACGACTCACGCTGCAATGCTCGCAATTTGCGACGACCTTCTGCTCGATATTGTGCAGCGCGGCGGCGTTGCGGGCAGGGTGCGCCAAGTGCTGCTTCAGGATATCGCGAACCGCCCGAATTTCGAGACCGTGGCGAAACTCCTGCGGACTACCCCTCGAACCTTGAGGCGCCAGTTACGAGCGCAGAACACCTCTTTTCAGGGCCTAGTCGATGAACTAAGGGCGCATGTCGCGATCAAATATCTCAGAGATACCGATATGACGAGCGAAGATATTGCTCTCGCGCTGGGATTCAGCGATGCGGCCAACTTCAGGCATGCATTCCGCCGCTGGACCAAAGAGTCGCCCAGCGTGTTCAAGCATATGGCGACTGACTACAAGCCTCCCTTCGAGAACTGATTGCCGCGCCAGGCCGCAGCGATTGCGACACGGTGATGATCGGACCATCTGCCTCAAGACGGCTTTTGCAGCCACAATGCGACGTTTCGATCGCCCGTTATGGAAGCATTGCTGCCATTGAAGCATTGCCGCCGCGAACACTAATTGAGCGTTCGCAGAGCACGGCATCGTCCAACGCAGCATCTCGAGCCATGTTCGCTCTTCGGCCCCTTTTGGCCGAATGTAACCGGTTGGCGACCGTTTAGAACCTTCACTAGAAGGCGGAGACGCGCGAGGCTGAGTTCAGCAATTTTAAAGTTGGCCGAAAAGTCCGGGCTTGCGTTCTTGCAACGCAGCGGGGGTTGGATCGGACTAACGCGCGAGGAAGCCAAGGGGACATCGCAAATGAGTGGCAATTTGCGCGAGATGCGCATAAGATTGTTGGTGCCTCTGCATGGTCAGTTCGTCATGGCCAATCGCGAGAGAGTTCGTTCAGAAACCCCGGCCGGCAAAGCAACCACTGTTGGCTTAAGCGGCAGCGTGATGGAGAGGGGCCGAATTGCCGGCCCACTGGTCGACGACAGCTTTTCGACGACCGGGCAGACAATCGATCGCAAAGGCAGAACCGGCAAGAAGGCTCGCCGTGGCTGAAATTACTTGCGCAAATATCGCGGAATATACGGGACGCGAACTTGGGGTGTCGGATTGGCTGACAGTGGATCAATCCATCATCAACCAGTTCGCCGAGTGCAGCGGCGATCGGCAATGGATCCACATCGATGTCGAGCGGGCCAAACGCGAAAGTCCGTATCGGGGACCGATTGCCCACGGCTATCTATCACTCTCTTTTGTTGCGCCGCTCTCGATGCAAGTCGGAGCTATCCCCCCGGATGCCGTAGCCGCCTTCAACTATGGTTTGGACAAGGTGCGGTTCCTGGCGCCGGTCAAGTCAGGCGCGCGTGTCCGGCTGCGTGTGACGGTCATCGGCGTGGAGCGGAAAACTGACGGCTCGATGATCCTGAAGACCGGTAACACGTTGGAAATCGAAGGATCGGACAAGCCTGCATTGATCGCCGAATCGTTGGCCCTTGTCGTTCCAAAGAAGGCTGCGAAATCTGAAGCATAGCAAGGGCCGGTGGCAACTGGTTCGAATATGGAGGAGGAGACGATGACCGAAGCAACACAATCATGGCTCGAGATGCTCAAGAATTTCGGGAGTGACCTCAATCTTCCGAAAGTTGACATCGACAAATTGATCGAAATGCATCGGAAGAACCTCGATGCGCTCGAGCAATCGGCACAGGTCGCGTCGGCGGGCGCCAAATCCATTGCCGACAAGCAGCGCGAAATCGTCGAGACGGCATTTCGTGAGGCGGCGGCGATGGCGCGCGATTTCAAGCCTACGGGAGATCCCAAGGAGGTTCTCGCGAAACAGACTGAGTTTGCGAAAAAAGCATTCGATATCACGGTGCAGAACACCCGCGACGTTGCCCAACTCGCAACCCAGACGACCACCGATGCATCGAAAATCATCCGGGACCGGTTGCGGGAAAGCCTGAATGAACTCGGGGCCAGCCTGCGCCGCGCCCAAGGGTAATTCCCGGAAACGGGAGCCGACGTTGGCCGAGATCTCCGCGTACACGAGCTGTAGCGTGAGGTCTCGGTGACGGCGGTGGTGGCGTTCCACGCGAGCACGGGGCTCGTGTGCAATGAGTTGCGTGAGAATTTACGGGCGAGCGCCGGTCTTGGTGTGAATCTCGAACCAGCGTCAGCCGATGAGGATTTGCCAGCCATGAATGTGACGATCGATGTTGACCTGACGCCATCGGAAGCCCGCGAACTCATGGGCCTTCCTAATGTGAAGCCGTTGCACGATGCTGCCATGGCCAAGATCGAGCAAAGAGTAATGGCGCAGGCGGAGAAATTTTCCGCCGACGGGCTGATGAACACATGGTTTGCAGGAAGCCCCCGGGCGGCCGAGTTGTTCAGCGACATGGTTGGCGGTCTGCTCTCGCAGGGCCGCGCGCGAGAGAAACCTGCGGCGAAGTCGAAAGAGGCAACTCGCGAGTAGCAAGGTTTCGGAACTGGACCGCCCATTCGCGGTGCGGTTGCGATAAATAACGATGTGAATCGCGGACGATCTGTTTTCGTCCGTTGGTAGTTGTTTGTGTCTGTTCGTCAGGATGAAGTCCGATGATCGTCCGCGAAAAGCCAACGGTCTGGGAACTCTTCTTTGTCTCCCGCGGTTCGGTCATTCACCGGCTTCTGCCGCAAATGATCGCCGTAACGGGTCTTACCCTGCTGCTCGTGGTGCTGCATCGGCGTGGTTGGGCACAGATGCCGACCATCGCGCCGCTAGGCTTGTCTGTAATTGGCGCTACACTCTCGATCTTCGCTGCCTTCCGCAATTCCGCAAGCTATGAGCGCTGGTGGGAGGCGCGTAAGGTTGCCGGACTGATTGTGGTCGAAGCACGCAGTTTGGCGCGCCAGGCCCAAAACTACATCGCCGCGGTTCCCGGCGACGATCTGTCGCGCCGCATCGCGCTGCGCTGCATCGCGTTTATGCAGCTGACACGCGATTTCCTCCGCAACCGGCCGATTGGAGAGGACTCCGCGCCGTATCTTTCATCCGAGGAGCACGCAACGTTGGTGGCGAGCCGCAATCCGGCGAACCGCCTGCTCGCCTGTTTCAGCGCCGACATTGCAGCGGCGGCTGCGGCCAATCGGTTGTCGCCCCAGATGGCCCGAACTCTCGAGGACCGGGTGGTCGCCCTGACTCTGGCCTATGGCATGCTGGAACGCACCAAGGTCACGCCAATGCCCTTCTCCTATACGCTGGCCATCCGCCGTATCACCTATCTTTTCTGCTTTCTGCTTCCGTTCGGTCTCTCCGATCTCACCAGCTACTGGGCGCCGCTGCTCACGGTGATCATCTCTTACATTTTCTTCGGCCTGGATGCGCTCGCCGACGATCTGGAAGCACCCTTCTCCGACACATTCATGGTGATCCCGCTCGATGCGATGGCGCGTGCTGTGGAGATCAATGTCCTGGAGTCGCTCGGCGAGAAGGATTTGCCGGAGCCGATCCGGCCGAAGGATTTCGTTCTGACGTGAGAGTGGCCGCAAAATAGGAATAGTGACCGATTTTCCATTCGAGGTGTCCGGTTGCAACCTTTGATTCTGCCGGGATTGTGAAGATGATTGGCCGAGTAGCTTCAAGGCGAATGGACAAGATTTCGAGTCACGCTGCGCAGACCACAACGTTCAAGAACAAGAAAACTCAAATATAAGACTGAACGTCTTCGACCAAGGGAGGAAGTCATGGCGACAGCCGCAGCAACACGTAAGCAAGACTATAGCCCGCCACCGGTGAACGGAGATTTTTACCAAATCGAAGGGACGCTCGACGCGAAGGAACGCGAAGTCGTCAAGCGGGTGCGTAGCTTCGTCGACAATGAGGTCGCTCCGATCATCGAAGACTACTGGGGACGAGACGAGTTTCCGCACGAGATCGTGCCGAAAATCGCCGCACTCGACATTGGAGGGGTCGGTTATCAGGGTTATAGCGCGGCCGGGGGCAGTTGGCTGCTGAACGGCTTCATCTGCATGGAATTGGCGCGCGGGGATTCATCGATCGCCACCTTTTACGGTGTGCATACCGGCCTCTCCGCGGGCTCGATTTACCTGTGCGGCGACGAGGAGCAAAAACAGCGCTGGCTGCCGGAGATGATGCGCTTCGAGAAGATCGGCTCTTTCGGCCTGACCGAGCCGCTGGTTGGTTCGGCGACGTCGGGCGGGATGATGACGACTTGCCGCCGCGAGGGCGACACTTGGATCCTGAACGGCCAGAAGAAATGGATCGGCAATTCCACCTTCTGCGAGATCAATGTGATCTGGGCGCGCGACGAGGCCTCGAACCAGGTCAAGGGCTTCGTGGTTATGAAGGACAATCCGGGCTTCTCGGTCGAAAAAATCAAGACCAAGATGGCGCTGCGCGTGGTGCAGAACGGGCTGATCACGCTGAAGAATTGCCGCGTGCCCGAGGCCGACCGACTGCAGAACGCCAACACGTTTAAAGACACAGGGAAAGTGCTGAAGATGACCCGCACCGGGGTGGCGTGGTTCGCTGTGGGCTGCCAGCTGGGAGCTTATGAGCATGCGCTGCGATATGCGCAGACGCGGATCCAGTTTGGCCGACCGATCGGCGGGTTCCAGCTCGTTCAGGATTTGCTGGTGCGCATGCTTAGCAACGTCACCGCCTGCCAAACGCTGATGTTGCGGCTGGGACAGTTGCAAGATCAGGGGCTGATGCATGACGAGCATGCTTCGCTGGCGAAGGCTTTCTGCACGGTCAAATGCCGCGAGACGGTTGGCTGGGCGCGCGAGCTGCTGGGCGGCAACGGCATCCTACTTGAGAACCATGTCGGTCGTTATGTGGCAGACGCCGAAGCGATCTATTCCTACGAAGGCACGCGCGAGATGAACACGCTGATCGTCGGCAAATCCATCACCGGCCTAAGCGCCTTCGTCTGAAACACGACGACGGAAATCCTCCCGGAAGAAGGATTTCCGTCCAGCCAGAGCCTGTTCCGCGCGCAGAAAGTCGCGATGGAGCGACCTCGAAGCACCTTTAAGTGGAGTTCTGAGATGCGCTGAAAGTTAGTTGAGATCGTAACAAAGCAAAGGGAGAGAACTATGGCCGATAGCGTCTACAAGATTATCGAAGTGGTCGGCACCAGTACCGAATCCTGGGAAAAAGCCGCGACTGCGGCTGTCAACCGGGCTGCGAAGACGCTGAGAGACCTGCGCGTCGCTGAGATCGTTCAGTTGGACATGCAGATTTCAAACGGCAAGGTGGAAGCTTATCGCGCGAAGGTAAGGCTCTCCTTCAAGTTCGAAGACTAGGTCGTCGAAGCCTCGCTTTTTT
>Ga0137362_10001076_pt1 | contig 16275 bp, 18 predicted proteins | sample MadtaG_2_FD_104801 | JGI IMG/M metagenome (GOLD analysis project Ga0137362, IMG submission 104801) | Vadose zone soil microbial communities from Angelo Coast Range Reserve, California, USA - Mad1_100_16 metaG | ecosystem: Environmental > Terrestrial > Soil > Vadose zone | place: USA: California... | reverse complement strand
GGGGCGGATCGCAGCGGCTCGCGAGGGTAGTGGGAAAGTCGCGGGCGATGGAGCTCACGCTTACGGGACGTATGTGGGACGCGCGCGAAGCTGCCGAGTGGGGCATGGCCAGTCGGGTCGTTGGTGAGGGTGAAGCGAGGCCGGTGCGCTCGTCGTGGAGATTGCGGGGAAGAGCCAGATTGCCGTGCAGGCGCAGGAGGAGGTCGTCAATGTTGGCTCGTCCTCTAGTCTTTTTTTTCCCCGTTTGGTCCTGGTTTTACACTGCTTTGATTTTATACGTGCTCGTGTGTGTGCGTGCATGGTGGTTTAGCGTATGAGCGAAGTTTGTCCGAGGGGTTGAGGACTAACGTCGACTGTTCCACATGACGTTCGGGACGGCGGACCAAACTTGAAGGGAGGGTGCGTAGAATAATATTTTTCTGTGTGGTCATTCTCCCTTCTGACGCTGGCGAACTAGTAATGACGGCCTTTGCAGCAAAGAGAAAGCCAAACTTCACAAATTCGTAAACTTGTAATGGTATTAGTATTTTTTTCTCGTAATTTATACACAAGGATGTGCTAGAAGATGAAACACCTTGACAAGCATATCGACTAGCCCTCGAGACGCACGACATCGGCCGAACTGAAAGTTGACAACTTGAAAGGGTGGCAACCTTCCCTCACTTGAGACCTAGATCGAGGGTATCAATTCACACAAGATCCTTGTTCCATTCTGCATGCTCACATTCGACAAATAGTAGGGTCTAGGCATTTACGCTGACGGTCGCCAAGCTGGAGAGCAACCCGTAATGCGTTCATTCTCGTTCAGCCGATTAAGGGTGTGTTGTTCGCTGGAAATCGGACGCTAAACCCGAAGGCTGGAACAGACGCAATAATTTGATTGGCTTCAGAGTAATGAGCGGCTCACCCTAACATATAAAATAAAGATGTTCTCCTGTCAGGAATAGCGTTGCTAGGGAAACTGTTTGGATCGTAATTGGGATGCGGCCTGGTCTCAGGCAGCGAGGGGATTGTTTCCTACTGAAGAGTTGTCTCCTCGCAACACCGCAGCACTTTGGCGTCATAATAATCAGTGATACAGCCTCACTTGCAATATATTTATTCGGTAGGGATGCAAGTCCATGCATGAAGAATCTCACAAAAATCTTGTCCATTGATGGTGTGTTGATAGTAATGGGTTCGGAAATCGTTGGCTCAGGTTGCGCATCTGAGCTCTATTAACCGCACTCCCGAAATTGTCGCCGCGGACCTGCATGAGGTTTTCTGGGCATTACTTGGGCAACATTTCCTCCCTCATTGTGAAGCAGGAGTATTTAAAGTCCCTCCATTTGCCACTTCCTCCAAATCCAGTCCATTTCTCGCTCTACAAATTCACTTCAAAGTCTTCTCTACATACAATGCGATTCACCTCTTCGAACACCTCTATCGTCTCCACAGTTGCCCTATTGTCACTGATGACTCCAGTAGTCAGCGCCGCGACGGCCACAATCACTTCACCCACAGCTGGACAGGTACTCACCGGCGGAGTAGATTCCGTGCAGGTCGAATGGTATGTGGTACAAAGGGAGAATCCGAGCGCACTGTGCCATCATATGTCGTTAACGGCGGGTATTACTGTAGGACCGTCGACGCCAGCCAGGACTTAACTGGCGTCTCCTGCAACATAGCACTATTGCATGTGGACGGTAGCCCTTCAGTTCCTGGTGCGTGCCGCCACGACAAGGTTCATTTGAAGGCTAATCCCGAGTAGCCTCACCGGGAATATTACAGGGTAATGTGCCAATTCTGGATGGACGATCGAATGGGGAAGTACCTATTCCGAGGGTGGAACCTAGAAATGACTATTATATGGAGTGTAAGTACCAGAGTAACTTGTCTTGGACTCCATTCTTGTTTCTTTTTACGCTATTGGGCACAGTGATATCTTTGGATGGGAATACATACTTTGGCGGTAGCAATCAATTTAAGATCATTTAATTTTTATCTTAAACGTACTTGAACGTGGGTGGCGAGAGTATGGGGTTAGAGGCGCTCCTCCTCGTAGCATTGCATGACGTGATTTATACCAGCGCCAGGGTCTCTAGAGTGACTCAGCCGGGCTTCTTCTGAACGAAGCTGTACAGTTATTTCAATTGTCAATTGCAAGGTGCGACGAGTCGACGACCGTGCTCCTGACTTTCCTGGTCACATGGTCACAAACACAGCTCGCGGCCCGACGTGCTGTATCTTCGCCCGAGAGGGTATTTGCTGCTGTTGCATCCGAGCGAGCATTCCCCGTTCGAATGTCTCTCACTTGCATCTAACCCGAACACTGACTTTACGTGGTACTACCTTGTTGGGTAGTGGAGCGGCGGTGCGGGCCGGATTATATAATTAAAACTTCCGCCCTACCGGGAGGGCAATATATAGCGTCCGGAGAGAACATTACCAGACGATCCTCTTCCGGATTGCCCTCTCACCTCTGCGTGACTTAAATCTCTTTATTATCATCTTATCCTATCATACCTTGTATCTGGGGATGCATAGCCGACGTCGATACGACACATAGAGATCCAGTTGCAGGCGAGAACAACTTATGACGATAGGTAAGGGTGGCCAGACATCCAGTGCTGCCCCCAGGCTGGTGTTGCGTCTCTGGTGTTGCGTCTCTGCGTAGACGTTGTAGACTAACTTGAAGGTGTCATGGACCATGGTGACCCGAAAGCAATGTTTCTCCATTTTTGACACATATGTACCAGTGTATATCACTCGTCTCCGATGTATATCACTCGTCTCCGATGTATGCTTTCATCGAGATAGAAATTAAATATTCTTAGGAGGGTGTAGGTGGACGGAGGTGGTGGGGGTGCAGACGATAACACATCACGGGCATGTTACATAGATTCGTAAGAGCGTGACGGTTTGTCACACTTCTCTTCAAACCTACTTTGCGTTAGTCAGCACGTCTGTAGTACAGTATGCTCTCGATTTGTCCTGGTACAAGGTAAGTGCCACTTGATCGCGATATGTGTGGTACGTTTGTGAAACTGTGGGTTCTTCGCAATTGCGATGGACCCGTCGTTATCGAGACTTATCTGTTTGGCGGCATTTTGTGGATGTCCTAGCTCATCGTACAGGCTCGTCTCAACCAGCAAGCTTCGCGCGTGGGTTCTGCTAGGCTAATGTACTCTGCCTCAGTCGAGGATAGCGCTGTATTTGTCTGCTTCTTGGATTTCCATGTAATAGCTGCGTTTCCGGCGACGAATCCGTACCCTGTGGTCGACTTACAGTCGTCCGCGTTCGCGTAGGTGGCTTGTAGCCGGAGTAGGTGTTGGGGTAATTAGGTGAGTCACTATATGTTGACCCTTACCCTTTTAGTCCCTGACAAGTACCGTAGGATTCTTTTAGTATACTCGCATGTTGTAGGCCGGGATTTGTTGTATAACATGCCAATTTATTGACCGACGGCTTCATTCCAACACAATAACACATCGGCCATTTTCCAAGTTAGGATGTTAGTATCTTTTTCAGAAGTTATGGCACCGATTCCAAAAGTCCAATTAGCAAAAGGTGTCACCGATGTTCCTCTATTCACAATTTGATCAAAATGTTGAAACTCCCAACCAGTGATAGTAATAACTACTGGTTGCTCTGAAGCATCGGCCAAGACCGAATCAAAACCCAACCCAATGATGACACCCGTTCCGCTCCGCTTTGCCGTATCGTGTGCGACTTTTGAGCGCCTTTAAGCTGTTACACACGCCACGCCAACTCTCTTTTGTATCGATATCGACAACTCGCAGAGGGGCGTGCTCTCTCCTCATAGCATAAGTCTGCCCTTTGTACATCCCTCCGGCTCATGTCCGCCTTCACCAACAGAAAATGGTCGAATAAAGTGCAATAGCAGCAGTTCATCCTTGACTATTTTTGGATGGATCCGCATCCCAGCCGCGGACGTGTACCAGAATAGGTTCTTGGAAAATGGGGAATCACTACGATACGCAAGCCGATTATCGCTGCTGTTAGTGGCTACGCGGTAAATGCTGGTCCTTTCCACCCTTCAAATCCCTCAGCATTGACATTGCAACGTTATGGGTTTCCCCTTTCAACTCGGTGGAGGCTGCGAAGGCGTCGTCGTACGCGAGGCCGTTGCGCTCGCCGTGGAGATTGCCAGGAAGAGCCAGATTGTCGTGCAGGTGCAGAAGGAGGCTGTCAATGCTGGTACGTCCTCTAGTCTTTTTTTTCTCGTTTGGCCTGGGTTTTACACTGCTTTGATTTGATGCATGCTTGTGTGTGTGCATGCCGGCATGGTAGTTTAGCGTATGAGCGAAGTTTGTCCGAGGGGCTGAGAACTGAACGTCAGCTGTTCCACATGGCGTTCGGGACGGCGGACCAAAGGGAGGGTGCGTAGAATTATCTTGTTCTGTGTGGTCATTCTCCCTTCTGACGCTAGCGAACTAGGGATGACGGCCTTTGCGGAAAAGTGAAAGTGAAACTTCACAAACTCGTAAACTTGCAATGGTATTAGTATTTTTTTTCTCGCATTTTATGCACAAGGATGTGCCGGAAGGTGAAACACCTTGACAAGTATATCGACTAGCCCACGACATTTGCCGAACCGAAAGTCGACAACTGAAAAGGGTGGCAATTTTCCTTTTCCCCGACAATTCATAAAAAGGACTCCACGTCCCCGTAGCCCACGGATCCCTATCGGCAGGTTGTCATGCCATCGTACCAACATCCCGTAGCGGTCACACTCGCATCCAGTGCCCTTCTCAGCTTTGCTGTCCAAAATCCACGTTCCACTCGGCATGCTCACATTCGACAAATAGTAGGGTCTAGGTCCCAGGCATCATCATTTACGCTGACGGTTGCCAAGCTGGAAAGCAACCTGGAACGGACGCAATAATTTGATCGGTTTCAGAGTAAGTAATGGGAGGCTCACCCTAACATATGGACAACGATATTCTCGTGTCAGGAATAACATTGCTAGGGAAACTGGGGACCGTAACCGGGACGCGGCCTGATCTCAAGCAGCGAGGGGATTGTTTCCTATTATTGCTAGGAAAACTGTTTGGATCGTAATTGGGACGCGGCCTTGTCTCAGGCAGCGAGGGGATTCTTTCTTACTGAAAAGTTGTCTCCTCGCAGCACCGCAGCACTTTGGCGTCATAATAATCAGTGATACAGCCTTGCCATATTTTTGCTCGGTAAAGATGCAAGTCTATGCATGAAGAGTCTCACCGCACAAAAACCTTGTATATTGATGGTGCATCGATAGTAACGGGCTCGGAAATCATTGGCGCAGGTTGCGCATCTAAGCCCCATTAATCACACTCCCGAAATTATTGCCACGGAGTATTTAAAGCCCTTCCATTTCTCGCTCTACACATCCACTTCAGAGTCTTCTCTACACACAATGCGATTCACCTCTTCGAGCGCCTTTATCGCCTCCACAATTGCCCTATTGTCACTGATGACTCCAGTCATCAGTGCCGATGTGGCCAAAATCACTTCGCCCGTAGGTGGACAGGTATTCCTCGGCGGAGTAGATTCCGTACAGGTCCAATGGTATGTGGTATAAGGGAGAATCCGAGCGCACTGTGCTATCATATGTCGTTAACGGCGGGTATTACTGTAGGACCATCGACACCAGCCAGGATTTAACTGGCGTCTCCTGCGACATAACACTATTGCATGTGGACGGTAGCCCTTCAGTTCCTGGTGCGTGCCGCCGTGACATTTGAGTCAAGGTCCATTTGAAGGCTAATCCCGAGTAGCCTCACCGGGATTATTACAGGGCAATGTGCCCATTCTGAATAAACAATCGAATGGGGAAGTATCTATTCCGAGGGTGGAACCTAGAGATAATTATTTCATGGAGTGTAAGTACCAGGGTAGCTTGTCTTGAACTCCATTCCTGTTTCGACTTACGCTATTGGGCACAGTGATATCTTTGGATGGGAAAACCTACTTGGGCAAAAGCAGTTACTTTAAGATCAATTAATTTTTATATTAAACGTACTAGAACGTGAATGGCGAGTGTAGGGTTCTTCACGGGAAACCCCGGGGCTTTTTCATCAACTGTGCCCGTACCCGTGGGAGTGACAGGCAGGGCAACAAGGGGCGAGTTGCCTGCGCCTTGAAATCTCCATCACACACTCACACTTGAACGTGGCTCGGTCGCGCCATGTGAGTGCAGGGTTGAGCAACTTGCATGGGACGCGCGTCCCCTGGACCGCGGTGGGGATCTGTAGGCCGAACGTCTCAACTATCTTGTACTGCGCGGTCTTGAGCTCGCCAGAGTGTACCGCATTGAAAATGTGCCACGTCACCGTGAGTGGGCAACGCTTGCCCATGCCGTACCCGCCGTCGGTCCAGTGTTGATCAGCCAGCAGTCGACTTTGTGCTTGTCCATGCGCTCTGCGAGCATCCCGGCGTAGCGACTGGGCTGCATTTGACATTAGGTGGCAAATGACACGACAGAAGTTGTAGACTCACCGGGAGAACGATGAAGGGAGCAGAGTAACATGTTGAGGATGTCGGGATGGGCTCAAGAACACCATCCTCTGTTCCCAGTGTCTTGAAGAGTCCGAAATCTCCTAGGACCGGAGCTTCCCAACTAAAGATATGTCGGATAATATCACTGTCCGACGCAGACAAGCTACGGAGGCGGAGTGAGCGAGTATGTGAGAGGTGTGGAGGGAATATGAGGAGGACTTCTGGATTTGGTGTCGCAATAATGTCCAACGGTGCATTCCTCGCCCGAATCAACATTTTGGAAATCCACGATGTGTTCGTTGGGTATCCCAAGATTCAGCCCCATAGCGACGAATAGTCCAACGCGACTTGACGCCAGTGCCAGCACACGTGCGTGGCTCTGATCCAGCCCAAACTCTGTTTGCTAGAATAAGGTGGTTCCTGTAGTGCAAGAAGACTGAAGACCCGCGCGAGAATCTCGGGTGGTAGGAGGGAAATCGGAGCGAGGGCATTACGATGCAAAAGCAGCGAGTGGAGGAGGCGCGCGACATCATGCATCATCAGCGGAAGCCCTTGGGCGTTTCCTGAACCTCGGACAACACCCCACACAACACTTTGCCATCGAATTTGCGCACACCATTGATAATTTACTGACAACCCACCCAGACATTGCAATAACCATCCAGCACTCTAAATGCGACCTGGCACTCGTTGGCTTCAAACATGCACCCACCTCATCCTAGAAGCAATAAAACGACCACGCAACACCAATCACAAGCCGAAGTCTATCCAGTTCCAACGTACAGAACTGAAGAGGAGAGTGCTGACCTGGGAGCAACGGTTCTACAACACCCACCACTCCCAGGCATATGACAGCGCACCACCATCCTCCGACTTGCCTCAACAGGCATCAAAAACATGGGCCAAGTATACAAACACCACGTTCCTCGCGACGTGCAAGCCACCCTTTTCCGATACCATGGGCCACGCCTTCACTGGTGCGTACTGCCTCAAGTTCAAATGCCCAAATCTTCCTCCATTGCTCGAGGAAGAGATCGCCTGTGCGTGCGGTGCGGTGCCTGAAGACACAGAATACATCCTGCTTCAGTGCCCACGCACCCACCACCACCGACAACGCCTTTTATTTTCGCTAGGCCCAATCGACTTGCTAAGAAAGGTCTTGGACCACCCAATGCGATGCCTTGGCCTCCTCCGATTCTTGGAAACCACACGTATCTGCATCAAACCGTGGATCACCTGGGAGCCGGGATGAAGGAGCACACTTAGAATCTTAGATGGGGAGGATCACTTCCCACACAACCATAAACCTTCCACACCGACCTTTATGATAGCCACTACCAAGCCATAACCTGGTACACATCGCCCACTCAGCCACAAATGCCACACACAGGCTTACCTCCCATGTGACCACTTCTGTGCCTGTAGGTACACGCGCAGGATATCAAACTGGATTCTAAAAAAAAAGAGCCGACATCATCGATTCAGGGGCTACTCCTGAGAGCAATTTGGATCGTGGTTGTTTGCAGCTGCAGTCACGTAGGATCGAGTACAGGCGTAACTCGCGTGAACTTCTCGCATCCACCGAGCCGGGCCGCAGCTAGAAAAAGGGGAGGAGTGAATCAAGGAGGTGAACTGAAAACATAACAATCGGACGTACGAAGTGTAACCCGCCAAGAAGTGGCGGCAGCACACCGAACGCGTTGCAGGTAAGCATGATAATGTTGCTGGGTTGGCGGTGGACAGCGCAAGGTATCTGCACGTTCGGGATGAATTCAATAGGATAGGGTATTGAGCACGTATAAGGGCGTTGGAACAACCTGGGAGACTAGAATGTAGCAGGGAACGGAGGGGTAGAGGGTTGGACATCACCGATAATCACACAGGTGAGCCCGAGTGGATAGAGAATAATACTAAGGAAGCAGAAGGGGATCAGCACTAAATGGGGCGAGAAATACACACGACAGCTCGTTGGCGTCGCACCTGAGTCGTAATCCGTGGCACTCAAAGGCGGGGCGAGAGGGTAGAAGGGGGAAAGGACGACGACGATGAGGTGGAAGGCATGTCAGCCACGCGGCGACTGTGACATGGCTGTCCCATCCTCGGCAATGCTCACTGGTACCACACCAGCGAGAACTTGATGCGCGCTATAGAAGCCACGAGGCAAAATTGATGAGGGATGTGTACAAGACAGGAAAGCGACCCACCACAGGAAGCTACTGTACCTGGATTCCGTGGAGGCGTGGGCCTTGATGGCATCATTACTGTGGTCTGGACAGCCCTCTTGCAGCTCCTCGGGTCGGTGGAAGACTCAGTGACGAAGTACACGGGCTGCAAACCTGCCCGTGCCCACGGCAAACTTACATAACCCGTGATTTTCCCTAGTACATCTTGGTCACGTGGTCACAAACACACCATACGGCCCGATGTGCATCTTATTGTCATTGTCATTGTCATTACTGGCTCTTATGCTTGTGCCAACTTGCCCGAAAAGGACAACAATCATAGCCAAGTCCAACCGTGAGTGCGGCTTTTCTTTTCTCTGTTAATCGGTCAGCAGCCCATAAAAAAGGACTGAGCGGATCATGTCGGAAGTGAGTTCTGTTATTGACTCTCTACTCACATTTAATCCCGCAACTCGGACACACGGAAAGAGCCTATTCTTATCTGTATATGTGTCTTCTATGCCAGAGAACAGTTTGTGCTCAGTTAGAGTACGTGCCGGGCGATAAAAATAGGTTGGCCGCCACGCTGGTGGACGGTGTCGCGTCATGATCATTCTGGTCCATCCTTACGTTGAGTTACCCTCGCTATTTAGAGTTCATAAATGCGCGGGAAACGTTGGCATCAGATGATTTGCTGAGATTGATATAACCGACAGCGGTGCCCACCGATTTAAAGCGGATAGCAGCATGTTCATTCCCTGTCCAATCCACTCGACAGCCAGAGCTGTGCCCTTGGTCCTCCGTGTCTCTCCTTTATACCCTCTACGCCCCTTTAGTCTCTCCCGGCACTCAATACCTTAATCAAACATGCGTATTGGATATGCCCCCATTGTCGCTCTTTCTTTGTCTTTTCGAGTCGCTCATTGCGGCTATGGCACGACCTTCACTCTCTCAAAGACGTGGATTGGCACTGACTTCCTTTCGGACGATTGGGCCTGGTTTACCGCAAACGACCCGACCAACGGCCGCGTGAATTATGTGAGCCAAGCAGAAGCTCTACAAGAAGGCCTGGCGTTTGGTGCGCTTCTCTACGTGTCTTTCCCTCGCTATCAGAATAGGTTGAACATGGATCGGAGTTAGCAATTGGCCCGGTTTTTTTCATGCGTGCAGACAATGAAAACGTCCTTAATTCCACTGCACGTGGGCGAAATAGTATCCGCATTACCTCCCAGGAATCTTGGGATGACGCCGTATATGTGCTCGACATCATACACATGCCGGAAGGCTGTGCCACCTGGCCCGCCTTTTGGACGAAGAGTGCAACAAATTTGTGGCCTGCTGGCGGAGAAATTGATATCATTGAAGGTATTACCATCTCCTCTATCGTTTACCTTCTGGATAACTAACATGTGTACCCCTTCCTCGCGTAGGTTTCAATTTGATTACGGAAAACCGAGCGACTCTGCATACTTCTCCAGGGTGCTTGATGCCCCCCGACAGCCAGCGCATGCAGACTGGGCAGGTCGTTTATCTGTCCTCATGCTTGTGTCCCATGTTTCTAAAGGAAAATATGACAGAACTACACTCACCACCAATTGTAGTGCCGCTGCCGACGGGTGTAGTGTCGATTTCACCGGGGCCTGCACTCCCGCGTCTTACGGCTCGGCGTTTAACAGCGGAGGGGGATTCTACGTCATGTCCAATACTCAAGCATCCGGCATCCAGATCTGGTACTGGCCGCGTTATTCACAGTCAATTCCACCCGAGATCCTTTGGGGCAACTCACTGACTCCGGACAGCAGTTGGGGTACCCCAGCGGCAAATTTTTCTATGATACCGGGCTATTGCAACTACTCCGAGTACTTTAACGCGCAGCAGATAATCTTTGATTTGACATTCTGCGTAAGTTCAATAGACATTTGTCTTTACTGCCTGATCCAGAGGACGACTGACATACTGTCTTTTCTGCCCAGGGTGACTTCGCTGGCCTGACTTGGAACCAGTCAAGTTGTGCATCCCTGTCGCCGACCTGTTCAGATTGTGAGTAAACTTATGCTACCCATGGACACAGGATTGTTCAGTGGAAATATATCAACTAATAAATTTATATTTACCAGTTGTCGACAATAATCCGGGTGCTTTTTCTAATGCGTTTTGGGCAATCAACAGGTTGAGCGTGTACGTGCCTTGATAGCTCTTTCATCCGAATCGCTTTATGGTCGTTATTGTCCTGTTTGTCGCTTCGCATGATTTCACCCTGGCCCTTGCGCACATTCGTCGTTCAACCCGCCTTGCGTTCACGCTTACTTTATAATATCCAACTTCCTCGGTTTAGAGTAAACTCTTACACCTAGAAGTTGCACGATACCCTTTGGCATACAGGACAAATAAAGCCGACAGTCTGATTCGGGCGGGCGGTGTTGAGAGATATCATACCCCACGAGCAACATACTCTACATTGTTTTGAAGAAAACAGAATTCGGGGGACGCGATATCCTTTTACGCCCCGTATTGTTGTCATGTCTGACAAGTGACAACGTAACCGGTTGTGGACGACGAGATCATTGGAAAGATATGATAGAAACAGAGATAGAAATCTCAATCGAATCGCGTGTTGCAGCACGTGGGCATTTAGGTAGATCTACATCTGTTCTTCGGGTTGTCACTTCTTCCATCTTTGATGGGAGCTATGAGGGACCGCGGTGTATGTCAGTGCGTGTGCCAACATATCAAACCTAGCAGACATGAAAGTATTACAATAGTTTGGGAACGGCATGAAAACACCACACAAGACTGGTACAGCCTAGGCATAGGTCGGCCCCCGAAAACGGACCCGGACGATCCCGCTGGATTTGAATATGCGAGAGGGCCGCGCGTGGTGCCAGAGTGACTAGAATGTTGCTTGTCTAATGCGCAACATGGTGTGGGAATACGAAAACGCGCATGGTCCTTGCCAATATGTACGCGACTGATAAGAGGGCCATTTCGGGATGCTGGGTACGCGTGTGATGTTGTAAATGAGAGGCCATCGGGACCGTGACACCAGTCAACGAGTCCAGCATTGTGGCGTCTGGAGCTGAACTAAATGGTCACATGGCAAATATCAAGTTAGATATATGTTACGTTCGACATGAACTTATGGGTCAGCCACTGAATTGTTCCCATCTGTTGGCAGTTGGCAGACAGATGAAGTGTGCGATGGCTGACTGCTGATAACGAAAAATCACGACTTTTCGCATTCGCTTCCCAAAGGAACAAAGCTCCTGGTATGTCTAATGATTCCTCTACTCGCTCTTCGTCCAGCCTCCCAGTTCGATCATGAATGCCACCGTGAGCTTAGAAAACTCGAGCATGTGTGTAAAGCTGAACTCAGGGGAGATGTCAATACGACTACAACGCTGCTGTGAGTGAAGACGTGATGTATTCGTGAAATGTGCGCACTCTCTACCACTGTGAATATTCTTGTTCGAATTCTCAAACTTGCTCTCTGCAGGACGTGTCCTATTAGTTAGTGTTCAAAAAGGACAAGCGATGCCCTACCAATCGTGAAGGAGCTGCGATAACCAGCCTTGGACCACGATGCACTACAATGAAAATTAAGATATTGAAGCAAAAGAATCCAAAACTGCTTACTGATCACTACATGCATAACCACACTTGGTCTCCACATAGGGAATGTCAAGGTACGTGTCGACAAGCTGCTTGTTCAGAGCAGTGACCCTAGATCAAGCAGTTGAAGCAGTTACTCTTTGTGAAAACGTGGCGATAACTTACTCAGGATCCACAAAGTCAGTAATGATACCGACTTCCTCCCTAGTACCCTCCTTCACCCAAGCAGTCATATCAAACTGTGATTTAAAGATTGATATATCGACAAACCGCATACGTAGAATCTACTTACCTGGCTCATGGCAATCACGTTGACCCCCCTTGCTTCATAGTCTTTCGCAACTGCCTGCGAACCGAGCAAACCACCTTCCTTTGGGCATGCATTAGTATTTAACAGCATTGTCGAACACATGGAGGAATCTACTTCGGCAGAGTACCAGTGGAATTCGACATGCTCAATTGGTCTGAAGTCCGACAGGATCAGCGCGCGGTAAGCCTCGAGAATGGTAACCGTGCCAGAGCCATCGTCATCAGCACCTTTTAGATGGTGAACATCAGGTCCTTCATACGGAAAAACAAGCATCCTTACCAGGTGCGGGCAAGAAAGGCAAGATATTGGTACTTTGAAAGTATGTTAGCTTCACAAAACGATTAATACACGGGGGGACTCACGAATCCTGGTGCGCGCCCACAATCACCACACCCTCATCCGTTGGCGCAGAGCCGTTGATTCGCACAACCTGCAAAGAACCTTCAGTTATCGTAGACGACAAGCTTCGTGAAACACTAACAATTGTGTTCTGGCCCCATGAATGAGGGAATTCTGATATGGTGATCAGACCCTGCAAACCCTTCGGAGCAAATTTGCTAGTGATCTATGGCAGCGTATCAATAAGTCACAAAGGTCAACGGCGCGCGGAGCACATCATTCCCACCTCCATAATCCTCTGAATCAGCCACTTTTGGCTTTCTTGACCCGTCTGACAAGGAAGAAAGGGCGTCTGCATAAAACAGACATTGAATGGTGTCACTGTACCTTACTACGATAATCTAGTCCTCTAATTAGTGTGGATTTTGTGAGTAAGGTGAGGTAAGACTCACGGCGAGTGCGGAAGCTTGTAAACACTTCGAGATTCTCTTTGGGGCCGTTGGTCGAAAGTTCCTTGATTACTTGCTTCACTGCCTTGGAAGCGTTGGGCTTCTGAAACGCTGGGGGGAATGAGCGGTTTGTCCGCAAAGTCGCTGTTAAAAAATATACCGGGCATTTGAAATTTCACGGGAGCGAGGGTGCCAAGATCTTCGGCCTCAGTACTAAGAGAGATTGTGAGCCACCACGAGTCATTGACCGGCGCATATATTCGCACATGTCTATAAAGTTCAGCCCTGCAGCCTTGGCTTGGATCTACTTTCATTAGAGACACCTCAAAGGATACAAGGGCGTGGGTGACCTTCTCCAACTCTGTCATCCAGACAGGTTCAGTGTCCGGTGCCAATTGCACAAGACGCATCTCTTGAAGGTCCCAATCGAAGTCCTCGGGAGACTCGACAGGTAGAGGTAGGGCATATTCCGGGACATTGTGCACACGAAATGTTGCAGGAATAGAAGCGACTGCAGTGGCGAGAAAAAGAAGAGCGAGGAGGGACTTCATGGTTGGTATCAAGAGTGACGCGTCCGAGGAAACGGCACGTGAGAACCAGGAGAGACGCCGAAGTTCTGATTTCCTATTTTGGAGAGTCTTGGGCCGTGCCAGCACGCATATTGGATCCAAGAGGTGCACGAAAGTTTCGATCACCTTTAGTAGCCCTAGTAATTTGGTTTTGTCTATTACAGTAGCGAACGCAGATGCGATCTGTTCTAGCATAATGGTCCGACGCGCGCAGGACACTTACTAGAGAAGAAATCGACTTATATTTCCGTTTATAGCTTGTTGTAAACCCGCCGTGACTAGTATTTACAGGAAATCACGAGAAGTTGGTTAAAATACAAAATCCCCCAGGTGAAACATCGACCTGTGCAAGATGATGCGAGTTCGCGTTACGTCACATGATGCTTCGCCGTCGTAGCAAGCTATATCTTCTTCAACTCCGTGGAATGGTGTGTCAAGCATGTCAAGATCAAAATGCGGGCTCTTCCCTGCCAGTCTCTTCGATTTAAACTGCCAGCATTGTTCATCATTAGCCATCTTGGCTTAGATCGTTTAGCTAAACCGCCCAGGCCCCTTCCCTCCTGCAGTCCGTAATCCAGTTAACACCGTGTCCTTGGCTCTATTCGTGTTTTTTCTTTGCATACTACACACTATCAAAGGCCGCCCTCTGCCCACCGTATCTCAACGATGCGTCTTGTATATGCGTTCCTCGTTGCTCTTTCGCTCCCCGTCACACAATGTACCATTGAAAGCTTCCAGCTCAAGGACGAGTGGGTTGGTGACAGGTCTTTCTGGGACTGGAACTGGGAGACCGAGGACGACCCGACCCACGGCCGCGTCAACTTCGTGAGCCAAACTGAGGCTATCATGAAAAACCTGTCATATGGTACGTCACGCTTCTCGCGAGTCCTTCTTGCCTTTTGGGTCCATTTGACCGGAACTTCTCTAGTGGAGGATAATATATTCGTTATGCGTACAGACAATAAGTCCGTCGTTGACCCCTCCGCTCGTGGGCGTGATAGCGTTCGCATCTCTTCGAAAAACGCGTATGGTGACTCCATAGTCGTGCTTGATCTCGCGCACATGCCTGCGGGCTGTGCCACCTGGCCCGGCTTTCGAACGAAGAGTCAGCAAGTTCAATCATCTGCCAGCGGGGTTGTTGACATTATTGAAGGCACGCTTCTCGTCTCGTTCCTCCCCCCACTGACCCGCTCATACACGTACTTTTCTTCCGTAGGTGTCAATTTACACGAGGTAAATCAAGCCACTTTGCATGCTACCTCAGGGTGCCAAATGCCCCCCGATTCACAGCGCCTGCAGTCTGGGTGAGTCCCCTTTCACATTCGTACTCTGAATCTCTCTTTTAAAAAATTTCCTACAGAACCACCCTCAGTACCATCTGTGACACTGCCGTCAACAACAACACAGGATGTGGTGTCTCCTTCAACAAATATAGCCCCTCGTACGGCGCGCCGTTCAATATGAAGGGCGGTGGATACTACGTCATGGTGCGATCGCGAACACTCGGCATCCGGATCTACTTCTGGCCGCATGACAACAGCACCGACGTACCACAGGAGATACGCAAGTGCGGGTCGGAAGGAGGATCGCTCTACCCGGATGCCAGTTGGGGCATACCAGCCGCTGACTTCCCCATGTTCCCGGGCTTTTGCAACTACGACGGACATTTTGACGTGCATCAGATAATATTCAGCCTAACATTTTGCGTAAGCCTGAACACCCTTCTCGACCTGCCTTCGACTTTTTCCTGAACACAACTAAAGCCCCCCTTCCTTTTGCACAGGGTGACTGGGCTGGCAATACTTGGCCCTCATCTGGATGCGGCTCGGACACTTGTGAGAACTGTAAGTATCTATTGACTTAGTACGACGATCGTTCATCGCGCTCATCCAATTGACTTTCATTAGATGTGAATAACAACCCGTCCGCTTTTAACGAGGCATATTGGGCTGTCAATAGCTTGCGTGTATATACCCCAGCGAGTCCTTACTGATCTTGTCCTTCCGAACTACTGTAGTACCGTCAAGAGTGTCTATCTGGTCTCACCTTGGTTTTGGTTTTTTGGACTTTATACACCATGTAGCAGTGACGCAGGCATTTCGATTGACTGATAGACAAATATGCATGCAGTATTATTTCTAACTCAAATAAATGGCTTGGATCGCTAAGGCCCACCATTATAGGAGTTCCACGGGTAGGTATTGTATTACTAAGACACAGCCACATCTCTATCCTTCTTTCCTTCCGCGCCACGCTTGATTGGCATATGAACGACATCAACTTTTTCTGATGTAACTTCAGCAGTAATAGACTTGGGGTATCCTCGCCCTTGTTCTGGCCTCCTATATCTGCGCAAT
>Ga0137362_10001075_pt1 | contig 16285 bp, 9 predicted proteins | sample MadtaG_2_FD_104801 | JGI IMG/M metagenome (GOLD analysis project Ga0137362, IMG submission 104801) | Vadose zone soil microbial communities from Angelo Coast Range Reserve, California, USA - Mad1_100_16 metaG | ecosystem: Environmental > Terrestrial > Soil > Vadose zone | place: USA: California... | reverse complement strand
ACTCTTGCCAAAATCGCCGGCGCCCACGGCATAGGCAATTTCATGAGTTTCGGTGAAAACGAGGTGGCCTTTGGCGTCGCGCTCGGATTCTTCGTGGAACATCTTGCCGTCGCGTGCATAGACGGAATAAGACCGGTTCAGCTTTTTGCTAAATAGGGTGACGGGCTGCGCCAAATCGCGCAGATCGTTTGGAGACGGAATTGACACGGATCTACCCATCCCTGTCTGTTTGAAGCTTGCGTATTCCGAGGGATGGCACGACCGGCAAACCTCCTCCCCAACATATTCCACTCCGGGCTGGGCATTCAGGTAATTGGGTGCTGGTATCTCTTGAGCGCGAACTAGTTGGCCAGTCTGTTGTGCCTCCGCCATGCGGAACTCTCCCCAAGCTAGACTGATCGCCACGAGTCCCACGGCCCATATCCCACGGAAGGACGTGTGGGCCCAACGAGAAAGGACAGCCGAGAAATGTCGACAGGGGCAATTCATGGCGAGGGGGAATGTTTCTGCTGGAGCATCCCCGTTCCCTCGAGAATGGTATAGATTTGGTCGACAGCGGGAAAGCTGAACTGCTCGACCAGGCCGCTGGGCCAGGAGACTTCCACGGAATCGATCCCTGTGTTGGCGGCCAAGCCAAAATGGAGCCGAAGGTCGTTCTGCGAGAGGTAGCTGCCGCCACCACGTACTTCGTTGAACTGTACGAGCTTTCCACTACGAATAGTGAGGCGCGCGCCGATGGCGGCACCGTTGCTTTTCGTGCCCTGCAACTTGAATCCGACCCAATGGTTTCCGTTAGTCAAGTGGTTGCGCAGGAGAGTGGGAGGCTCACCGACGTTCAGAATGAGGGCATCGATCGCGCCGTCATTCCAAATGTCGCCGAACGCCACACCGCGGCGCGAAGCGAGAGGGATACCCGCCAGCCCCGCGGCTGCGGAACCATCTTCGAATGTCCCGTCGTGCTTGTTCATGTGCAAAAAGAGTGGCTGACGATAGCGCGCACCCTCTTTTATCGTGTCTACTTGCGGATAGACATGACCGTTGGCGATGAAAATATCCGGCCAACCATCGTTGTCAAAATCCACAAAGCCGGTCCCCCAAGCCACGTACGGGAGGCTCGCCTGCGCGACCTGTGCCGTCCGGCTTGCGTCGTCGAAACCCTCGTGACCGAGGTTGTGGTAAAGCGTTTTGGGCTGGTCCGCGAACGTCGTGTCGATGATATCGAATCGCCCGCTGTGGGAGTAATCACCGAAATCCACTCCCATATTGCCCTGCTCGAGGCCTGCTCCGCTCAAAGCGACTCCTGCCAGCATGGCAACGTCGGTAAACGTCCCGTTGTGATTGTTGTGGTACAGATAGTTTGCGCCCGCATCATTGGCGACAAATAGGTCAGGCCAGCCATCGTTGTCGTAGTCGCCCCAGACAACTCCTAGCCCGAATCGGCCTTGCGAATCGTGAACGCCTGCGCGGACGGAGACTTCCTCAAATGTGCCGTCGCCACGGTTGTGATACAGGAGATCACTCTCGCCTTGGAGTCCCCAGGGACCACATTGAACCAACACACCTTTGTATCGGCAAAATTTGTCGCGGCCGAATTCGGGCAAGTTGTTAATGTCGACGTGCACGTAGCGTGAGACGAACAAATCCACATGGCCGTCGCGGTCGTAGTCAGCCCACGCTGCACCTGTGCTGAATCCGCCGCCGCGCACGCCGGCTTTTTCGGTTACGTCCTCGAACTTGCAATTGCCGAGGTTGCGGTACAGAACGTTGCCGCCATAGCCGGTGACGTAGAGGTCCAGCAGGCCGTCATTGTCGAAATCGGCGACGGCCACGCCCATTCCCCAGCCTCGTTTGGTGAGGCCTGCCGCGGTGGTAATGTCCTTGAAGGTTCCGTCCGGCTCTTGACGGTAGAGCGTAACCAGCGGGTCGCCGCCCTCGCGGTAGCGGTCGACGGTGGAGCCGTTGACCGTGACGACATCCAGCTTGCCGTCATTGTCGCAATCAAACAGCCCGACGCCGCCGCTCATAGATTCGATCACGTAGCGCTTGTCGGGAGAGGACTGGTGCGGAACGGTGAGGCCGCTTTTCCGGGTGACGTCTTCAAATGCCGGACCGCCATAGCCGGTGGTTTTGGTTTGCGAGTGGACCAGGAAAGCGCAGATAAGGACTCCACTGCCGGCAAAAAACGATCCTAAGAGCTTCCGGGACATTCCACTGGAATCCTATCACGGCAAATTCATGCGATTGCCAATTTGCGAGGCGTCAGTTCACGGTCAGCGTGATGGGGACGCTGGCGTCGGCGTTGGCATTTGTTCCGTCGCTCACATTGCTTTCGGTGAACGCATAAACGGTCACCGTGTAGGAACCGGGAGTGGTGCCATTAGGTGGTGGAGGAGGGGCCACGCTGCTTGCGCCGCCGCCGCAACTGGCTATTGTCACCCCCGCGAGAATCAAGAGAGTTGCCGTGGCGAAGACTAGACTCGACACGCGCCTTCGCAGGCGCAGCGCCAATGTTGCGACGACAATCAGGAGAACCACAGCGATGATGACGACAGGGAACCGTAACGGCCTCCGGGGATAAAAAAGGGACGGAGGCAAAAGCGAGTTTGCCATGGTGGTAACCGTGACCGTGGCGGTCTCCGCTGCACCTGACGGGCTGGAATTGACCACAAACGGGTTGACAGGATCATTTGTGGCGACCGCGCAACTCGCCTTCGGAGCAGTAGTACTGCAAGAAAGATAGACGAAGCCCGTGCCGGACGTAAGTCCAGGAGTAAGCATAGTGGAATTGCCGGTCGTCGCTCCAGCTTTCACGGTGATCGAAGAAGGATTCCCCAGCGTCGGTTTAGGCACAGCAGTGGACGCTTGATACCGGCGAACATAGTCCACCAAATAAGGCTGCGTCGGACTCGTAAGCCCGGTAATGCTGCCACCCAAATTGCCTCCAACGGCCAAATTTAAAAGAATAAAGCTGCTGGCATTGAATGGCCACAAGTCACCGCTACCGAGGTCGCTGATCGTGGCGATATAGAAGGGATGGGTGGGATCGTCCACGTAATGTTGGACCATGTTCGCGGACCAAATCACGCCGTATTTGTGCAAGGCCGTATTGTTCGCCATTCCAGATAGAAAGGTAAAGGTATGTTTATTCGTCTGAACGCCAGCGCCATCGGTATTCTTGGTGTGAATCGTTGATATGTTTCCGCCCGTGCCAGCCCCGCCTAACGTCGGGGACCAGACCTCCATGAAGTCGTCTTCGCCGCAGGTGGGCCAATTTACGGTGGTGATGTTGGTTCCCAGCGACCAAAAAGCTGGCCACAGCCCCTGGTTTGTTGTATCGGGGAGCTGGATGTTGGCTTCGATTCGCCCGTACGTGAAGCTCTCGAGGTCTTGCGTTTTCATTCTGGTTGAAAGCCATGTGCCCCCATTGTTGATAGCTTGAATCACCAGGTGGCCGCTGCCATCAATGTACGCGTTATTGGATGTACTCAGGCTATTGGGACATTTTGGGTCGTTGCCCGGGTAACTCGGGGGCCCGCAGTAGACTTCCACCTCGTTGTTTCCCCATCCGTTGTTATTGCCTTGTTCAAACTTCCACACGGTCGTATCAATGGCAGTCAACGCCACGCTATTGAACTCCTGGCAGAAGGCAGGCACCCACGTCACCGCTCCCCTGACATCATTGGGTACACTGTTGCTGGTGCAGTCGCTGCCTTGCGCGTTAGCGCGGCTGCCGCCGGCCAAGAACAAAAACAGAATTGCCAGAAGGAAGCTGCTGCGGAAAAAGAAACGATACTTCATAAAAGTGTTCATCGTCTTTCTCTGCCCCTCGAAATGATGCGGAACGCCCCTGGCCTCGTCCCTGCCCTTCGGTATTCCTTCATAGAATACCGGTATTGTAGACGCATATCACACCCTTTCCGAGGGAGTCAAGAGGGCCGCGGTTCTTACGCTGTTTTACTGCTTAGCTCAGTCGGGATAGGGATCACCTGGCCGCACAACTCGAATGTCGTGATCGGCAAATTTGTAGTGAAACTCGGCGAGGTCGTATTTGGGCATATGGCAGGAAGCACAATTTCGCGTGCCGACACTGCAGGCGGGACCTAGATGGTCGACGCTGGGCTTTGCGGAAGTCGTTGCCAGGTGGCAGCTCAAGCAATTCTTATCGTAGGAAGCGGTATCGCGCACGAGTTCTTGGTGCGGGTCGTGACAGGCCACGCAGGTGAGGCGTGGGTCGCCTTTCTTTCCCCAGCACCGGCTCTTTTCCAGGCGATACGGTTGCGCGCGAACATTCGCGATCCCCGCCGGAGGAGCAAGCCTGACGTCCCACCACGTACCGTGACAAGCTCCGCAGAAATCGACGGCATCAAGGGGGCTGAGCTTTCCAGGATCGAAGATCAGATCCCCCTCCTGTCCGCTGTCCCACACCTGTCCTTGTAGATACGCCACTTTCTGGGCGGTCGCGTGCTTGAGACCAGGTCCGTGACACGCTTCACAGGTAATTCCAGGTATTATCCGAGTATTTTCGAACCGGTCGTTAACCGTAGAACCGGTCGTATGGCAGGCGAAGCAACGAACGAGCTCGGCGCCGCTTACAGGCCGCGCCATGGCCTGGTCAAGATTCTGCGGCTCTGTAAGTTTGCGGCCCGGTGTGAAGTCGAGAGTTCCTAGAGGTCCGAAGTACGAGACGCGGCTCTCGTAGAAGTTTCCTTCCCGCTCGAAGAGGTACGATTGGCCAACATGACCATCGCCAAACGACCAAGTCAAAGGTGCGGAAATGCTGTGCGTGCCATCTGCGACTGTGTAGACGCTCTTGCCGTCCGCCGTTGCGATCTGGTAATGGAATTGCCCCGCCTGAAAAGTCGACTGATGCTGTCCAGCCAAAGTGCCCGAGCCGGTGGTGTGGACGGCAGTGCGAGCCATAGACGTAGTTTTCTGCGTCGCCGCTTTCCCAGGATGACAAGCGGCACACACCGCTGACCCGACATATTCCTCACTGGATGGGGTGCTGTGCCTTGGCCACCAACCTCGGTAGAGGAGCCGATCCTCTGTAGCCATCTGCGCCCACAGCAGGCCCGGAGAAGGCAGACAGATCGAGTACAGAACGCATAGCGCAGCGCAATGCAAGAGAAGGCGCTTGCCACCCGCCCGCCGACGTATCATGGACGGCATCTCTCACTTGGGTGAATATAATGGATCACTGCTGTCGGATTTCGAGGCGCCATTCGGTCATCGGTAATTTGGCACTAGCCACGTTTCGGCTACATTTCGATCGGAACGCTTCTCAGGGCATCCTCTCCATCGCGCGAGGCCAAAGGTAGAGCGGGCGCCCTGCCGGTCGAATTGCGCACCACGAATTCGGGCTCAATGGCGATTTCCGGCACGAAGTCTTCGCGGCCTTCGATTCGGTTCAACAAAGTGCGCGCTGCTATCTCCCCCATTTTCTGGAGGGGTTGACGCACGGTGGTGATACTTGGGTTGTTATGCACGGCAATTCGAATATCGTCGAATCCCACCACGGAAACGTCTTCGGGAACTCGCAGCCCGGCTTCTTGAAACGCTTGGATAGACCCGATCGCGGAGATATCGTTATACGCAAACAGGGCCGTGAACGGCTGTTTACGGGCGACCAGCTTTTTCGCGAAGGGATAACCCAGTTGAGGTGTGGCATCGTCGCCTTCGAGCTGAACGATAAGTTCGGCACGCATGGGGATGCCGAGTTCTTTGGCAACGTCGCGGATGGCCTTCCACCGGTCCTCCGAATCTGGGCTGAAGCGAGAGCCCTTCATGAAGGCAATTTCCCTGTGACCCAGTTCGATCAGATGATTCAGGGCCAGGCATGCTGCTCGCCGATGATCCAGGACAATATTCGTAACGCCTTTCACGCGGCAGTGTCCGGGAATAGCAATCGTCGGCAGCGGCAACGGATGGTTGACGAATGTGTCGATTGCAATGAAACCTTCAACACCGCGGTCGCAGAGAATCTGCGAATAGGTTTCAAGGAGCTTTGGGTCGTGACGGTGAGCAACCGTCAAAAAAAAGAAGTTCTTCTCTCGGAGGTATCGTTCAATACCGCTGATAATCGGTGAGCCGTAAAAATCACCGATCTCCTGGGTGACTACGCCAATCATGTATGTACGTTTTACACCCAAGTTGCGGGCGTAGAAGCTGGGCCTGTAATTCAGCTCGCGCGCAGCCGTGAGGATTCGCTTTTGTGTGTGCTGGGGCACAGATTGCGATGCAGCAGATTTGTTCAGGACCGCGGAACAGGTCCCCTTAGTAAGACCCACGCGCTCGGCTATCATTTTCAAGGTCACGGGAGAGTGCTTTTTGCTCTTCCCCTTCTTCTGAACTTTCATCGGCTTTCGCTCCTGACGCCCTTAAAAAAACGGCGTTTAGAAGGGCACCATGCCGGTCGACCTCAGTGTGAACATTCTACCCCACTTGAACCCAGCCGCGCAGCGAACAAGTATGCCCGCCAGAGTGTCGCAGAATACCGGTATCCTATGCAAACAGAAGTTAGAATACCGGTATTTTTCGCTTGACAACGCAAATGGGTTGCCGTTAAATGCCTCCGATATGGGGTAGTATAAAAATACTAATCGAGCCGAACAAAAACGGTGATGCGTGTTTCCCGGGAGGTTTTATGAGAAGGACGGGGCTTGGCGTGCTGTTTAGCTGTCTGGTATTGATTCTCGCGCCGGCGGGACTCGCGCAGAACGCCCAGAATAATGGGACCATTCAGGGCACGGTCCTTGACGCCGCAGGGGCAAACGTTACGGGAGCGGAGGTCACCGCCTTCAACGATGAAACTGGCTTTACACGAACTGCAACTACCAGTTCCGAGGGTCTGTACGCCTTTACGGAACTTCCTCCGGGCCACTATCACATAACAGTGAAAAAGGACGGCTTCAAGACCGAGAACCGCAGCGGCATTGAATTGCACCTTGGTTCGGTCCTTGTCGTTAACGCGAACCTGACGGTCGGCGCGGTCGCTGAAACCGTGACGGTGGAAGCCACTAACATTGAGGTGGATACGACCTCGGGAGCTTTGGGAGTGCTTACGGAAGGGCAGCAGGTTCGCGAGCTGCCTTTGAATGGGCTCAACTTTATCGGGCTTACGCTGCTGGTTCCGGGCGCTTCGACCCAGGATGGATTCAATACTACCGCCAAGGGCCTTGAGGGCGGCACCGATATTTCCTTCAGCGGCGGGCAGCGCACCGGGAACCTGTTCACGGTGGATGGCGCCCCGATTAATGACACCGGCTCGCAGCGCACCATTTTCGTTTATCCTGCCCTGGATTCCATCGACGAGTTCAAAATCGTAACAAATTCCTACGGTCCCGAGTATGGGCAATCCGGCGGCGCTCAAGTCAATATCATCACCAAGCATGGCACCAATGACTGGCACGGCTCGCTCTTTTATTTCGGCAGAAACGACGCCTTGAACGCCAACAATTTCTTCAACAAGAGCACGGCGCCGGAATTGCAGAATCCCGAATTGCGCCGGAACGACTTTGGCGGCTCCTTCGGCGGACCCATTAAAAAGAACAAGCTTTTCTTCTTTGCGTCCGAAGAGTGGAACCGTCAAATTGCGGGAACTCTCCATGCCGGACAAACTCCCAGCGCCGCGGAACTTTCCGGAAATTTTGCGGGCGCACAGATTCCAGGAGTCCCAGGCACCCATTTAACGAATTGTTTCTTTAACGCAAGCGATCCTGCCCTTGGCGTCTTTGACTTTCCCGTGCAAGATCCCGCCAACGGCACGCGCTTCGGGACCGGCCCGGGCCAGATTCAAAACATCAGCCAGACCCAAGAGGGGTTCAGCCCCGGCGGGCAACTGATTTCAAAGCTCTTTCCTGCGGCCAACGTCACTCCAACGGCTTCCAATCCTTGCCCCAATCCCGATTATAAGCAGGTTCTGAATACCCCCTCGTACTACTACCAAACCAACGAGCGCGGGGACTACGCGTTGAACAAATCAACGAATATCTTCGTGAAGTATACTCGTGACCACTGGTATCAGGGCACGCCCAGCCTTGCGGGGGCGGAGTGGGGAGAAGACGGATTTCCCGCCGTGGATTCCGCTTGGACGCAGCCTTCCAACATTGTCACTGCGAGGCTCAGCCACACGATCGGAAGCAATGCTGTCAACGATTTTCAGTTCAGTTACACGGCGAACACGATTGTTATCGTTCCTGGCGGAACCAATCCCGGGCTTTCCACGCAGATTTATGGGGCTTTGAGCACAGTCTATCCCTTGTCGCAGAAGGCCGCGGGGAGCAAGCTTTCCCCCCCGCTTTTCTGGGGGCCGGGTGGCTACTCAACGCTCTGGAACATCGCGCCATTTAATAACCGGGAAGATAGGTACACTTGGACGGACGACTACAGCAAAGTGATCGGTAAACATCAGGTGAAGCTGGGCGCCTTGTTGGCACATAACACCAAAGACCAAGCAAACAATGGCGATTTCAACGAGTCGCCTGCATTTTGGGGCGCCACAGGGACATGCCAGCCCTCTAATGGCGCCGCCTGTAATAGCGGGAATCCCCCTGGCAACTGGGGAGGTACCGCAGGAAATGCCGTTGCCGACATGCTCCTGAAGGGCACAATATGGGGTTTCAGCGAGCCCAGCAGCTTGCATAATGCCGCTGCCCGCTACCAGGACTACGAATTCTACGCCGCCGATACATGGAAATTTACCCGCCGCTTGACGGTTAACTATGGCGTTCGCTGGTCATTGTTGATGCAGCCTTATGTTGCGGACAATCAACTCGGCTTCTTCGAGACGAGCTTGTTCAACCCCGCTTTGCCAGGCGGGAATTCCTGCAACGGAATTCTGCTCGCCCCTTCCAGCAAAAACGCCTGCGCGGCCACCGGCGCAACCGCGGGCTTTGCCACCGCCTCGAACCGTTCCATCGTGGGCAATTCCTACCATAACATCGCCCCGCGTCTCGGGGTGGCCTACGATGTGTTCGGGGATGGAAAGACATCCGTCCGTGCGGGCGTTGGACAATTTTACATCCGATACCAACTCGATCCTTCGATCATCTCGGGATCGCAGAACGCACCGTTCGTACAGAACACCGGCGGCACTCGAGTGCTGGATGGGGGTTTCCCGGTGGCCACCGGATTTGGGAACCCTGTATTGGGACGAAGTCTCACTACAGACATTCCCAACGCGTGGCAATGGAACCTGACTTTGGAGCATGAGATCTTCCGGAACCACACAGTGCAAGTGAGCTACGTGGGAAGCCGCGGCATTCATTTGCAAAGCTACCAGGATCTTGGTCAGGTGAACCCCGATTGCAGCGGTCCCCATGTGACCACTAATCCGACTGCCCAAGGGGCGCCGGGGGATACCTGCCGCCAGTTCTTTGCGATCAACAGGCTCAATAGTGGCGGCACCACGGGCTTGCAATTCCGTCCTTACGTCGGGTACTTCGGCTTGAACACAGCCAACTCGATCACCCAAGACAACTTTCAAGGTGCTTCAACCTATCACTCCTTGCAGGGGTTTTGGCGCGGCAAGATTGACAAGCGAGGCTCGATCTATCAGGCCTCTTACACGTATTCCAAGCTGCTCTCGATCCAGGGGATAAATGGACTTAATGGCGCCGGCGTCGCGGACAACACCGATCCACGTCTCGACTATGGACCCGCCGGCTTCGATCGTCCGCATATCTTCACCGGATCCTTGATTTACGCTCTGCCCGGTGTGAACAGCTCAAACGCCATCGCGCGCAACGCTCTGGGTGGCTGGTTTGCGGATACCATCGTCACTTTCGAGTCCGGCACTCCCATCACCCCGGGAATAGGCCCCGACCTCTCGGGAACGTCAACCAATTTAGACCGGCCGAACCGGGTTCCGGGCCAGCCTTGCAGCATCAGCGTTCCTGGCGTGAAGCAGCAACTCTTGAATCCGAATGCTTTCACCATCAACGGGTTCGTGCTTGGGAGCAACGGGACTGCTTCCCTGGGGAACTGTTACGGACCAGGCGTGAACAACTGGGACATCGCCGTGCACAAGGAGTTCAAGGTTTCAGAGCGGGTGAACATGCAATTCCGCTTTGAATTCTTTAACGCCTTCAACAAAACCCAGTTCCAAGGCGTAAATGGCGGCCTCGGGCCGTCGCAGCTCTGCTTTGCCGACAAGACCGGCACGCCGGTCGCCGTTACGACGTCAAATACCACCCTGCAGGGAACCGGCGACACTTGCTTCTTGAACGGAAACCCCCTCGGCCAAACAATACCGAACAATGCGTTCCAGGTCGTTGGTACTGGGCCTGGCACCTCTGCTGCCAGCCAGACTTTGGTCTCTCCAACGTTTGGCCAGGCCACGTTCACCAGGCCGGCCCGTCAGATTCAGTACGCACTCCGCTTCACCTTCTGAGGCTTGACGGAGAAGTTGCGTCAGCGTTTAATGGAGGCGAGACCCGAAAGGGTTCTCGCCTCTCATTATTTTGGATGGACATCTCAAGTGTGCCTTTTTTCCAGGTTCCAGGTTATTGTTACCCGTCTTATCCCCTTACTAGTATTCAGTTTGCTCTTGCTATCCGGCACTGGCGCCGCCCAACAACACGAGGCGGACCCCCTCGACCGGCACAATAGCGCCGCCCAAACATTCCAATTGGCGGGAGATTTGGACCGAGCGGAGACGGAATACCACGAAGTGCTGGCCCTCGCGTTACAACGCATGGGGAATCTCGCAGCGACGGAGAAGAGCGACTCTGATGAAGCTGTCCAGTTGCTCGAAGAGGCGGTAGAAGCGCAGCCGACATCTACGGATGCGAGGGTGGACTTGGCGACAGTCTACTTCCGGCAGGGACGTCTGGATAGGGCGAAGACGCAGGCTTCTCAAGCGGTCAAAGACGATCCGCGAAATGCCCGGGCTTTACACCTTTTAGGGAACATTGAATTCGCACTGGGCAACTTTTCCGCTGCAGCCGATGACCTGCATACCGCCATGGGCTTGCAGGGGGACTTCGACACGGCATACTCGCTGGGGCTTGCCTACCTCAGTCTTCAGAAGATGGCCGAAACAAAGCTGCTGTTCGACGAGATATTGAACGACATGGGCTCGACCCCGCAGCTCCACGTTCTGCTGGGCCGTGCGTACCGCGAGACGGGTTACCTGGATGAAGCCATCCGCGAATTCAAGAAGGCCATCGAGATGGACCCGCGCTATCCCAGGGTTCATTACTATCTCGCTTTGGCGTATCTGGCCCAGGGAGAGAAGGAACGCATTCCGACAGCGCGCGCCCTTTTCGAGCAAGAATTGGCGATTCAGCCTCAAGAATTTTTCAGCACTTATTTCCTGGGTGTAGTTTATCTCGAAGACCGTAATTTCCCCGCCGCGGAAGAGTATTTGAAAAGAGCGCTGCGCTTACAGCCAGACAACCCCGACCCGCTCCTTTATCTCGGCCAAGTGTACTTCGAGACGAGCCGCCCGCAGCTAGCCATCGAATCCTTGAAGAAATCCATCGATTTGACTGCCGACCCCGCCCGCAACAACTACCAGGTCTCGAAGGCGCATTCCATGATGGGGCAGATCCTGATCAAGACCGGTAAGCAGGAGGAAGGAGAGACGGAGCTGAAGCGCTCGCAGGAGCTGCGCGCACAGGCATTCCAAAGCGACAAAGAGGGGCAAGAGGCCCGGGAAAACGCGCAGCACGATCCGCTGCCGGAGCTTCGGAACACGCGGGAAAAACCCTCTTTTTTTGAAAACCGTGCTCAGCTCGACGCGGCCGCCCAAAAGCAGATGCCGGTGCTCCGCGCGGCGCTGACGAAGATTCTGGGGAATGCCTACAACAACCTGGGAGTGATTCGGGCAAGACACGAAAAGTACGTTCAGGCATCGGACTACTTTCGAAAAGCGTGGCAATGGACGCCGGATTTGGAAGGGCTTGACCGCAACTGGGGTTTGGCCGCCTTCCGCGCCCAGCGGTTCGAGGAAGCTGCCGGCCCGCTGGCCCGACAGCTTGCCCGCCAACCCAGCGATTCCAAAGCGCGGGACGCCCTCGGCGTGAGTTACTTCATGGCGAATCAGTTCGGAAAAACGGTCGAGACCTTTCAGCCTGAGCTGGCGAATCTTCCGGACGATCCCGGAGTCCTTTACGCCCTGGGAGTTTCCCTGGTCCATACTGGTGACTCCACGACTGCGTCACAGGTCTTCCGGCGCATGCTGGAAAAGAACCCGAACGTGGCTGAGATTCACGTGTTGCTGGGACGAGCTGATGCCGACCAAAATCAGTACACCCCCGCCCTCGACGAGTTTTCGCGAGCGCTGGAACTTGATCCCAAGGCAGAAGGAGCTCACTTTGGCCGGGGGATGATTTTGCTTCACGAGGGGAAGCTCGATGATTCGGCTCGGGAATTTCGCGCGGAGATGGAGTCGCATCCCGGAGATGTCAAGGCCAAGTATCACCTGGCCTACGTCCTGCTGATTCAGCATCAGCAGGATCAAGCCCTTACTCTGCTGACTGCTGTGGTTCGCGACAAGCCGGATTACGCGGAGGCTCAGTATCAGCTCGGCAAAATTCTGCTGGAGCGGGGAGAAATAAAGGCCGCCATCGAAAGACTCGAAACCGCCGTGCGCCTCGATCCCGGTAAAGACTACAGCTACTTTCAATTGAGCATAGCCTACCGCCGCGATGGGCGGTTTGACGACTCTCAACGCGTTCTGCAGGCTTATCAAAAATTGAAAGAGAAAGAACGGGAGACGGATCGACCGTGATCGGTGAAAGCAGGTCTCCTTGGAAGGGACGTGCTGTTCGAACCGCGAGCGCGGACGTTGCAGTTCGCACGCTGGCACTGCTCACGATGCTTGTGTTTCCCGCGGCCATGCTGGCTGCGGATGAGGATTCGCAAAAAGTTAGCCGCGCGACCACGTTGATTCGAACGGGGAAACTCGACGAAGCCGAGGGAGTGCTCTGGGAGGTGCTATCGAGGGATCCCGAGAATGCGGAAGCGCTGAACTTGCTTGGCGCCGTCCGCCTGCGACAGAAACGCTTTGCCGAGTCCGAAACATTGCTGCGCCGGGCAACCAGCCTGGCCCCGGAGTTCCTGCCGGCCAGCCTCAATTTAGCGCGCGTCTTCCGCGACCAAGGAGAAACAGACAAGGAGATCGTCGTCCTGTTAGATGCGGTGCGGTTGGCGCCAAACGATGCGGAGGCTAATTCAAGCCTGGCAGCGGCGTATTTGAAGGAGAATGATTTTCACCATGCACTCGAAAGGCTCGAGCGAATCCCTCGTGCTCGTCTTCCAGACAGCGCGTTGCCCCTGCTGGCAGCCTGCTACTTGGGCTTGGGGTCAATTGCGGAAGCCCGATCGTTGGTTCCAGCGATCATGGGGCGAGCGGCAAAAAATCAGGAGCTTCGCGTGGAGTTTGCTGAAGTGCTCTTGGATTTTGATCTCGCAAACGATGCTCTCGCCATCCTGGAAACTGCCGAAAAGCAGCAGACGCCTACTTCTGAATTGTTCTTTGCGCTGGGCCGGGCTCGCGAACGCAAGGGTGAACTCATGCTAGCCCAAAAGGACTTTCAACGCGCTGCGAGGCTGAATCCAAACTCTGTAAACGCCCTGCTAGCTCTAGCGCGTTTGCTGGCTGGCCGGGGGCACTGGCAAGAATCCATGGACATTCTCAGCCGTGCCCGAACCGCCGCTCCAGACTCGCCCGACGTCTTGCGCAAGTTCGCGGCAGCTAGCCTGCACGCGGGACACACCGCGATCGCAGTAGAAGCAGCGCAACAGCTTGCAAAGCTCCGGCCCGATGAGCCCGAGGCATTGTATTTGCTTGGGGCTGCGCAACTGCAGAATGGCGATCTGGAGGAGGCCCAGAGCACGCTCGAGAATTACGCGCAGTTGCGCTCTGAGGAACCGCTGGCCTTCCTCGCCCTTGGCATGGTTGAGCTTAGCCTCCACGACTCTTCCGCCGCACGCGCGCAGTTCGAGCAATGTATCAAGCTGGACCCAAAGCAAGTGGAGGCTTACGTGCAGTTGGGTGTTATTTCTCGCGACCAGGGTGACAACCGTGCCGCCATCTCTTCCTTAGAGAAAGCGATTGCCATCGACCCTCGGCACGCTCAGGCGCAGGTTTCGTTGGGGGCGCTCTACTTATCGCAGCACGACTACTCGAAGGCGCAGGAACATTTAGTCCGCGCGGCTGAACTGGCGCCCGGTTTTCCTGATACTCACTACCAGTTGGGCCTGCTCTTCGCGCGATTGAACCAGCGCGATCGCGCTCAGCAAGAGATGGAGACGTTCCACAAGTTGAAGGAAAAAGAGAATCCAGGTCCGGTGCCACCAGGAGAAAGGCCGGGCTCGTCCTTGCCGCCCTTTCCCCCGTCGTGATCCGAACTAGCCTGCCGCCCGTTGGCGTGTTAACTGGTCCGGGCTTTCTTGGTGTGCTGGCCGCGTTCTTAGCCTTGCTTGGCCTGTCGGTGAGACTCCTCGGCCAGCAGGTCCCAAGCGAATCACAGCCAAAGCAACTGCCGCAACTCGTGGACATCACGGATTCCAGCGGCATCAGATTTGAGCATTTGTCGTCATCCGATAAGAAATACATTGTTGAGTCGATGGCCGGCGGAGTGGCGTTGATTGATTATGACCGCGATGGACTCCCCGATATTTACTTTACGAACGCACCGACCGTGGAGATGGCGCTTGCGGGGAAGAAGGCGCGCAGCGCGTTGTACCATAACAATGGCGATGGGACATTTGCGGACGTGACCGACAAGGCCGGCGTGGGCTATCCCTGCTTTGCCATGGGAGCGGTAGTCGGTGACTATAACAACGACGGTTGGCCGGACTTGTTGGTTACTTGTCTGGGCGGAGTTGTGCTCTACCGCAACAATGGCGACGGTACATTCACGGATGTTACCAAACAGGCTGGCCTGAACGATACCCAGTTTGCCACCGGCGCCGCTTTCGGGGATTACGATGGAGACGGCTGGGAGGATTTGTTCGTCTCCCATTACGTAGACTTCCACCTCGATGACCTTCCCAAATTTGGTTCAAGCAAGAGCTGTCAGTATCACGGTCTGGCTGTGCAATGCGGTCCAAGAGGATTGAAGGGCGCTGGCGATCTGCTCTTCCACAACAACGGGGACGGTACGTTCACCGATGTATCCAAGGAGGCCGGCGTGGACGACCCGCACGGTTACTACGGCTTGGGCACGGTTTGGTCGGACTTCAATGGCGACGGACGGCTGGACCTTTTCGTGGCCAACGATTCCACGCCGAATTTCTACTATCGCAATGAAGGCAAGGGCCATTTCAAGGAAGTGGGCTTCTTGGCTGGGACGGCCGTGAGTCAGGACGGCTCCGAGCAGGGCGCCATGGGAGTGGCTCTCGGCGATTATATGCATACTGGTCGTTTTTCCATTTTCATTACGGACTTCACGGAGGAGTACAAGGACCTGTTTCGAAATGATGGGGGAACGAGCTTTTCCGACGTTTCCTTTGCGGCGGGCGTAGCGGCTCCGACGATTCCCTATGTTGGCTGGGGCACGGGATTTTTTGACTTTGATAACGACGGCTGGGCGGACATTTTCATGGTGAACGGGCACGTCTATCCGCAGGTTGACACTCTCGACGTGGGGGCCAGATACCGGGAGCCAAAACTACTGTTGCTGAACCAGCGCGACGGTACTTTTCGCAACATTAGCGAACAGGTTGGCCCAGCGATTCAGATGCCACAGGTCAGCCGCGGCGCGGCCTTCGGGGATCTTTTCAATGATGGACGCGTGGACATCGTGGTCGAGAATTTAGACGGCAAACCTATGATTCTTCGCAACGTGGGCGTGAACCATAACCACTGGGTCGGATTCGACCTCGCGGGGACGAAGAGCAATCGTCTGGCTCTGAACGCCCGCGTCAAGGCCATTGCCGGAGATTTGGTTCAAGTGGATGAGGTCCGCAGCGGTGGAAGCTATCTCTCGCAGAACGATCTGCGAATCCATTTCGGATTGGGATCACACGATCGACTGGACCGTGTCGAAATACTCTGGCCGACGGGGAAAACCGAGACGATAACGAATCTGGCCGCCGATCACATCTACGGGGTGCGAGAAGGAGAAGGAGTGGTGTCACGCGAACGGATGCGGCCCGTTTCAGCACCACGGCACTGACTCACCAGAAATCTGCATGTGTTTCTCCGCCGGTACAGGGTAACAAAACTATTTTCGAAGGCACCTTCGGATTGGAAATCACGCGGGCAGACCGCGAGTGCGCTAGTTCTGTGGCTTCCACCGCTTCACTTCACTTAATGATTGCTAGAATACCGGTT
>Ga0137362_10001059_pt1 | contig 16353 bp, 11 predicted proteins | sample MadtaG_2_FD_104801 | JGI IMG/M metagenome (GOLD analysis project Ga0137362, IMG submission 104801) | Vadose zone soil microbial communities from Angelo Coast Range Reserve, California, USA - Mad1_100_16 metaG | ecosystem: Environmental > Terrestrial > Soil > Vadose zone | place: USA: California... | reverse complement strand
CATCGCCGGCTACAAGAGGAAGGCCAAGTCAAGGAATTTAAAGGCAAGATCTTGAAAAGCGGTGGCAAATTTGTGCTTGAGGAATCATCTAACGGCGGCAACTACGGCACCTATCTGCTGGATGATCAAGCCACGGCAAAGAAGTATGAAGGACAAACAGTAGTGGTGACTGGAACTCTGGATGCGCCGCATAACACGATCCACGTGCGGAAAATTGAGGCGGTTGCGTAGTCGGCAGGAGTTATTGTGAATTTCCCGTTTATCGCCTTTCGGAATTCAATACCACCGGACCCTAGGACGCCCGATCCAACCATTCCTCCGCCGCCACCGCAACCGGAGCTGCCGCCGGAAGAACCGCCCTATCCCGACGCACCTACCCCCACTCCTGGGCTACCACCCTTCCCTCCACAGGATCCAACCGAACCAGAACCGCAGCCCACGTGAGCGGCATGCGCCCAGGCCACTCCGTCACCGGCAAGCGGCCATCGGTTTCCAAGACTGTTGTAGGGGAATTACGAGGAGCGAACGCCCATACAGCCCTTCGGTTGCCGGAGCCGAGACAAACCGAGGGAAATAGCGAGTTCTGATCAAACTGGAGCAGTTCAATTTTCTTCTCTTTCCAGTTTTTATTCGCCTTTAGCCGCATTTCATCGCAGCTCGCATGGCACATACATGACACTGCAACCCCGGGTAAAGACCGAATGCCCTGCCGCCAGTCGGGTCATGGCCCGTTCTTAGCTCCACGCAAATCCATTCGTTCGGCTCGCTATTCGATACGGTATGCCCGCGATTTTTCATACAGCAGTCGACGTTGTATTCCGAGGAGTTCTGCTGCTTTGCTCTTGTTGCCCCCTGCCTGACGCAGTGCACGCTCCACAAGCGACTTCTCGAGTTCGGTTAGATTGGTCTGCCATCCAGCTTCAATGGGAGCCTGTGCCGCCCATCCCGTACCTGAGTTACCCTGAACCGGCCGCAATTCAATTTCGTTCTCCGTCACGATACCCGCGCGCGAGGACCAGAGCGCGTTCGATCGTGTTCTCCAGTTCGCGGACGTTCCCTGGCCAATGGTATTCGCTGAGCATCGTGAGGGCTTTTGGCGTGATGGACGCCACCCTTCCGCCTCGGTGCAGGAAATGCTCGACGAGCACAGGAATATCCTGGCGGCGCTCGCGAAGCGCCGGCAGCGGAATGCTTACTACGTTCAGCCGGTAGTACAGGTCTTCGCGAAATTCCCCTTCTTGAACCGCTTCTTCCAGATTACCGTCGCCCGAGTTGCCTTGATTTTCAGTGCGCTAGTTCTCGGGCAAAGCTCCCCCCTCAGACCTGCTACTCGTTCTAGCGCAAGTCCGTCGTCCGGTACCTATGACCCTCGCGAAACCGTCCGCGCCGAGGTTGCCCGAGGCTATTGATTAGCTCGGAAGCCTTGCTGGCAGACGCGTTCGGAGCCTACCGGGGTTACGCGCACATTCCACCGAGCACCGGGTCATGCGCAGACTGGAGTAACTTCCGAAAGACGCTCTGGCGGACCTGCTACGAATTCTTTCGCTTGTGAATCGCCCGATAGTCTGACAAGCTAAAAGGAAAGCAAACGAAACCTAATAGCTGGGAGACGGCAGCGATGCTAAGCGAGGAACGCCGGCGAGAAACGCTGGAAATTCTGCGCACCGACGGTCGAGTCTTGGTACGCGATCTGGCAAGAAGGTTCCGGACGTCGCTGATCACCGTACGCAAGGACCTTGAGTCCCTTCACCATCAAGGGCATCTGGAAAGAACGCATGGCGGTGCTTTGCCGGTGCTTGCAGGAGCGCTGCAGGACCAAACACTTCAAGAAAAAGAGCGGCAACATCGACAACAAAAATTGCGAATCGCCGCCGCCGCGGTCAGGATGATTCGGCCGGGGCAAGTCATCATTCTCGATTCCGGAACGACGACGACGGCTATCGCTCGGGGCTGCCGTCAGCTTCGCGGACTGACGGTCATTACGAACGGCACGAATATCGCGGCTGAATTGGCAGATAGTCAAGCCGATGTGATTCTAACGGGCGGTTCACTGCGCCGGAACTCTTTTTCGCTAGTCGGACCGCTCGCGGAAGAGTCACTGAGCAAGCTGAGCGCCGATATTCTGTTTTTGGCTGTGGACGGATTCGACGTTTCCTACGGGCTTACGACGCCGAATCAGCTAGAAGCCCGCGTGAATCGCGCGATGTCGGAGGCAGCGAAGCGGACGATCGTGGTGAGCGATTCTTCAAAATTTGGCCGACGGAGCCTTTCTTTGATCATCCCGATATCCGCGGTGCATGAAACGATTACCGATCGAGGAATTTCGAAGAACGATCTGAAAATGCTTCGCGAATCCGCAATCGATGTGATGGTGGTTTAAGGCTCGAGCGGACACTTCTGAATTCTTGAATGGGAAAGCAAAAGCAGAAAAACGGAAGTCGTCGGGTCGGCGCAGACGGATGTATTTCATAAAGCCGAACCGCGACGATGCCAGTAGACAGCTGGGAATTCAGATCCACATTCTGCCGTCGGCGGCCGACGCGCTCTGGCGGTTAGTCCGCAGCGCTGAGCCTTGGCGCTGAGGACACGCTCTATTGTGCCGGAAACGGCAAGCCCGTGCTTGACGCGCCGGGTGCTGAGCGATCCAAGACATCTTGCCGTCCGTTCGCGTGCAGATCCTGTTTGCGCGACGGAGCGGACCACTTGTGGAAAGTGGGCATTGTATCGCACGGTAAGAGAAGAAAATAAAAGGAAATATTTCGTAAGTACACTCTTCCGGGTTGATTTGCCATGAGAAGCGTCGAGGGCAAAATGAACAGCCAAGGAGATGATTGCTCGCGATCACAACGTTCCCGGCGAAGTACCCGGTTCATCCAGTTTGCGGAAAGCTTCCGCCAGTTGATTGCGATGCGGCCAGACCTGAACTCTTGAGTCCTCCGGGGCACCGGGAGAGAGGTGTTTAAATTCCTGGTGCTGCAGCCAACGAGCGCGGCCAGGAGAAAACCAGCGAGTATGCCTGAGCGAACCGCGCGTTATAGAGATTCCCTTCCTGATGCGTTGAAGCAAGTCTGACAGCAACATTCAATCAGACGCCGTTCTGATCGAAGACCGGATCGGCGCGGTAAAGACTCAGCCGGTTTCAGAAGTAAAATTTCAAGGCAAATTGAATTTCGCGCTGGTCGTTCTGACCGTCGCGAGTCGAGGCTATCTTTCCGAACGTGGATGGGTTCGTGTAGTCGAGTGAACCGGGAGCCGCCACCACTCCATTGCCGCTGAATCCCGGCGCCGAGAAGTTCGGGTGATTGGTGAGGTTGAAGAACTCCGAACGGAATTCCAGGCTAGTGGTTTCAGACGTTCGGAAAACCTTGAACAGCGAGAAATCGAGGCGATGGAAACCGGGACCGTAAAACTGCGTGGCAGCGCCCCCGAGTGGCGAACGATCGGACTGACCGATCGCAGTTGCAACTGGAGGATCGGAAAAGGCGTTCGGGTTTAACCACTGATCGACGTTGTGCGGGCCAGCGTAGCGATCCTGTCCGGGAACCAAGAGTGCGTTGCAGCCAAACCCGGAAGTCGTAGCATTCACGCAGTGAATTGTGAAAGGCTGTCCGCCCTGAAGGGTAAGAATCCAGTTTGTTTTCCACCCCCCGAGGACCGCGTCGACGATCTTGCCGCTGTTCGCAAGGAAGCGTTTTTTCGAACCTACGGGCAATTCATACGTGCCGCTGAAGTGGAAGACCTTGGTGATATCGAAGTCACACAGGCCGTAGTCGCCATGAATGCCAAATCCGGGAAGCAAGGGAGCACGGTAGGCTAGCGCGGTCTCATTGAGCACGTCTGTAGCGTCGGTGCGGCACTTGGACCACGTGAAGTTCGCAAGAGCCTGGAAGCCGGCGCTGAACTGGCGCTCGTAGTTGAGTTGTAGCGAATGGTAGTAACTGTTCCCCGCAAAACTTGTGTAGATAAAGCCCGTTGGAAAATCAGGATAGGGCGAGAAGTCAAAAGAATTCAGTCCTGGAGGAAGTATCTGATTCGGTGAATTCGGGTTTATATAAACACCGAGGTGGCGCACGCCATTGCCTACGTAGGCAGCCTGTACCGTCTGGCTCTGCGAAAGCTGATACTGCACGGTGAGGTTGTAACTTTGTGTATAAGGGGTCTTTAGGTGAAAGTCCTGGCCGATCAGTCCGGCGCCGGCTGGCTCGGCAGAGCCGGACGTAATCGGAGCCAAAGCGGACAGGCCGGTTTCAAGTGTTCCGAGCGAGCCGTTGGCAAAGGTGATCGGCACGTTGGGTCCGAGCGACGGGAACACCAGGTTGAACTGAAACGGGAAATCAAAATAGGTACCGATGGTTGAGTTTTCGAAACCACCGTAAAAGATACCGGCACCAGCGCGCACCACCAGCTTGGGCGTCAACCGATAGGCGAGACCAATTCTGGGGCCGAAATTTGTCTTTTGCGATTCGCCAAGGCCGGGATTATTCAAACATTGAATGCTTATGTTGTCGGCGGAGGCGGCCGCGAGCAAGTCCGCGGAGAAAGGCACATTGCAGCGTTTCTTGGTGAGCAAGAACCGGGCACCGCTGGATGCGGTCGCCGGCTGGAAGTTAGTTGAGGCTCCATAGCGTTCCACGATCTGGCCGAAATATTCCCAACGGAGACCCAAATTCACGGTCAATTTTGGAGTCACTTTCCAATCGTCCTGAATATAAGCAGCGTTGTAGTTACGGCCCATATCCGTGTTCGCGTAATTGGAGGCCTGCACCACGTCCGCGCCGCCAACAAAGTCGAATCCGCCCGCCACTTTGCTCTTGATCGGGATCAGTAGCATCTGGGCCAAGCCGGTATTGCCGCCGCCCTCCGAAGGAACTTCAGTGTACACGCCACTGAAAGACCACGCGCCTCGTCCAGAAGGCGGCTGCAGAATCGTGAAACGCAAATGCTGATGCTCGAAGCCAACTTTTGTTGCGTGCTTTCCCCAGACTTTGGTGAGGTTATCCATGTACTGGGACGTCAGGCTGGTTTCAATGGATGGCAGGAATTGGTTGCTGCCGAGTGTGTTTAATCCAGTGATGAAGATGGTTCCGAGACCGCCGTTGGCGGGCACTTGCGGCACTCCCTGGATGCCAAACTGGCCTGGAATGTTACTGAGATCGTTACTGAACGGTTGAACCCGAGTGGTCGCGATGCGGTTGACCCCGATGCGTGCCTCGTTCACCAGCATCGGCGAGAAGGAGTGCGTCTCGCTCAGTGCGACGTTAATCGAACTTGCCGTTTGGTCACCTGCCGAGAAAGAACCACCATCCGCAATTCCCATAAATGGACCGGGTATCAGTTGTGGTGTGTCTGAGTAACTGAACCGCGCAAACATTTGGTCCTTTTCGCTGAAATTGTGATCAACCCGCACATCGAACTGATTGGCATTGATTTTGAGGGCGGGGTTGCTGGCGAAGTTGTTAAAAAGATTGGGATTGTTGGGCGCCGGGAAAAGATTCAGCAGGTTGATGACGTTGGCGTCGAGCCGGTCTTCCGGAATCATGTTTCCCGTAAATGGTTCGCGCGCGAACCCGACCTGTGTGCCCGTAGATGTGCCGGATGGACAGGGCGCAGTAAGACCGGAAACGCCATCCTGTACACCACAAAAGATGCGACGTGTCGTTGCGGGATCAAAGACTTGCCCGAGGGCCGAGGTACGTCCGAGAACGTCGGTCTGTGTGCCGCCTTGACTCAAGAGCTCCGACAGATTGGTGTAGTTGCTCGAGCGCTCCAGAGCCGTAGGGACCGTGGAGGTATACGGAACGGCCTGGCGGATACGCGCGCCCTCGTAGTCAACGAAAAAGAAGGTCTTGTCTTTTCCATGATAGATATGAGGCAGAATCACGGGTCCGCCGATCGATCCTCCGAATTGATTTTGGCGAAACTTTCCTTTGCTCAGTCCGCCCGCATTTTCAAAGAAATTGGCGGCATCAAGCTTGTCGTTTCGGAAGAATTCCCAGAGCGCTCCATGGAAGTTGTTGGTCCCGGACTTGATGGTGGCGTTTAGAACAGCGCCAGCGGAACGGCCGAATTCAGCGCTGAAGCTATTGGTCTGGATCTTGAATTCCGCGATGGCGTCAACAGGTGGACGCACAACAAAGTGTGTTCCGTTGAGGAAGTCGACGAGCTGGACGTTGTTGTCGATACCGTCGAGCAAATAGTTGTTCTGCGCCGGACGCAAACCGTTCGCGGCGAAGCTGCCACTGGCTCCCAAACCACGAGTGTCCTGTTGATCCTGCGTGACACCGGCAGAGAGTTGCGCGAGGAAAATAAAGTTGCGCCCATTGAGCGGCAGCGCATTGACGGTCTGTTCTCCGACTACCTGTCCAACAGAAGCATCTTGCGTCTGCAAGGCAGGTGGCACCTCGTTGACGACAACGGTTTCCGTGGGCTGGCCGGGTTGCAGAGTGAAATCGACAACAACTCTCTGTTGAACGTCCACCGTTACGTTATTCTGCTGGACCCTGCGGAATCCCTGGAGTTCGGCGGAGACGGAATAGTGCCCGATCCTAATCGGAGCAAAGACGTACTCGCCGGTCGAGCCGCTGGTCGTCGACAGCTGTTGTCCGGTATCTTCATTCGTGAGAGTGACCTTGGCTCCCGGGACGACCCCGCCGCTCGAATCTTTCACCGTGCCCGAGATCGCTCCGGCGTCGACCTGAGCAGACGCACCGAACGGGAAAATGAGCACGAGTACGATGAGGGCCAGGGAGAAGACCCACTTCAGATAAGTCTTTGAGCTAGCCATTGGAATTGCCATCCTTTCCCTAAGTCAGGACACGATCCAAGAGTTGGCCTACAGCGCGTTTTGATTCCAGAAAAGCGTTGCGGTGATCCATGGCACCGGCCAAATCGCAATGAGAGAAGGCGATTCTGCCGAAGGAACCGCCGCGAAGGGCTTCGCGAGCAGCCGGTTTGCCGTCCAACCCGAAGAAAAATCCGGGCTGAGGATTGATAAAAGCATGGCCGAATCGATTGAGGACTATGCCTGCGATATCGCGCCTGGCATCGAAGCCGGAAGTGGCGAACATGTCTGTCAATTGTTCGCGTATTCTGCGTTCGTAGTCCATAAAGGGAGTCGAAAGCAGTTCCGTGCGGCCCAACTGCCCTTGCGCGCGCGCGGGAAGCCCGGGCTTGGCAAAATCGATGAACAGAGTTAGGACAGTCGGCAGATCGGGGCCGGCAACTGGCGAATCCACGCCAAACGTTGCGCTCTTGCGCACGTTGACATAGCGACCGAATCCTTCAAACCAGCTCGCACTGGAAATACCAAGGTCATAGAGGAAGCGCCAGTTGCGAACCGCGACGTTCGCCACCATATACGGCGAATAGTTGAACTGGTCATAGCTGCGGCGGCGCGCGTCATCCAAATCCCTGACGATGTGCTTGGTGATCCATCCGCCGCCGGCCATGACTGCGGTCCTGGCTTTGACCCGATAGAGCCGCCCACTGTTCGTGTAGGTTACGGAAACGAAGTCCGCTCGCGCAGGCTCACCAAGGTGTTCCACGCGAACAACCGTCGAGTCGAGGCGCAGACGGATTCGCTGATTCGGCCGATCGAGGGATGCGAAGTTTACCGAATTCTTCCAGACGGCTTCCATCGTTCGTGGACCTGCGATGGATTCCGGAATCATGGTCTTGACGATCAGGCGGATCATTCCCGAGTTACCGCCCGGAAACATCTGGATACCCGACTTCATGCTGTCATCGACTGTGGGAATCGTCTTGGACCATTCGTATTGCAGGAAGCCAGACAACGCGTCCGGACCAAGACCGAAACCGCCGCTCATTTCGCCGGCCACGAAGAACCGAATGGTCTCTCTGCTGACACCATAAGTCCGCATCAGATAATCTTCGAGCGTCATCGCGTCGAGCTGGCGAGAGACGGTGTCGCCTGGATAGTCATACACCAGCGGCGGAACGACCGGCTGATCATCATTGAGTCGGATCATTTCCTTCCGCGTCTTTTCGTCAAATGGAGTGCCTTCAAGCTTCTTTCCAAACGGGTCGGTGACCCAAATCCCGGGCTTGTGCCCGTACTTTGCTCCGAAGAAGAAGGCGCTCGCGTTCTTGCCATTGATCGTTCCCTGACCGTACGCGCTTCGCGGCAGTTCGATCTCGGGAGAGGGTCCCTCCCACTTTTGATAAGACTTGAAAGCGTCCCAGTCCAAGCCCATTGCGTCGTAGACGGTCTTCAGGAAGCTGTTCGGATACGGGGGTTGAAAATGGACCGAGGCCTGCGGCGCATACAGACAACGCCCGTCGACGATGAACTCGTTCCGCTTGGCGACGCCGCCAAAAATGTGGGCGTTGTCGAGGATCAAGCAGTTGCGTTCTGAACTGGCCTGCTGGTGAAAAAAGAGTGCGGCCGAGAGCCCCGAAAACCCGCCACCGACGACGACGCAGTCATAAACCTCGCCGGTCTCCTGCGCATCCTGAGGGGCTTGGTCGTACTTTCCATCACGGACCGCATGCGCGTCTTGAATGACCTGCTCGGTATTGCCAGCGGAGCCCTTGTAGTCGCCCTCTCCGGTATAGCCGGTCCAGGCTGGGCTCGTTTGTGAACCGGTTTGCGCACCGAGCGGGAAAGGGCAAACACTTGCTGTCAGCATTCCGGCTGAAGCCATCAGGGTGCCGTCCAGAAAATCGCGCCGGGAAATGTTTTCGTTGAGGCCGAGGATCTTATCGAGATGAGGACACTTGCTCACTGCATCCTGCCTTTCACCCCAGACTTTTCGAGCGCCCAGACTATTCGCGAACATTTCGGCATTCGGCCGGGGCGAACCGGCAAAGCAACTTTCGATTGCTTACTTTTACTTTCGTTCTGGTAGAACTGTCAAGGAGAAAAAATGAGCAGCAAATCCTTGGATCGAAAGGATTCCGTTTTCGAACCCAGGAGAATGAAATTTAGGCTGCCAGTGTTGCGGACGGGCGGCACCGAAAGTACTGGATCGCTCTTCGAAACCACAACACATTGGAATGCCCGCTTGAAGACCTATGGGACGCTTACCGTGTAAAATTCGACCAACCTCCCCTCACTGCTGGTCGCGAAAATTGGCGTCGTTATCGAATTGCCGTGCCCTACCGGAGTGCTTGACACGGCCCTTTGCGATCTGCTTTGATTCGTATCGTTTTATTTCGCTTTGCGCACACACTCTCTCGTGACTCGAGGTGTATTTTTAATCCGCTGCCACTTGCCGGAGGAATTGAGTGAAGATCCGCCTTTTCACCGTATGGTTTGTAATCGCGAGCATCTGCGCCCCAGGAATAGTGAAAGCGTCAGAGTCCCCGAATCTGAAGGAATTGCGATCCGACTGGAAAATGGCGCCTTCAAATCAGGTCTCGGGAGACGAAGCCGAAGTTTCTCAGATGGGATTTGACGATTCGAAATGGTATTCCATCAATCGAATGCCCGCCACGATTTTGCAGATTCTTCAGGACAATGGCGCTTATAAGGATCTTTATTGGGGAATGAAACTTACTCAACCCGGCGACCTTTGGAAGCAGAACTGGTGGTATCGCACTAAATTCACCGCACCTGCGGGACAGAGTGCGTACTCGCTGATTTTCAAAGGTATTAACTACCGTGCGGATATCTGGCTGAACGGGCACCGAGTTGCGACCCGCGATCAAGTCGTGGGGATGTACAGCAGATTTGAGTTCGACGTGAGCGAACTGATCGCCCAAGGAGCAGCAAACGTGCTGGCAGTCAAGATCACGCCCGAGCAAGGTATTTTGGGGGAAGGAATTGTCGAACTCGGTGATAGCTGGCTGGACTGGATCAACTGGAAATATATCGGCTACCACAATCGCGAAAAGAATCTTGATGTAAGTTTTACGCCGGATCGCAATGCGGGAGTTTGGAAGCGGGTCTTCCTCAGTTCATCCGGCGACGTTACCATTCGCAATCCCTACGTGCGCACGGATTTGCCGCTACCGGCGACCGCCCCCGCAAGTCTGACGGTGTACTGCGACTTGCATAACGTTAGCCACAAAACTGTCACCGGTACGCTCGTCGGTGAAATCACTCGTCCCGGAACACCGACGATCGAGTTTCAAAAAAACATTTCGCTGTTCGCCGATTCTACCCAAGAAGTGGCGCTCGCAGCGGCGGATTTTCCCCAGCTAACTCTTCCGAATCCAGATTTATGGTGGCCATACATATGGGGCAAGCCGAACCTCTATCACCTGAAGCTCGACTTCAAAATTCACGATGAACCGTCGGACAGCCAGAGCATCGATTTCGGTATCCGCAAGATCACCCAAAAAAGGGATGCCGACGAATCTTTCCCGGCAATCGGAACCGGTGGAAATTTTTATCTGCAAATCAATGGGCGGGATTACCTGATTCGGGGAGGCGTTTACTCGCCGGATCTGCTTTTCAAGAATGACCCTGCCCGCGATACGGCAACAATTAGGTACGTAAAAGACCTCGGCCTGAATCTCATCCGCTGGGAGTCCAAAATTGCCGACGATTCCATGATCGAGCTTGCCGACCGTGAGGGTGTTCCGGTCATGTTGGGTTGGATGTGCTGCGCTCAATGGGAGCATTGGGAGGCATGGAGCGCGGAAGACCATTGGGTTGCTCGCGCCAGCATACGTGGAACGATTCAAGAGCTTCGATCCCATCCGTCCGTGGCGATTTGGGCCAACGGCAGCGATGGTCTGCCGATCGATTCAGTCCTCAACGACTACAACCACACCCTGCAAGACCTGCACTGGCAGAATGCAGTCGTCGATACCGTTGCAGCGTGGAATCGCTTTTGGAGCGGCATTCACATGGTCGGCCCATACGTCTGGCGCCCACCTTACTACTGGTTTAGCGACAAGTATGGACCGGCTCGCGGCTCTTCCGCCGAAGAAGGGGACAACGAGACCATTCCGCCACTCGAAAGCCTGAAAAAATTCATTCCCGCGGACCGCCTCTGGCCGATCAACGAATATTGGTATTTCCACGCGGGAGCAAACGAAGGAAATAGCACGTTGGAAAACGTGAAGCGAGTCTTGGAGAAACGCTATGGGCCATCGATCAGCGTCGAAGAATTTTCTCGAAAAGCCCAGCTCGCTCATTACGAAGATGTGAGAGCCCAGTACGAGACTTACGGCACCCACTGGGCCAAACGAAAGATGTCAGTGCACTGGATGATGAACAATCCGTGGCCATCCGTGTTTGGGCACCTTTACGACTACTACTTCAAACAGGGCGGCGGTTACTTCGGCGCGAAGAAGGGTCTCCGGCCGGTTAGTGTGGTGTGGGATTACTACGCAACGGGAGACCGGAAAACCGCGAAAGTTTACGTCGTCAATCATACCGACCAGGCTGGCAAGCATTGGAGGGTTTTGCTGTCCTACTATTCACTCGACGGCGTCCGCAAGCACTCTGCGGAAGCGAAAGATATAAGTGTGCCACCACAGAGTGTGGCGGAAGTGCTGAGTCTTGGCCGCGTCAAAGACGCCGGAACCGTGTATTTCGTGCGTTGCGAACTGCGCGACCAGAGTGGTCAGCTCCTTGCCGACAACACCTATTGGAGCTCGAACACGGATGATGATCTAGGCGAACCAAAGAACGATGTGGTATTCAAGACGGATCTGAGGCAGTGGGCGGACCTTTCGGCTCTGAATACGATGCCGCGGGCTGTACTGAAAACTTCCGTGAAAGCGGGGATGGACAACGGCGAGAAGACGGCAACACTGACGCTTACCAATCTCACGAACCGAATTGCCTTCTTTGTGCGTGCCGAAATCATCGCCGGGGACAATGGCGGAGAGATACTGCCGATCACCTACACCGACAACTACCTGACACTCATGCCCCATGAATCGAAAACAATAGTCGCGACCTATGGCGTGCCCTCGACACCGGCGCAAGCGACCGCATTGCGAATCGAGGGTTACAATGTGGACGCGCAGACTTTGCCCCTCGGCCAAGCAGAAAAAAAGACGGGTTCGAAGCCGGCTTTTCAGCCAGGAAATCAATAAATTTCCGCAGATCGTGCAAAATCGACATGAAAAAATCGACGGGTGACAATTTTTTCCCAAAAGCAATGTCCTTCTCCGCCGGCTTGGATCTTTTAAAACGCGCCGGATACGATGGAGTCGAGCTCTGGCTCGGGGACAGGCCGTGGTTCCAGATGCAAACAACAGATGCCCAGTTAAGCGTCCTGGCGCAGCAGGTCCGAGAGGCGGGATTGGAAGTTTCGGACGTGGCGAACGCTTTGGACTGGCGGGAAAATATCTCAGCACGCGATCCGGCCAAGCGGGACGCTGCGGTGCGTCACATCGAAAGGCAAGTCGAGGCGGCGCAGATTTTCGGGACCGATGCGATCTTGATAGTCGCCGGCTTAGTCACGGAAGAGACGCCGTACAACGAAGTCTATAAGCGCACGGTTGAGGCGCTTCATAAGTTGGCGGAGGTCGCAGCCAAAGCACGCGTTAAAATCGGCGTGGAAAACTGCAACTCCGAGCAGCGATTTCTACTCAGTCCGCGCGAGTTCGCCACGTTCCTCGATGACGTAAAGAGCCCGTGGGTTGGAATTCATCTAGACGTCGGCAATATTCACGACACCGGCTTCGCCGAACAGTGGATCGAGATTCACGGCCCGCGCATCACACGCATTCACATAAAGGATGTAATGAAGCATCGCGGCCGCTGCGGCGATCAGAGCGTCTACACCAACATTTTCCTCGGCGACAACAATTGGCCGGCAATTCGAGAGGCGATGCGCAAAGTAAACTATGATGGTTGGCTAATTGCCGAGATGGAATCGCGTTATCGGTACGCCGCCGATCAACAGGTTTACGATACTTCAGCGGCATTGACACGCTTGATGTCTGGGACTTTTTGACGCCATGCCGACCCGACGCGAGTTCCTAGCGGGTTTGGCATTGGCACCGTTTGTCGTCCATTTGGCCGCGGCGCAAAGCGCTGCTGCGCGCCGCGTGGAGATTTGGCAGGAGGATCACTGCCTTTCACTCGAGTCGGCGATGGGCTTCAGGCATCTAGTTAGCCGCAATCCCCCAGCCACCAGTTTCGCTAGCGGCCGGACGGCATCGGGTACGCTCATTATTGCGCCGGGAATCCGTTGGATGTCGCCCTCGATTGCTGGTGATCTCGCTGACCGGATTTACCACGGTGCTTGGGTAATCCTGGAGTCTGGCTTGGGGTTTTCCTCACGAACCGAGTCGAAGCACCAAACTGATCTCCTCAAGAAAGCGTTCGGCCTTCAGTTGCTTCCGCCCGTTAAGGTTGGGAAGAATCCTGTGGCAGCGACCTATCTTGAGTACACTAGACCCGTTCATCGCCTCGTTCGAACTTTTGAAGCGATCACTCCCGTTTGGTGCGATCAAAGCGAAGCTCTCGCTAGGTTGGGAAAGCATTCAGTATGTATAAGAAAAAGAATCGGTGACGGAACACTTGTATTTCTCGGTTCAATGCTTGGTCCAGGCATCGGGGCTGAAGAACGGGAAGCGATCGAAGTTGCATCCGCGCTGGTGACGTCGGATTCAGAAGGCATATTCAATTCACCAAGCATATCCGGCCGTGAAGCCAAAGCAACGAGGAAGGAATTCGCGTTATTTCGAGTGGCTATAGCGGCCCCTCGGCGTCCGGCCTGACCACTGGGTCTGGCAGGAGCGCCGAGGATCGGAACCAATCGACTTAAGTACGGCTCGTGCTCCTAGCGCATTGCAGCCACTTGATCCGCGAATACCTCGCCAGTATCGGGCGCAAGGGCGGCAAAGCCCGCGCCGCTAAGTACGACAAAGCCATGCTTTCCAAATGGGCGAAGCAAGGCGGCAGGCCGCCGAAATCCAAGGAAGGCACAAACCATGAGTCTCTACAAGCGCGGCGAAGTATGGTGGTACAAGTTTCGATTCGGGGGGCAGGTCATCCGAGAAACTTCGAAAAGTGAGAGTCGGACAGTCGCCAAAGAAGCGGAACGCTCCAGGCGTAGGGAGATGGAAGAGTCCTTCAATCGCATTTCGAAACCACGGACAGCGCAGCTTGTTTCTGTAGCGGCTGAAACTTGGCTAAAAACCAAGATTGCTCATCTGTCGCCTCGGAGCGTGATCATTGAGCGAGCCAACCTTAAACATATCAATCCCCACTTCGGGAAAATGCTGCTCTGCGACGTCGCTGCGGACGACATCGCGACCTATCAAGCAGAACGCCTCGCACAAGGTGCGTCTCCTAAAACAATCAACCTCGAAGTGGGAACGTTGCGTGCAATCCTGCGCAAGAATCGTCTTTGGGCATCAATCCAACCCGAAGTGCGAATGCTCCGAGCGTCCGAAAACGTAGGGCGATCAATCAGTCGGGAAGAGGAAGCGGCCTTGTTGGAAGCCTGCCGCGCAAGTCGTTCGCGATCACTTTATCCGGCAGTCTTGATTGCTCTTAATACCTGTATGCGTTACTCCGAGCTTCGCCTGCTTCGATGGAGAAAGGTTGATCTCAAGGTTTGTACGCTTACCGTCGGCCAGAGTAAGACCGAGTCCGGCACGGGTCGTTTGCTCCCTTTGAATGACCGAGCCGTCGCGATTCTCGGCTTTTGGGCAAGTCTGTTCCCGTTGCGCGAATTAAGCCATTTCGTCTTCCCTTCAGAACGCTACGGAGCTTCTGGCGACGGAGCGACAGTCGTGTATGCCAGTGATCCGACGAAACCGATTGGCCGATGGAAGGAAGCGTGGGAATCGGCAAAGATTCGAGCGTGCGTATCCTGTCGATTCCACGATCTGAGGCAGCATGCCGGCTCCCCGATTATGCCGAATCTCCATCGAATGACAGCGGCTGGAGGGGCTCGGGCCGTGTTCTGACTCGGCATAATCAGAGGCTTTCCAGGAAGCCCAACAGTTTGTCATCCGGGCGGTATCGCGTTGGTTTGACGCCGAGCGGCTCAGTGCGCGACAGCGCTTTCTCTTTCAAACGCATGTCCGCGTGAAGATACATCTGAGTTGTCTCCACGGACTCGTGCCCCAGCCAGAGCGCGATCACGGACCGATCCACACCATGATGAAGGAGGTCCATGGCCGCAGCGTGTCGAAGGACGTGCGGCGAGACTTTCTTCCGTTTGAGCGAGGGGCAACTCCGCGAGGCAAGATGGGTGTATTTGGTGAGGAGACACTCGATCGCATCGCGGCTGAGTCTGCCGCCACGGGTGTTAGGAAAGGCCGGATCTTCGGGTTGACCTTGGCGTTCGCGCAACCAGGCGCCCACCATCGTGGCTGTTTCCGGACGAAGCGGTGTGCAACGCTCTTTTCTGCCTTTCCCGAGACAGTGCACGTGGGCTCCGGTCCCTAGCACAACATCCTGGCAGTTCAGCCCAATCAGCTCTGAAACCCGTAGACCGGTCTGGACTGCGACCAGGAGAAGAGTCCGATTGCGACGCCCTACCCAGGTGGAACGATTCGGAATTGACAGCAGTGCATCGATCTCTTCTCGGTTGAGAAACTCGATCGGCTTTCGCACGTGACGTTTATTGGGCACCGCCAGGATCCGCTGGCAATGCAGAGCATGCGCGGGCTCTTCTAAAGCCACGTATCGGAAGAAAGAGTGGATGGCACCCAGCCGGGCATTCCGGGTGCGTGCGCTATTTCTGCGAGTGCTTTCCAGGTGATCGAGGAAGAGGCTAATAAAGGGAGCATCGAGGTCTTCGATCCGGATCTGGGAGGGCATTTTGCCGAGTCGTTTTTTGGCAAACTGCAAAAGCAGGCGGAAGCAATCGCGGTATCCCGCAATCGTATGCGGGCTCGCTTGTCGTTGGCGAAGCAGGCGATCGGTGAAGAAAGATTGAAGAAGAGAGGGTCTGCTCTCAACGCTCGTGGTGGAGGAGGTTCCAGCCAATCTCCGTGGGACAGCTTTTGGTTTTTACAGTCTAATTACCGGCGCGGCCCTGCTCGTGGCCAGCGTAGTAGCAGGCTGGCTCTGGACGGTCGTTGGTCCCGGCGCGACGTTCACGGCACGTGCGATCTTCGCAGGAATCGCCGTGGTCGGAATCATAGTCAAGATGCTGAACTCCGAGCGGCGTAACGGTTAATTCGCGAACAATTACCGACTACAACCCTTCGGTCACTTACCCAGGTGCCCGCGGCTAACGAAATAACGTTCCCAAAGCATTCGGCAGAGAACCGAATGTTCTTGCGTGACTCAACTGGCTGAGAAACCTTTGAAGGCTCTGCCTTCATCTTTAGGGGGTTCGGAGTTTCGAGGGCGCTGGCTGCTCGATAGGGTTATTTCCAATTCCTATTAGCGATCAGTTTATGGCTCGTCTCGGCGCCATGCCCTGCAGCTTCATTTCGAGTCTCAGCAGATATCATGGGAAT
>Ga0137362_10001056_pt1 | contig 16376 bp, 11 predicted proteins | sample MadtaG_2_FD_104801 | JGI IMG/M metagenome (GOLD analysis project Ga0137362, IMG submission 104801) | Vadose zone soil microbial communities from Angelo Coast Range Reserve, California, USA - Mad1_100_16 metaG | ecosystem: Environmental > Terrestrial > Soil > Vadose zone | place: USA: California... | reverse complement strand
TGCGGGAAGCGCTTGTTTGTCCTGGCGTATGCCAGGACGTCGGAGGGGTCGCCTTTCATAAGCGTGGGCTTCAAATAAACAATCGTCCCGTCTTCGTCCCTGGAGTCCGGGTTGTAGCGAATTTTGCCTGTCGCAAAATGGACTTGGGAACGTTTGGCCTGCGCGTCATCCGCGTCTGCTTTCCCCACCAACTCGCCCAGCTTATCGACCACGATCTCCACGCCGAAGTCCATCCGGCACCGCTCGATCGCGTTGTGCAGGTCTCCGAATGCATATTCCGGATCGCAGGACGCATCGCTCGCCACGATGAACTTGCATTTTCTTCGCACCAGCTCGTACACGGCCAGGTTTTCAAAATGCCCGCCGTCGGAGAGATAGACAAATTCGCTGTCGTCCGTCGTCGAGCCCAGCAGCTCTCGCAGCAGCCAGTAAAACCCCACTCGCGGACTACCATGCTCCCAACTGGTGCCTCGGGGTTTGCCCAGCCAGGAGCCCAGACGATCTCGCAACCGCCAGTAAAACCTGAGAACCCGGCTCCCACTCCGCCGCAGCTTCGATTGCGGATTGCCAATCCACCATCCCAGGCGCACGTCAAACAGCGTCATCAGAAAAGCCAGCGATGGCTCTGAGTAAGATCCCATATTGGGGCTCGCCGCCGCGCCGGAGATAGCCATGGCTGTTCCCATGGTGACGCCATCCTTGAACCCCGGCAGCTTGGAAGCCAGCTTTTCCGTGGGCGCGAAAAACGCCTCCCAATCTCTCGTTCCCAGCGCCTGACGCGTGAAGCCGCCGTAAAGCGGCGTGAACGCAAAAGCCCGTGCCTTTCTCGTCTGCAGCGCCAACTCCTTTCCGTGCACGACGTTCAAACTGGTATTCAGGATCGGCACTGGCCGCGCATCTTTTTTCTCTTTCGAATCCCGCGGAATCTTCAAACTTCCCACGGGAAAATTGTCCGCGTCGGAAAAGCCCGTGAACGGCTGGGCGTTGCGCTTCGGCACGGACGCACCGAGATAGCACCGCACCAGGCGGTTGCGGTAGAGATAGTGTGTCGAGAATTCGTTGATATCCACGCGCCAAGAAATGATCACCGCTCCCGCCAGCAAAACCGCGAACAGGACCAGCACCATGACGTCAAAACTTAAATCGCTCGGCAGCGCCAGCGTGGGTGTGTCCGCCCCCGTGATCCAGTTGGCCAGCTTGGTGGCGAGCAACGAAAGCCCCATGAGCAGCCCCAGAATAAAAACATACGGCGTCAGCTTGGCAAGATAGTGCAACAACTTTTCCTTAGCCGAGGCATCGGGAATCCACTTGCTGGTGTTCTCGCTTTTTCCGAACAGCACTCCGTAGGCTGTCGAAACAATCCAGGCAAGCACTCCGGTAGCCGTCAACGTGTGGCGGTGCGATTCCCAGCTCCACAGTTTTCCGAGCGCGAAAGGAAAGTAAATTGCGATCAGGAACAAGAACAGCCAGCAAAACGCGTAAATCAGCAGCCAGCCGCCTAGTCTCGCCCACCATTCCCGGTGTGCGTCGCTCATCCCGCGTCCCATCAGCCCGATGTGCAGCACTCCCGCGAGCAGCATCATGACGACGGATGCCGGCGCCCCGAACGTCATGATCTGCCACTTGCTGAACGTCACGCCTGCCGCGGCCCCTTCAGGGATCAGAATCCTCGAAAACGGCACGAACAGATATCCTAGCGTGGCGCCGGCAAAAGCCGCGGTCGTCACCACCAGCCAGCCCACGGGCCCGCCGTTTCCGCCAGCCCCCATTCTTCCTCGCACAATGCGGCGAATCACGCAGGCTCCGGTCCACATTCCGAAATAGAGAACGAATCCCACCAGCGGCGCCCGATACTTCGGGTGCTCCAGGATTCCCCACAGCGTCAGGAATTGGCTGCAACCGTACGTGAGCAGCGCGGACGAAAGAAACAGTGGGACAACGATGAATGAGTGAATCGCCCACGGGCGCGCAAACCAGCAATCCCTCTTGCTCCAATGCGGGTCAACCGTCACCAGATTCAGCCCCATGAAGGCCACCGCCACGAACCCCAGCACCAGCGCCAGCGCCAGCGCAAAGTATTGCGACTGCATATACGGCTGAATCGTCTCCAACAACCGGCCGTGCAGGTTCTCTTCCAGGACTTCGAGGGCATGCAGCAGGAACACTATCGTGCGCGGTACCAGCAGCAACGAGAGCAGCGCGAGCACCAGGATGATCTGGTTCAAAATCGTATTCCGCACGTAGCTGGCCGCAAAGGCCCAGAAATCCGCGCCCATCACTCCTTTTCGCGGCGTCAGGTAGTTGCTGTACTCGCGCAGAAAATGAACCTCGGGCGGGTCCGCGCACTCGCCCGGCGTTTTTGGCGGTGCCGTCAGGCGCTTTTCCACTTCGTCGATCCCGATTTGCTGGTGGTGCATCCAGGCCATCAGCCAGCCCCCGATATAACCGCCGCCGGAAACTGTCGACAGGTAATCGAGCTTCCGCAACAACTCCTTCCTGGCCAGAGCCTGCAACACGCCCAGATTGAACGTCGCGCTGCGGATTCCCCCGCCGGAGAATGCCAGCCCAATTAAGCTCTTCTCCGCCGCCGGCCGCTTCTGATCCTTCTCCAGCCGCAACGCGCGCGACGTCTCCACTTGTTCCAGCTCGTGTTCGAGAACTTCTTTTATGGATGGCGAGGTCATACCTGCCGAGATTCCTTAAAGCATTCTTGAATGAAGCTGCGATGGCGAAGCCGGGCACACGGAGACTTTCCCGGGTCGATGCTACTACGGACCGCCCGCGCATTCCGTTGGTAAATAGTGTCGCGGCTCTTGATTTCGTTGCAGATAAGATTTCGCCCGGGATTTACGTTGCGAGAACCGGCGTGCGCGCCGCGCGGTAGGCTGTAGAAAGAAAAAGCCGGGGAGTCGACTCCCCGGCTTTGGCACTGTCTATCCTCTGATTTTGGTCAGCGCTTCCGCACCTTTCTGGCGATAAGCACCGGGGGGTTGGCCCCGTTCTTGAAGAGCAGCCCCCTCAGAGAAACGGTGTTGGTGTCGGCGAGGCCGCTGACGTTTGTGACTCCCTCGAACCTCGTTGCACTCGAGGTCTGCACTTGGATGCTGGTTATCCCGGCGCTGGTGAAGAGCGCCGGCAAGCTGCCCACCGTGAAATTCGGCGGAACAGGCGCGCCGCTCACGTTGGCAGTGAATTGTGTCATCCGGAGGCGCACCCGGCTCGCGGTCGCCGTGATGGGCGGCCCAGGACTTGGCGCGCCGGTCAGCCTTATTTCCACCGTCTGCCCAGTCAAGAGCTGCGAGGTATCCACTGCGCCCTCAAACGCGCTTTGCAGGCCGCTTGGCACCGTCAAGCCGTCCGTGTCCACCCGGAACGTCGGGCTGCTCAGCGCAACCACAATCGGATTGCCGACAGACACATTGTTGACCGACCGCAGCTCGTCGAGCACCACCATCTCGAAGTGCATCGCATCGTCAACCTTGAAAACTATGCCCTGCAGCTCGTCGTCTTCGAGCTGATCCTCGAACTCGATTTTCTTTGCCAGGAAGACTCCACCGGCCATCATCGCCACGTCCACTTGGACCACCTGGCCGTTCTGCAGGCAGGAGAAATTGTTCGTCAGGCACGATTCGAATTCAAATCGCGTGTTGCCATCGGTGGTGATGGCGAAATCACCGTTTGCCGTGTGCAGTGTGAATTTCTTGTTCGTGCCATCGAGGTTCTGGATGGTGCCGTGCAAGTCATCCAGCTCATCCAGATCCTCCAGATCCTCCCGGTCCTCGTCCCGCCTGAGGGCAAGCTGCTGCGCCGTGACCGCTCCGGTCTGGCTGAAATCCACTCCCAGAGCCGGGCTCAGAAGCGTATTGAGGTTGACGTCCACCTTGATTCCCGTAGGGGTATTGGCGGCAACCATGATTCCCGGCGATGGGAAGGTGAATGTGGATGTCAGCGTGCCGGCCGGCTTGATTTCACACACGGCTCCCGCGGCGCAGCCTGCCAGCGTTGCTCCCGTATCGTTCTTGAAGGTCAGTTCCGGGTTGGCAAACGTAAGGTTTAGGCTCGTATACGTTCCCGGCGCCACATTGGCAGTATTCAGAAACGCCGACTCTGTTTCGAGCTCCTTTACTTCTACCTCGATGGTCCTTCTCCCGGAAAGCAAATCCACATTGCCGGGGTTCAGCGTTGCTCCCGTCACGTTCACTTCGAACGAGAGCACCGTAACACCGGCTGGAGGCGCGTCGGTCATGGTGAACGACATCGGCGCGCTTCCCGGTACCACCGGCTGCGTCATGTTGGAACCATTGCAACTGTAAGCGGCAGACACACCCAAGACGATCAGGGCAAACATACCTAGACGTGACAAGTTCATCGGACACACTCCTCACAGGGCGTACTTCGGGCGGGTTGCCGGTGGGATGCTCTTCTCGGGACAAGGGTTGTCTTCACCCGGCCTTCCTCGACACGAGTATTTGCCCTGCCTTTCCCGCGGGCAACTCGCAATTGGCCCAGCCGGTATTCGCCTTTGATCGCTTGAACCTATTCAGTTTTCTTCTCCATCTGAATCACCGGCAGCACTTCGTCGTTCCCAATTGGAACATCGATGCCTTTCACCGCAACATAACCCCTCGCTCCGAAGAGTTTTGCTCCCGTCAGCGTCGCCCCCATTTCGAACCGCGTAAATCCTGCCGCCTTCGCAGCTTCTTCGCACGCCTGCAGAATCATGCTGCCGATGCCTCGCCGCGCCCATGCCGGATGGACGAAGAACGCCCGTATCTTTGCGGCATCCCGATGCGGGTCCAGCAATTCGTCTTCGCGTTCCGTCCACGCATCGCCGCCATAGAGCGTCTTGCGTTTGCTCCAGCCGCCACATCCCGCGATGACCCTTTTCCCTTCCATCCCCTTTCCGGTCGAACGCTCGCCTGCTCCAAGCAAAACCTCTGCCACCAAATACGTTCCGTCCGCAATCAACTGACTATCCACGCCGAATACCGTCTTGAGCGCGCCTTCCATTTGTGCCACCGTGTAGTCCTCCGCCTGCAACTCGCGCACCGAGGCTTCAATCAACTCCCGCAGCACCGGCACATCGGCCGCCATCGCTCGTCGAATTCTCACGTGTATTTCTTCGTTCATCACGGTCTTCATCGGCGTGGATTTCTTCAGGCGTAACCAAGGGCGCCTTGTCCTGCGCCCACTTGACTGGATCACTCGGAAATTGATATAACGGCCTCCGAGCTATGAAAGAAGACCTGAGCGCCTTTCTTCCATTGTCTTCCGCAAGCCTGTACATTCTGCTCTCCCTTGCGGGGGACGATCTCCATGGCTACGCCATAATGCAGGAAGTATCAAGACAGTCGGAAGGCCAGTACAAGTTAGGGCCGGGTACGCTCTACGACAATCTCCAGAAGTTGATCGAGCGGCGATTTGTCCAGGAACTCGGTCATCGCCCCGGAGATGACGATCCGCGTCGGCGCTACTACCGACTCACCTTACTGGGACGTGGTGTACTTTCGGGCGAAGTGGTTCGCCTGGAAGGTGTAGTCCGCGAGGCAAAAACCCGTCTGCAACCTGCCAAGCCAAGGAGAGCATGAGTGTTTCGGTTGCTTTACTACGCGCTCCTTCGGCTTCATCCTGCACGCTTCCGCAGGCGTTTCGCTCAGGAGATGCTGTCGATCTTCGATCATGTCGAAGGGGGCCCGGCCGCCGCCAAACTCGTTGCGGACGGCATTGTTTCGCTGGTGCGGCAGTGGACTTTGCGCTTGGGATACTGGGAAGAGAGCGCCATTGAACGTTTGCCTTGGTCTGCGGACGGCGGGCCAGTCTTGTACACTTTGGAGAATTTCAAGCCACGCGCGAGTGCCCTGATCGAGGGACTACTTTTGACATGGATTGTGTGCTCGGCGCTGTTTCTCGCTATGAGGCATAGCAAGATGCATTACGTCTACTTACCCTCGGGTGGCATTGAGTCCGTGCCATACCGCGATGTCGCACTCCAGAAGAGCACTCCTAATTTGCACCCGATACCAGCGCGCGTGCCCCCAAGGACACAACCCGTGACAGAACGTCGAACAAATTCCTCGCAGGCGGACCGTCCATCGTTTGGAAAGCCCATGTCCTCGGAAGCTAAGTCTTCAGCTGGGGTCTCTGAATCTCAGGACCAAGCCAGATTGAATGCCTTGGGTAAGTTACGTCCGACCATAACTACTCCTCCGCCCGTTCAGTCCTTGAGTCCACCCATTGTTCCTACGAGAATATCCAAAGAAACCCTCTTCTCATACGCTGGCGTGTACTTAACGGACACGCCGGACAAGCTCACCGTGCGGATCACGACCGAAGACGGACACCTTGCGATCGAAATTCCCGGAGAGCAAAAGTCAATATTGGTTCCCATCCATGGGACCAGATTTGCTTTCGCCAAGACGCAAGACGACTGGATTGAGTTTATGAAGCGTGACAACGGCGCTGTATATGGCCTGGGCATCTACCGAAACGGCTCTCAATTCACAGCGCACCGCAAAACAAATTAATTCGCGGAAGACCGCATCGTCTTCGGCGTGGTCAGCCAAATGAATCGCTCCTGAGACAGAAGACCCCTCCTAGAATTTACACAAACAGGTTGAAGCTACCTTTCTGTGTCCCGGCTTGACACCGTCTACACCCGGGTGTAGCGTCGGCTTCATTCCCTATCCCGGAGTTTCTTAAACGCGAGGAGGCAGTTATGTTCAAAAGAGCCATTTGGGTCTTGGCAGCCGCGGTGTGCCTGGCGGCGCCGGCGTCGGTGCAGGCGCAGGGAGACTATCTCGACGTCTATACAGTGAAGGTGAAGCCGGAGAAAGTTGCGGATTTCCAAGTGCTCGCCAAAAAGTGGGCGGACGCGAACCGCAAGTTCAATGGCGAACATTACCTGGCCATGGAAACAATGTATGGCGAAGGCGGCGTGTATGTGTTCGTGAGCCCGCGCCAGGATTACGCGGAACTCGAAAAGGCCGACCAGATCATGATGCAAGCAGCGAACAGGGCTTTTGGCAAGGAAGCCACCGAGAAAATCATGCGCGACTGGGATAGCTGTCTGGTATGGTCGCGCAGTGAATTGCGCCGCCGGCGCATCGACCTCAGCCGCAAACCACCTACGAACATGGACGCGTACGCCCAACTCATCGGGGAATCCAGAGTGTTGCGCACCACAGCGGTGCATGTGCGCCCCGGCCACGTCGCGGAATTTGAAGCACTGCTGAGAGAGGCCAAGGCTGCCAGCGAACAGATGGCTAACACCCAGCCTTTGCTCATTTCCCAGTCGGCCGAAGGGACGAAAGGCACGATCTTTTATGTTACGGCCCTGCGTAGTTCCCTTGGCGGATTCGACAAGAATCCCACCATGCGCGAGGTACTGGGTGAGGAAGGCTACAGGAAGTATTCGCAAGTGAATGCCGAGGCTGTGGAAGGCACGGAGTCTGCGCTCTATCGCTTTTCCCCCGCGCTCAGCAGCCCTACGGAAGAGGTCGCCAAGGTAGCGGCCGACTTCTGGCAACCCAAGACGGTCATGGCTGCCGCTGCTTCAAAACCCAAGGCGGCATCCGCCAAGACCGCCGAGGTTAAGCCAACAGCGGAAAAGCCGAAAAAGTAACAGCAGGGCCGGACGTATCGAGAAAGACCCTGCATCCGCCTGGTGCCGTTCCAACTATGCAGGTCGAACGGAGGATCGAGACCTGGTTTGAAAGCGTGGAGGCAGTCGTTCCAAGTGGACTCGCGCCAATAAGTTGGGACGGCGCTATCGGAGTGTAAGGGCGGGGGCGAAGCTGCCTTTGGCGGCGTTCTCGTAGAGGTGAAGGATATCCGCGGCCCGCTTCAGCAAATCTGAGGGCATGTCACCGGGTTGGTAATCCACCCATCCCGTGGTGTAAGCCAGGTTTATTTTCCGGCCCGAGCAAGCCGTTTCGAGCGCACCGACACGGTTCAAGACCACCTTGACTTCCCCCAGGTTGCAGTCGGGCAGCACCAGCAGGAAATCATCGGTGGACAGCCGCACCGCAAAATCGGACCCGCGGCATGCTCTCTTCAATCGCCGAGCCAGCTCTTTCAGCGCCTGGTCCATGGCCGAGAGCCCATAGCGTTTGCTGATCTCATCGAATTCGTCGAGGTGAATTGTCGCCAGGCTCAGCGAGCTGTTTTGCCGCTTCGCGCGCGCAATTTCTTTCCCAAGCTGCTGTTCAATGTAGCCTCGTGTGTACAACCCCGTGGCCGGATCGATGCCCGAGGGGTCGGAGATTTGCGCCGCTTGCGTTTCTGAGCCGGCGCTCGGCGGGGTTAGCTGCTTCCGCAACCGGCGGAATGTCCATTGCCGGTGCAGCAGCCATCCGTTGAAGAGCAGAACCAAGCACATCACGCCCCAGCGCGCTTGATCGGAGCGGATTTCGTAAAAATGCCGCGGGTGCTGGAAAAAAGAGGGGATTGTGGTGAGCAAAAAGGCCACCGCCGAAAGCACGGTCACCAATAACGCGGACAGCCAAAGCCACCACTCGCGCCGCCCGAGTTGCTTCAGGTCGGTTCCCGCTTGCTGCGTGCGGAAAGCGCCAAATCCCTCTAGCGGTGAGGTTTTGGGTTTGCGGCCGCCGAGACCGAGTATGGATTCCATGTTCCCCGTGCGCCGACCAATACACAACCACATTAGGCCGTCGCCTCAATTCAACGCAACGCCGAAATGGTACAGGCTGGTGCTCTTCAAGAACCTGCCCAAAAGGACAGCGTGACTCATTCGGAGAGTACCGTACTCGCGAATCCTCGCCGTGTACCGGCAGGCGTGGCCTACTAGAGCCAGAGCCAAACCCAGCCCTCGAAAGAGGCCAGCATGAAAAACAAATGGATCATCGTTGGAGTCGCCACGATGGGTGTTTTCCTCGGCGGCGCGGGAGCGGACGCGCGCTCCTACAATCCCATCAAATGGATCAAGAAAGGCCCAAGCCCGACGGCGACTCAGCAGCTCGCCGCGAACCACGACGAAGAAAAAAAACTAACCTTGCAGTTGAAGGCGCTTCTGCCGCCACGCGCTGCCTTGAAGGACGCGTGCTCGGCATTTAAGGATCTGGAAGACTGCGTCGCTGCGCTTCACGTCAGCCACAATCTGCAAATCAAGTTTAACTGCCTGAAATGGCATCTAACTGCCGTGCAGCCGAGCGGCGACGTTAAATCGTGCGAGGCCCCGGTCAGAGACAAACCGATGAGCCTGAACAAAGCCATCCGCGTGCTGAAGCCCGATGCGGACGCCAAGGCCGAGTCCAGGAACGCCGAGAGGCGCGCGCGAGAGGACATCAAGGACGCCAGCTCGTAAGCGACACAAGGGTGGGTGGTCCTCCAGGGACCACCTTCGCCTCGCGATGATTTTGAGAGGCGGTATTTGCGCTGTCCTCTCCGGGAATCTCGAATTTCGCATCTCGAAATTATTTCAAATCCACGACCGCGATGCGCATGGACTCGAGCTTTTCCGGGTCGACGATTTTGTCGTCCTCGAGATTCCCGGCTCCGTGTTTGCGATGAAGTAGAAGTCGCCTCCAAAGCCACCGGCCTTGCAAACAAGCACCGCAGCATCTACTCTGTCCCTTTCATGCCGCAACTCACCCCCGATCTTCTCGTCTTCGGTTTCATCTGGTACATTGCATTCCTTTTCTCCACGACTTGCCACGAAGCTTCCCACGCCCTGGTTGCCAAACTGGGCGGCGACGAAACGGCAGCCCTCGGCGGCCAAATCACTCTCAATCCCGTCCCGCACGTCCGCCGCGAGCCCTGGGGCATGGTGGTGATCCCCATACTCTCGTTCGTACTTACCGGCCGCATGATCGGCTGGGCCAGCGCCCCCTTTGATCCCGGCTGGGAGCGCCGTCACCCACGGCGCGCCGCCTGGATGGCCCTCGCCGGTCCCGCCGCCAATTTCTCTCTTATGCTTCTGGCGACGGTCGGGCTGCGCGTTGGCGCCGCAGGTGGCTGGATCTTCTCCGATCCCATTACGCGCGACTTCAACTTTGCCGGCGATGTGCTCTCGGCTTTTTTCCAGCTCAATTTGCTCCTCGGGACTTTCAATCTGCTTCCAGTTCCTCCCCTGGACGGCAGCACGGGAATCATGGTGTTCATGAGCGCAAAGCGCGCCCAGGGCTATCTTGACTGGCTGCGCGGCAACAGCTACGCGATGCTCGGGCTGATTGTCGCTCTCCTCGTTTTCCGGCAGTTCTATCAGTACGTGGAATTCTTCGCCACGAATGTTCTGCTGCGCAGCCACTTCTGATGGTCCGTTCCGTACCAGTCCCTGCTCGACTGTCTCTCCCGCAGACATCGTCCGAGAAAACGATTTCGCCTAAGATTCCTTATGAGCGGTCAGCGCCAAGCGGCACGACGGGGAACGGGGTCCGCACCAAAATGACACACTGACCCAATTTGGAATGTTGGCGCTGCAAATGAATTGTGGGCGAGCGGATGGTCAGGCCCGCGGCGCTTGTGCCGAGGTCCAATTCCCGCTGGAAAGCGTTGATTTGCGGGCAGGTACGAGTTTTGGTTCCCTGCGCATCCAAGATCTGAACGCCTGATCCCTCCAACCAGAAAAACTGGGGACTGGCACGGCCTTTGCCAATGAATGCTCCATGGCTCAAGCGGTACCCAAGACAGTAGAACTGGCAGTTCCAAAGACTTCCTTGACGCCGTGCATTCTGGACGACGATCCGGCTCAGCTGGAGACGCTCGCGGCTATTGTCGCAGATATGGGATACGACTCGGTCACGACCGCAAATCCCGAAGAGGCATTGAATCTTGTAAGGTCCGGGGGCTCCAGGCTGGTGCTGGTGGATGTGCACATGCCGAGGATGGACGGATATCAGTTTCTGGATGAGGCGTTGCGCTGCGATCCCGGGATCCACGTCATCTTGATGACCGGAGATTACACGCTGGAGTCGGCGCTGGATGCCATTCGAAGGGGAGCGGCGGATTTTCTGCCTAAACCCATCGATCGCGCGCGGCTGAAACGGGCGCTGGACGACGTGGCGAAACTCTACTACCAGCGGCGGCGCGTGCGCGCGCTGGAAGAGCAGCTCCTGAAGGACCTGGAATTTCACGGGATCATCGGGAAGAGCCCGGTGATGCTGGAGGTTTTTGATTTTGCGCGCAAAGTGGCGCGCCATTACACGAACGTGCTTCTTGTGGGGGCCACGGGCACGGGGAAAGAGCTGGTGGCGCATGCCATCCACCAGCTCAGCCCGGTAAGCCAGCAGCGGCTGGCCGTGTGTAATTGCTCGGCGCTGGTGGACACGCTGCTGGAGAGCCAGCTCTTCGGGCACATGCGGGGCGCATTCACGGGCGCGACGGAGACGAGACCGGGACTGTTCGAATTCGCGAATGGCGGCACGGTTTTCCTCGACGAAGTCGGCGAAACCTCGCTGCCAATGCAGGCCAAGCTGCTGCGCGTGATCCAGAATCGCGAAATTCAGCGCGTGGGATCGCCGGAGGTGCGGCAGGTGAACGTGCGGCTGATTGCCGCGACGAATCGCGATTTGCGGGCCGAAGTTCTTGCGGGAAGATTCCGCGAGGATCTTTATTACCGGCTGAGCTCGATCCAGATTCGAATTCCGTCGCTTACGGAAAGGCTCGAGGACATCCCGCCGCTCACGAATTTTTTCCTCAAGAAATACAACGAAGCGTATGGAAAAACGATCTCCGGGCTGACGCGGCGGGCTCAAACCACGCTGCTGCAGCATTCCTGGCCGGGGAATGTGCGCGAACTGGAGAACGTGATTTCCACGGCGGCGATCACCACCATGACAGATTTTATTGACCTGGGGGATTTTCCGGAAAACCTGCGTCAGCGCGGGCCGCGGACGGGTGGAGGAGAGGATTGGCGTCCGCTGTCGCTTGGGGATGTGCGCAAGCTGCACATTCAGCGGGTGCTGGAGCTGTGCCAGGGGAACCGGCTGCGCGCGGCGCAGATCCTGGGAATTGGGCGGACCAGTTTATACCGCTACTTGAAGCGCGACGGCCACGGCCCAGGCCTGCTGGAAAGACGCGGCGGCGCAACAGCCTGAAAAATAGCCGGGGCCGACGCTGTCGTCTAGTCAGGCCCACATTGCTGGGTAGCGTGGAGAGTACCCAAGAGACGGCTTTCCGGCCGAGCTGCGGGGCTTGCATAAACTCTGATATCGAGTCCCATGAGGACGCGATTCGGTGTTCCTTCCAGGTACAGATTCCCGGGTTGAGGCACGGGCGCGATTCGGGGGATCCCGCAACCAATAGAAAACGAGGGGGTTGCACTGGGGGAATTTGGCATGCGCCCTGCACCTGGAATGTGTGTCCGTGAAGACGGATCAGCAGGACAGAAACAAAAGAACAGAGCAAAAAGGAGCGATGAAAGCCGCAACGAGTTTCAAAAGGATTTGCGCGAGTGAAGTGCGAAGGAATGGCGGACGAACAAGGCCCAAGACGACTCCTACCGACAGCAGTTCCGCAGCGAACCCACAAACCGCCAGCCAGAACCTCCTTGAGCGTCGTGTATCCCGCCCCTGAGGGGGATGCGGCGCTCTTTCCTCTTTTTTTTCCCTTAGTAAAATCTCGCGACCCGCCGCGGAACGAAAGCCGCATCATTCCTCATTGCACCAAGCTTGCGGTTCGCAGAACCATGATTTATTCGTAACGAAGGGCCTCGACCGGATCGAGGCGCGCGGCTTTTATGGCCGGATAGATCCCGAAAAACAGGCCGACGCTCATCGAAACCGCCACCGCCAGCAGGATGGACCACAATGGAATCGAGGACGGCAGCTTGGGGACGAGCGCGTTGATGAGCAGGCTAATCCCTCCGCCGAGCAGGACGCCGATCACGCCGCCGGCTCCGGTCAGGACCATCGCTTCCGTCAGGAATTGCCAGATAACGTCGCGGCGACGCGCGCCGATGGCTTTGCGTATGCCGATCTCGCGCGTGCGTTGCGTCACGGACATCAGCATGATGTTCATCACACCCACTCCCCCGACCAGCAGGCCGATGGAGCTGACCACGGAGATGAGCAGCGCGATGGACGCGGTGATCTGACGGAACTGGTCCGCAATCTGCTGCGCGCTGGAGATGCCGAAATTGTCCGGTTTGTCGTAAGGGACGTTGCGGCGGCGCCGCAGGACGCCGCGGATCTGATCATCGGCTTCCGACGTGCGACCGGGATAGGCGATAGCACCGATCAAATTTTCATCATCCCCCGGATTGTGTTTGCGATAGGAACGGTAAGGGACAAGCACGGCCTTGTCCGCGGATTGATCTTTGACCAGCTGGCCTTTGCGCGGTTCGAGCACGCCAATCACTTCGTAGGAGACGCCGCTCACCAAAATCGGTTTGCCGATGGGCTCGCCATCGCGGTAGAGCGCTTTGGCCAGGTCCGGGCCGATGACGGCAACGTCAGCACGGTGCAGGTTTTCAGCCTGCGTGAAGAAGCGTCCGCTCTGGGGTCTGGAATTGAAGACTTCTTCGGTTGCTGGGAGCGTCCCGTTATAGTCCACGCCGGCGACTTCCTTGTTGAGATAGCGGGCGGTGACAGGACCCCGTGCGGGGCCGTCTTCCTCAAAGCGCGGATAGACGCTGGCGGTCACCGCGCGCACGGCCGGGCAGAGCTCGCCGATCGCTTCGGCGTCCTCCAGAGCGAGCGGTTTTCGCGCGCGCTCTTCCGGAGTGAGCTGGCCGGTGTGGATGCCGGGGTCGAAGCGGAAGATGAACAACGTTTCGGGGCCGTAGTCGCTGAGGTAGGAGTTCACGTCGTTGTAGACGCCGACAAGAATGGAAACGACGGAGAGCAGCGCGGTGATGCCGATGACCACGCCCAGCACGGTGAGGAACGAGCGCATCTTGTTCTCCCGGAGCGTCCTGAGAGCCATGTGAGCGTTTTCGCCGACGTGCATGCGCATCGCTGGTTCTCTTCCTTCTAGAGTTCCGCCCGCAGCGCTTCGATGGGCTCAAGGCGGGCGGCTTTCCGCGCCGGGTAAACGCCGAAAAATAATCCGACGGCGGCGGAGATGACTTCCGCGATGATGACGGCGGAAATGGGCACGGCCATGGGCACGGAAGTGGCCGCATTGGTAAGAGCGGAGATGGCATACGCCACGGCCACGCCAATGGCTCCGCCGACGGCAGCCATCACGGAAGCCTCCACCAGGAATTGCATCAGGATGTCGCGGCGGCGGGCGCCAAGGGCCTTGCGAATGCCGATCTCGCGGGTGCGCTCGGTGACCGTAGCCAGCATGACATTCATGATCACCACGCCTCCAATGACCAGAAAAACGGAAACCACGCCGACCATCCCGATGGCAATCACGCCGGTCAAATTCTTCCACAAGTTCATCAGCGTGGCCGCATCCAGGATGCCGAAGTTGTCCTCCTCGCTGGGCGAGAGATGCCGGCGCGCGCGCAGCAACGCGCGCGCCTCGTCCTGGGTCTGCTCCATCCAGTCCGCGCCGCGGGCCTGGATGTTGACCCACAGGCCCTGATAGGCTCCATAGATTTTGATATAGGTCTCGATGGGAATGTAGGCGAAATTATCCTGCGACTGCCCGAGGACCGTGCCGATGGCTTTGGCCACGCCGACCACCAGAAACGGACGGCCATCGATGAGCACGTCCCGGCCGATGGGATCGACGTTGGGAAAAAGTTTGGTGGCCAGCTCCGCGCCGATGAACGTCACCGAGGCGCGGTTCCGTTCATCGCCATCGGAAATGTACCGGCCGTCGGCGGGTTCTTCGACATCGATCTCACCCATATTCGCGGAAACGCCGCGGATGCTGGCGTCCTGAATGGTGTGCGACGCGGCGCGCACTTTTGTGGACGTGCGCACTTCCACGCCCACGCGAAGAGGCAGCTTCAATTCCGTGCGCATCGCCTGGAAGTCGTCCCAGGTGATGATTTTGTTGCGGCGCGTGGCTTTGACGAAGTCCTCCACTTCCGTGAGGAGGGGAAAGCGCGTGACGAGAAAGACATTCGAGCCCAGATTGGCCACGCGTTCGGCGATGTAGCGGTCCACGCCGCTGATCAGCGCAATCACCACGATCAGCGTGGAGACGGAAAGAATAATTCCCAGGAGCATCAGGAAGGAGCGCAGCTTGTGGGCGCGGAGGGTTTCGAGCGCGACGCTGATCGGTTCCTTGAGCGGCACACGTCGCCTCATGCTCCGTCTCTCCCATCTTGCATACTAGGGCAAAGCTGAAAATGTTTCGATTCCGCAAGCAGCGTCAACTGTTGCTCATTGCCCATCGGCATCTTGAGGACAAGGAGCAGTCTCCCGCCCGTTGGCCATGGTAGTTCAAAATGCAAAACGCCGCCAATCAGACCGGCGAAGGGGTGAATTGACGCGGCGCGCGGGCTGGTGCTACTTTTTTGCCTGAAGCGCTCGGATAGCGCGGAACATGCCGGTCAAGAAACAGGGAGGCCCCATGCAAACTCTCGAAACCGCAGAGCCCAGGAAAATTGGGCGCCGCTCTTTCCTTCGGGTGAGCGCCGTGGCGGGGGGCGGCCTGCTGCTGGCGTATTATGCTGACCCGGTTGAGAAAGCGCTGGCGCAGGGGCCACCGGTGGCTACGCTCACGCTCAGCGCGTTCCTGCGCATTTCGCGGGACGGCATTGTCACCATCACGGCCAAAAATCCGGAGATCGGCCAGGGTGTGAAGGTGATGCTACCTATGCTGATCGCGGAAGAGCTCGACGTCGACTGGAAGGACGTGCGGATCGAGCAGGCCGACGTCAACTTCGCGAAGTACGGCTCGCAGGTCGCCGGAGGTAGCACCGCGACGCCGAACAACTGGCTGCCCATGCGGCAGATTGGAGCCGCGGGGAGGCAGTTGCTCGTCGCCGCAGCGGCGCGGACCTGGGGCGTGCCGGAATCGGAGTGCTCAACTGCTTGGGGGCGCGTGCATCATGCCGCTTCCAAGCGCTCGGCCGGGTACGGCGAAGTGGCCGCCAAGGCTGCGGAGTTGACGCCGCCCGATCTGGCGACGGTCAAGCTGAAGGATGCAAAAGATTTCAAGATCATCGGCAAGTCCATTCCGGGGGTGGACAACGCTTCCATCGTGATCGGGAAGCCGTTGTTCGGCATCGATTTCAAACTGCCGGGAATGCTGTGGGGCGTGTTTGAGAAGTGTCCGGTCTTCGCGGGCAAGGTGGTGAGCGCAAACCTGGAGGAGATCAAAACCATTCCGGGCGTGCGGCATGCATTTGTGGTGGAGGGAGGGAGTGATTTGACGGGACTCCTCTGCGGCGTCGCGATTGTCGCCGACAACTGGTGGACGGCGAAGACGGCGCGGCAGAAGCTGCAAGTGAAGTGGGACGAAGGGCCGACCGCGCAACAGAGCAGCGAAGGATTTGCGCGTAGCGCGGACGAGCT
>Ga0137362_10001049_pt1 | contig 16443 bp, 10 predicted proteins | sample MadtaG_2_FD_104801 | JGI IMG/M metagenome (GOLD analysis project Ga0137362, IMG submission 104801) | Vadose zone soil microbial communities from Angelo Coast Range Reserve, California, USA - Mad1_100_16 metaG | ecosystem: Environmental > Terrestrial > Soil > Vadose zone | place: USA: California... | reverse complement strand
TTGCGGTACTTTCGATATCATGCGATGGTGACTTCTCCACGTTTTGCCCCGAGCTGCTTACAACTGTAAGCGAGTCTTATCCTACAGGTTTCACCATCGGAAATGTCCTCCGAAACACTCTCGACCAGGCAATTCGTACGCCGAAATTTGTGCGTATGTCCTCGGAGATTCTTGCGGGGGTAGACAAGTGTCGTATCAGTTGCCGATATTTTTCGCTCTGCAGGGGCGGAGCGCCCAGCAACAAGCTCTTTGAACTGGGTACCTTCGATTCCTCAGAAACGTCGTTCTGCAGATTTACACACAAGAGAATTGCTGACGTTGTCTTGGATAGTTTAGAACGTAAACTCAAGATCGGGTCAGCTTCGGTTTCTTGAAGATAGCGGTTTCTGGTCGCATAGCATTCGCCCGATGAAACCGGACTGCGTGTGTGCCCTTCAGAGAAAAAGGTCGCAAAGCTTGCCTACAATCCTTCAGGGAGACACTTTCTCCCGTCCATATTGAGAGCAAGAGTCGCCGAATTGCGGCGATTTCTTGCGATTTTGAGAGGAATGCGGCCGAACCCAGACTGTGTGGCGGAGAGAGTGGGATTCGAACCCGGCCGTTTTTAGAACCGTCTTGTTGCCAAGGGGATGGCGAAAACCCTTGTGAACACAGCCATTCTAACACGATCTCATTCCCATCATATCTCTCAAATGTTGCACGGTTTAACTGTGCTTCTGTATTTTTGGAACTGATGGAACTGATGCATCCATTTTTGTTGCAATGGAACCTTTATGCTACCGCCATTCCTGGCAAGCGCTTCATCGGAGGTCCTCCTTCCGGCTCAAACGCGAGTGGACTTGAAGCAGTGACTGTCCTCGAGGAAACGATCCACTTCCAAGGGGGTTGGCATCGACGGCTGGGCACCAGGTCGAGTGACGGAGATTGCGGCGACGGCAGACGCCCACGAAGCGCTGCTGAGTGGATCTTGCCCGTTCAGCATTGCAACAGCAAATGCGCCGTTGAAAGCATCGCCCGCCGCTGTGGTGTCGACCGCTTGCACGGTGTAAGCCGGCAGCAACTCTCGGGTTCCGTCTAGCAGCGCGACATAGCAGCCCCGTTTCCCGAGCTTGAGGATGACATTTCGGCACCCCAGCGCAAGCAGAGCGTTTGCTCCGTCCTTGAGCATTTCTTCAGAAAGCTCTTCCGGTGAGCAGCCCAGCAGGAAACAGGCCTCGCTCTCATTCGGTGTCAGCCAGTCGATGCACCGCAGCAGGGACCGAGGGAGCGGACGCGCAGGAGCGGGATCCAGCACGAGAGGTATGCGTTCGCGCATGGAAATGGCCGCCAGATACTCCACAGTCTCAAGAGGAATCTCCAGCTGGGTAAGTACGATGCCCGCACTCCGAATTAAACCAATATGTGCATCGAGGTCGGCCGGAGACAGATGCGCATTCGCTCCCGCAACCACCGTGATTGCGTTTTCCCCCTTCTGATCCGTGCTAATCAGCGCCACTCCTGAGGACCCCGGGACTACCTCGATTGCGTCGGTGTTTACGTTGGATTCTTCGAGACTTTCCCTCAGCTGTGGGCCGAAAACGTCGCTACCAAGCTTTCCCACTAAACTCACAGATGCACCGAGACGCGCAGCCGCCACCGCTTGGTTCGCGCCCTTACCGCCAGGAAAAGTCTGGAAGCTGAGTCCAGCAACCGTTTCACCAGCAACCGGAATTCGATGTGTGGCACCGACAAGGTCTAGATTAATGCTCCCCACAACGGCGATCCGCTTCGACATATGGATTCCCTGCTTACGGTCTTGCATTCGCTACGGTTGGCCAGCCCTACCGCGATAGGCGTCGCACCATCACCTCGGAAACACTGGAGCTACCGCGACTGCACCCAGCCCGACGAGGAAACAAATGAACATCAGCGGGATTAGCTTCCGCGCACCCGGAGGAGCACTGGCAAATTCCTTCCAGATAAAGACCCCCCATATGGCGGAAACCATGGTCGCCCCTTGTCCGATCGCATACGAAATCGCTGGACCGATAACGTGAGCATGAGAAGCAGCGAAGTTCAAGACCGCACCCGTGCACCAGATCATTCCGCCGAGAATTCCCCACCAATGCCAGGCGGCACGCCCTTTCCTGTAGTCGGCCATGCTCACGGGCTGGCCTCCCGTTGGCGGCCTCCGCATGAGGAAGTAATTCACCGGTATCGCACACAAAGCAGTACCCAGAGCAAAGAAGAACGCCACGGTGTAGGGACCGAGAGAGTGTTCTCCCGTAATCGCCTTGGCAACCAAGGGATAGAAGACGCCCATTAGCACGCCACACGCCAGGCTGATCTGAATACCGCGTGCGCTCGGAGTCTTTTGTGTGGTCTCGCGTCTGCGATAGGCCAGCGCGTCCACGACGATGGCGAGGACGACCAGAAACACACCGCCAAACAGCAACAGAGGACTTCCTTGCGGGGAAATGAAGTAGTTCAGCAGTACGCCCACCACCAGGGCTAAGCCAATTCCAATTGGGAACGCGACGGCAAGGCCGGCAATGTCAATGGCGGCAACCAGCAGGAGGTTTGCCACGTTGAAGACCGCTCCGCCCAGCAGGGCGAAGACGATATGAGTTTCATCCGCACTGTGGATATTCCTGAAGAAGGAAGGATCTCCTCCACCCGCGCTGCCGAGCGTGAGTCCCCACAGAAGGCTGGCCAAGATGATGCCGATTACGTAGTCCCAGTAGAAAAGCTGAAAGGCCCAGCCCGGAGTGACCTTCATGGTGTTGGCCCAGGACCCCCAGCACAGCATGCTTCCAATCATGAACAACAGGGCGATTCCGTACGCTTCCGGTTGATACATGGCCCTCCCGTTGGATGAAGTCCCACGCGAGTACAACTTTGGCGCAACCTGCCGGCGCGAGCGACAGAAATCGCTCGCGCCGACCCCCTCAAACGTCTAGAAGACGAACTTCATTGACAGTTGCATGTGACGACCCGGACGCGCCCCCGAGATGAACCCAAACTGACTTGCCGGGTTCGCTGCACGGTCATCACGCACACAGGTGTTGGGTCCGTTGCCGCAATCGCCATTGTTGATGTTGGACCACTGGGCGTGATTGAAGGTGTTGAAGGATTCCGCTCGGAACTGCAACTCACGGCCTTCGCCGAACAGCCGGAAAGCCTTTCCCAGTCCCATATCCCAATTGTTGATACCTGGGTTGTGCAGGTTGTTCCGCCGTTCGTTCCCACGATGGGTCGCGATTCCCGTAACCGGATCCGGGGCAGGATCGACATAGCAGTCCGTGTTGAAGTAATGGGTAAAGCTCCGGTCCCCTTTCGGCAGATTGGCGTTGCAGGTTTGATCCGGCACATCGCCCATGTAATCGAACGAACTCGTGTATCCGTTGAACACAGTCACCGGGCTTCCAGATTCGAAGGTCGTGATGGCATTGAGCTGCCAGCCGCCGAATGCCTCCCGCAGAAAGTGGTTGGAAAGGCTGCTACCCGGTAGTTCGTACACCCATGCAGCCACAAAGCGGTTAGGGTGGTTCGCATCCGATGGGCCGTACGAGTATTCGGGATGCCACTGTCCTCCGATCGCCTGGACGCCGCCCTCTCCTGATTCGCCGAAGAACGTGTCCATCTGCTTCGACCAGGTGTAACCGACCGTGCTGGTCAGGCCGTGCCACGCCTGCGTCTTCAACTGCGCGGTGAGAGCATGGTAGTTGTTGCTGCGGTTGTGATGCACAGCGTTAATTGCTTCCCAACGGTCTGGGGCCACCGCTGTCAGCGGGCGTGCCTGATAGAAGTCTTCGCTGTTCAGGTACACGCCCTGCGGGGGGAGGTTGAGGTCGAATTGCGTGGTAAGTTTCGTGCCTTCGGAACCCACATAGCCGAGACTCGCGACTACGTTCTTCCCCACTTGGTGCTGCACATCCAGGCTCCAGCGCTGGAGGTAGGGCGTGATCGCGCTCTGGCTGTCAACACTCTGTGGCGATTGGCGGCTAAAGAGTTCCCCTCCTTGCGCGCCAAGAGGAATTGGCCAGGTCCCTTTCGCGACCGAGACCGGGGCGGGGAATACATCATTCAGCGTGAAAAACGGTAGGTTTGGATCGGAAGCATAGGTCGCCGAGTTATAGGTGACGCCGCCATACCCTGGTGAGTTCCAAAACATCTGGTCGAGAAATTTGAAGCGGCCGGTCTCATAGAAAAGACCGTACCCGCTGCGAATGACTGTCTTGTCGGTGAGACGGTAGGCCAAGCCGATACGTGGTGCGAAGTTGTTCTTGTCCGCCGGATAAGGAGGATTGTGCGTTCCCGGAGTCAGTCCGGGCATGACCAGCCTGTACCCCGGATAACTCAGGTCGAGGACGCCCCAGTAATTGTCCACGCTGTAAGCCGGAACTCCAACGTCGTACCGAACCCCTAGATTCAGAGTCAGTCTCGAGCTTACATTCCAGGAATCATTCAGATATCCCGAGTACTCCGGCATCCGAAACCAGAGGCTGCCGTCACCCCCGGTCAGAGGCGTACGTTGATTCATGTTGGCAACCACACCGGTTTCGAATTCGGCAAGCGTGTTCCAGCCGGAGCCGTCGTTGCTGAGCGGTCCGCGGCCAGTGTAGTTGGTAGTTTCGCCGCAACCGGAGCAATCACCGCCGATGTTCATCGAACGAATCACGTCGTTATCGCGCTCATCGCGCCGCTGCCAATAGAAACCAGCTTTGAGGGTGTGCCGCCCGATAATCTTGGCGACGTTGTCGGATAACTGGTAGATCGGCACCGCCTGATACCAATATTCGGTCGCGCCCAGGCTCAGCGGAGCGAAGAGTTCGCCGGCAAAGTTCACCGAGAAAGTTCCGTCGTTCTTGATGCCCAGCTGTTGCAAATCGTAGGGAGTGAAACCCGCGCCCCCCGTTGAAGTGTTCTGAAACAGATCAGGCAGCCACGTGGTCTGCATGAATTTGTTGATCTGGGTCGCTTGATTGCTGGCGTTGCGGGCACTGGTGATGCTGAAGTTCAGCTCGTTATTGAAGGTAGGTCCGAAAGCATGCACCCAGTGCACCTGGTACGAATTCGTAGTATGAACCGGCCCGTTGCCGAGTGCGAGCTCTGGCACAAGACCACCTTCACGGAGCCTGCTGCCGTAGTCGTGGGAGTAACGGAAGTAGAGATTGTCGCGGGCTGTGAAATTGTAGTCAGCGCGAGCGGAGTAGTTGTTGTTATCAATACCGCTCGTAGTGCTCCCTGCCCAGTTATTGAAGTCTCCCGCAATGGGAGAAGTAAAGTTTGACCCCGGAAAGTGTGAAAGGAAAGCCAGGGCCTTGGGATCGGGATTGGTAATGATGTTATTCGCGAACGGCTGACGAGTCTGCGTGTTGGGATCGTAGGTAGAAGGATCGTAAATCACAAAGCGACAGTTGGCCGGCGCATTCGCCGTACCGTCGCACTGCGAAGGATCTACCGGAAATCTTGTCAACCACCCACTGAAATCGCCGGAACGCTCGGCGGTTGTCGGAACGTACGCACGAAACTGGCTCTCGCCGCGGTTGCGCAGCTGCTCGAACGATGCGAAGAAGAACAGCTTGTTCCTGCCGTTGAAGAGCTTGGGAATATAGACCGGCCCCCCAACCGTAAAACCGTACTGGTTCTGGTGAAATGCAGACCGAGGAGTGCCAAAGGCGATCGAGTACGGGTCGTTGGCATTTAAGCCGGCGTTCTGGAAAAAATCGTACGCCGTACCGTGCAGCACGTTGGTGCCCGACTTTGTCGTCAAGCTGATTTGGCCTACGTCCCTTCCGTATTCCGCCGAATAGTTGATAACTTCTGCCTTCACTTCCTGGATCGTATCCGCATTGACGTTGGTTACCGGACCTTCCACCCAGTTATCGTTATTGTTCAGGCCGTCAATGTAGTAGCCGACGCCGTATTCGGTTCCACCCACGTTCAGCTGTTTTGCACCGGTACTGGTGGCAGAGGCTAGACCCCAAGCGATCCGAGTGTTGTCCCCGGTTCCGCTGTTGAACATTGGCACGATCTGCGCATAGTTGAGAAAGCTCCGGCCTTCGATCGGCAGGTCGCGCACGAACTTATTCTGGATGACGTCCGAGACGTTGGCATCATCGGTCTTGATGCTCGCACCTTCGACACTGACGTTCACTGTCTCCGTGACGTTACCCATTTTTAGCCCAATATTGACGCGCTGGGTCGTCCCGTTTTCCAAAGAGATGGAGGTCGAAACCGCCCTCGAGAAGCCTTGGCTGGAAACCTCGATTTGGTAGTGCCCCGCCAAGAGCTGGGAAAACTGGAAACTACCCTGGGCATCCGTGACGGCTTTCCATGTAACTCCGGTATCCTGATTCATCAGGACGACAGTCGCATCGCCAATGACCGCCTTCTGCGGGTCCGTCACTGTGCCCACGATGGTGCTGGTGATGACGACTTGGGCCAGCAACCCGGTGGCCACAACAACAACCAAGAACACGAACAGCAACCCTCTGCAGTTCCGCAGCATACATTCCTCCTGGCACAACGGAGTGCCAACCTCTCCGCGGGAAAGTCGTTTCGGAAGTTATCGAGTGAGTAGTCGATACTTTGAAACGTTTCAATTCAGCAACAACGTTGCGATTTATAGTCCCATCCCTCAAGCACTGTCAAGAAGAATTAAGTGGCGACAGACTTTGCACGGACCTTGGAAAATGACCACGCCTCAAAAATGGGAAGGGACGGAAGGGTTTGCGGGCCTTTAGCGGACCCCAACCGTCTCTCCATCCCGCTGTTTTCGCCTAGGGGCAAAGGAGGGGGCGGCTGCGGAGGGCGGAGCGGCCGAGTGCCGGACCTTCAACTCAGTCTGTAATACCAATTTCTTTGCACGCTGTTTCAGTCCATCAATCCGTTCCAATAAGAGCCGTGCTGCCGTTGCGCCGAGTTGATAACCAGGTTGGTGCACCGTGGTCAGAGCCGGATCCGTGAACTCCGCGAAATCCAGGTTGTCAAAGCCGACGATCGACAATTCTTCCGGACACTGCAACTCCAACTCGCGAGCCGCCAAGAACACCCCAAGCGCCATCAAATCATTACACGCAAAAATGGCGGTAGGCCTGGGCACCATTCGGAGCAGCCGCAGAGCGGCTCGGTATCCGCTGGGACGGTCGAAACGAGCTTCTTGAATGTATTCCGATTCAATGAGCACGTGTGCCTCTTCCAGCGCGCGTCGAAACCCTTTTAAGCGCTCAGCAGCGTTGGTCAGATGGAGCGGCCCGGTAATCACTGCAAGATGTCGGTGGCCCATGCGCAGCAGGTGCCGGGTAGCAGCATACGAGCCCTCTTCATTGGCAACGACCACAACATCTCCATCCCAACCAGTAGGGCGGCGATCAATACAAACCACGGGAGGACCTGAGCTAGCCACCGACCGCAGCAGAGCTGTGATGTGACTTTCCGCCGCTGGAATCACCAGTAATCCTGCCGGGCGATAGGACCGCAAATCGTTGAGGTAAGAAATCTCTTTTTGGGGGTCGTTATCGGTGTTACAGAGCACGACGCGGTAGGACCGCTTGTAAGCGACGTCTTCCACGCCCCGTACGACCGCCGGAAAAAACGGGTTCGTCACATCGGGGATAATCATCCCCAGCATACTGGTTTGATTACGACGGAGACCACGTCCTAACTGGCTGGGCTGGTATCCCAAGCTCCGAATCGCTTCGAGGACCCGCAGGCGCAATTTCTCCCGGACCTTCGCGGTGCCATTAATGACGTGCGACACCGTGCCAATCGAAACATCGGCCCGGTCTGCGATTTGCCGCATTGTGGCGGGGACGCTCATGCCAAAGCCAACACGTATAACAGACTAGCAGGTTTGCCGGAAGAAGAGCGCTCTGGAGTCATGTCTCCAGGGCGTTTCACCCTGTTATTCACGATCCTCGTAGTGGCGGCTCCCGTTATTCCGCATCTTGGGCACACCGGAAACCCAGTCCTCCCGATCGATCCATGCTGTGCGCCATCATCAGAAGCTTGCCGTGCTCGTTGAGCTTGTAAGCCTGTGGGAAGTACCAGATGGACCCTTGGGGTTGGTAATAACTGCCTCCCCGGAGAATGCCGCCGCGGGTGTGGTCATCCTGAAATTCTTCGGTCCACTGCCAGACGTTTCCTACCAGATCCATCACCCCGAACAGGCTGGCACCGTCCGGATGCGCATCGACTGCGTCCGGCCCGCGCATCGTCCGGCCCTTGTCGGGCGTGGGGACGGCCTCTGCCTTCCACCCATTCCCCCAAGGATAGGTCCTGCCATCCGTACCTTGCGAAGCGTACTGCCATTCCCATTCGTGCGGCAGACGCTTGCCAGCCCAAGCGGCATAGGCGCGAGCGTCTTCGAGCGAGACCCACGTCACAGGCCGGTTGTCCCGGCCGTCGGGATACTTCCCGTTCTGCCAGTCACGTAAGAAGTTCAAGTCGTCTTGCGGGCGGTAATGGGTGGCGTCGACGAACTTCTTGAATTGCGCGTTGGTCACCGGATACTTGTCAATCCAGAACGATTTGATGTGCATGGGATGGTCATGGAAGCGTCGCGGCGTATCTTCCCACGGATACTGCACATCCACACCAATGTCATTAAATCCTTCGATTTCGATGCCTTCGACCCGGAACTGGAAGTCGCTCTCGGGGATCTTCACCATATCCGTGGGTGCGCTTGCCGGAGGCTTGGTCGCCGCAATTGGCACAATCTGTTGCGGCAACACCTTCCACTCGTGCGAGTAGCTGGCCAAAGGCTTGGCGGTCACCTCTTTCATTTTCGTCATGAGTGTCTGGCTGCTCGATTCGGGAGCAGTCCGCGATGCCAGTAGGGCTCCGTAACCGTGGGCTTCAATGCTGAAACCCAGCACAACCTTGCCAGCCTGGTTTTTCGCGGGCGTGAGTTCTACACCGTGATAAAGATCGAAGTAGCGCATGCTATCTTCCCGCGCCAGTTCGATTTGCGGACCCTCCACGTCATATTCGTTGCGGTTCACAATGGTCCAGACGGTCTGCGAACCCAGCGGCCATTTGCTCGCGTACACGCCATAGCGCAACATGGGCGTCAGCGGTTCCCAGCCGGCGCTGATCAAGAACGGGGCGAGCGCGCGTTCCATCGTTGCTATGCGGCGCGTGGCTTCGGCATCGCGCGGCGTGATCCCGTTCCAAATACCCCAGATGTTCTCCCAACTCTCCCAACCCACGCCGTTAAAGAAAGCAAACTGCAGATTGTCCGTCTTGTCGCGTTTCCAGCGATCGGAAATATTCACCATGTGGCGGGTTTCCAGCCACTTGTACTTGTCCACCATGGGCACGAACGGATACTGGTACTGCCCCCAGGTCATGACGTTCCAAGCCAGCGCCTCGTCTGCCGGCCCCCCTTCCGGCTCGAACGCAAGGGGATGGCCCACTTTGTCCGCTGCCAGAGAGAACGCTAGCGGCACGCCGTCTTGCGTGTCACCGTTAATACCATCGGCGCCCACTTCCGCCATCAGTTCGGCGAAGGCTTGAGGCCACGGGACACCCGGATCTTGAGTACCCTGATCCCACATCATCATGGGGAACAGCACGCGAACTCCCCTGCGATGAAAATCCGCAATCATCCGGCGAACGCCCGCGATGCCATCGGGCATGCTGCGGACCATGTCGTGCTGGTTGCGGTTGTCGATGCCCATGTTCGGATACATGGGCCAGATGAGCACGTAATCGATCCCGCCATATCTCTTCTCCAGATCGTCGAGGTATCGATCCACGGTGTAACGGTGGGCAACCGGGTCATAGAAATAGCGGTCCTCCACCATCATCTGCGGCTGGAAGAAGCTTGACTGCGTCCACTTGAGCGCGAGCAGGTTATACCGCGAGCCGTCATAGCCGATGCGAATAAGGCGTTCATCACGCCAGTGCCGAATGTCGGCCAGCCAGGCGTCGTGCTCATCCTGGGTGCAAGGCTTTGATCCACCTTCCCACGCACCTTTCATGACGAGGCAGCCGGGTGTGGGAATTTGCTGACGATCGGGACGATAGTGTGAGTCCTGGGCTGAGACTACGCTGGCTGCAGCCAGCAGCATGGCAGCGACGAAAGGCGCGATTTCTAACTTCATGAGTGCGCTCCTAATTTACAAAGCGGTGTTTACGGTTGGCAATATAAAACGTTTCAAAAATTATGTCCAGCCATGCTTTGTTGGCATACACTCGCTTGAGGGCCTCTTAGGGTTGTGATAGGAGACCGAGTACGTGCCGATCTAGACCTGCGGTCGGTTGTTTCAAGAAGGAACTAAGATCATGAAGAACCCGAGATTCACATTCCTCAACGTTATCGGCTTCGCCATGTTGTGCTCAGCATTTTCGCACGGCCAAGTGGCCGGGCAGCACAGTGTATCGCCAGCGACTGGAACGCTCGTGTTATCGCACGCGGAATACCTCGATCGGGTCCAAGCGGTCTGGATGGCACAAATGATTGCTCAGAAGACGGGCGGACGTTTCGAGCACCAGACCGCCTCGACGTTGCCGATCACACCACTGAGCCAGCTTCCGGGCTACGCTCCTGTGGACGATGATTATTACTACGAGATGGTGGCGATCCGCGCTTTCGAGAAATACGGAATTGGGCTGACCGTCCAACAACTCGGGCAGCAGTGGCTCGAAAACAACGCCGGCTCGTGGGGTTCAAGCGAGCAGGCGTTGCTGCTATTAAAACGCGGGATCACGCCTCCGGACACCGGGCATCCCCGCTACAACAAGCTCTGGTGGACCATTGGGCCGCAATTCAGCGCCGACGTATACGGCGTGCTCAGTCCGGGCATGCCCAATGTTGCCGCCGAAATGGCCCGACGGCTCGGCCACATCAATGGCTATGCTGAGGGAACGGACGGGGCAGTCTTTGTTTCCGGAATGATCAGCATCGCTTTCGTGGAGAACGATCCCCAACTAATCGTCCGCAGGGCGGCGACACTGATTCATCCTGACTCGCCTTATCGCAAGTGCCTGGACATGATCATTGCCATGGCGGACGCGGGCAGGGGACCCGATGAGATTTTCCGAGCCATCGATGAACGCTGGGGGATCGAGTATCCGGCCACGAATAACGCTGTGGTCAATGGCGGTTTCGTGGCCACAAGTGTGTGGTTCGGCGGCGGCGACTTTCAAAAAACGATTCAGCTCGCCGTACACGCAGCGGACTTCGCTGATGCCGATTGCAATGCGGCCAATTCCGAATCAGTTGTTGCGGCTATGCACGGGATGAATGCTTTGCCACCAGAGCAGGTAGCCCAACTCCACGACCGTATCATGGGTGCGGAGATGGGGCCCCTGAAATTAACCCCTCCAGTAGACGAGAGTATTACAGAACTGGCGAGGCGGACGGAAAAACTCGGCCTCGCTATCGCAGTGGCGCACGGGGCCAGTGACGATGGAAACACACTCCGAATTACAATTCAGGTGCCCGTGACTCAACCGGCCGAGCTGTTCAGACTGGCCGACCTGATGCACTACTGGAACCCCGATTGGACGCTGGAACGCGCGGGATTTGGCGGCGCCGGAGGCGGCATGCCGGGAATCCGCGGCATCACATATCTGGACGACGATGTCCTATCTACGTACCCGCGCGATGAAGTGCGAGGAACAGTTTTGAGGCGAACGGCCAGATTGGGCAAGAGTTCAGCTTTGAAGATCAAGGCTGGCGTGGATCCGGGACGCGTATGGCAGTTGCAGGTGTATGTGAATGACGACAAGGTGCTGGACAAGCTCATCGAGGGCTTATCCGAAACGCGAAGGTGGCAGGACATCCGCGTGGATCTATCGAAGTACACGGACCAGGAGGTGGTGTTGCGACTTTACCAGCGCGTATTGATTCCTCACCACGAGGCCGGAAACGCCTACTGGCAGGACCCGGTCGTGAACTAGTACTTAATGAGGCGGTTCCTGGATGGTCATGATGTGGTCCACATCGGCATCGTGAAGTACTTGTTTGACACCGCTGGGCCAGCGAATCTCGATTTCCTTTATACGCCGGTTCGCTCCCAGTCCGAAATGTACTCGACTGTCGCTGGAGGAGGCGTATCCAACCGCAGTTGTTGCCTCGTTCCACTGCGAGCGACCATCTTCTGTAGTGATACGTACCTGCGCCCCGATCCCCATCCGGTTGCTTCTTGTTCCCACCAGTTTCAACAGTATCCAGTGATTGTCTTCACCAGATATATTGCGAAAGAGCTTCACCGGTCCACCCAGCACGGAAACGACCATGTCCACGCGCCCATCATTGTCGATATCCCCGAACGCAACCCCGCGATGGGGAGCTTGCTCCTGGAAATCCGGCCCTGCGGCGCCACTGACGTCCTCAAATTTCCCATCTCCGAGATTTCGGAACACTGAATTCGGTTCCGGGTATTTGCGTTCCGGAACCAGCGCGCTGATATTGTCCAGGACGTTGGACCGTGCCACGAACAGGTCTTTCCACCCGTCATTGTCGAAATCCACGATTCCGTTGCCCCATCCTGACATCTGTGAGGTCGCTCGCGCCAGTCCGCTGCCCACCGTGAAGTCTCCGAATTCGTTGTGCCCCAGATTTCCGTACAGCGGGAAGGTCTCGAATTCCACCGACGTATGCCAGATATCCGGACGCCCGTCATTGTCCACGTCGCGAAAATCAGCTCCCATGCCCGAGAGAGCTGATCCGTTATTTCCGTATGCCACGCCAGCCAGTTCGCCCACTTCCTCGAATTTCTTACCGCCAAGGTTGTGGAACAAGAAATTTCGGGTTGTGTCATTCGCTACAAATGCATCGATAAATCCGTCACCCTCAGAGTCTGCGAAGGAAACGCTCATGCCTTTGCCAAAGTGGGATGCTATGCCAGCTTCTTCGGAAACATCGCTGAAGGTCCCGTCTCCATTGTTCCGGTACAAGGTGTTGTGGGTCGGACGGAAATAGTTCGGATGACAGTAACCACGAGTCCCGCCCCCGACTGTGCAGTAGGGGTCTTGGTTCACCTCCCATTTGCAGTAGTTGACGACGAAAAGGTCGATCAATCCATCGTTGTTGTAATCAAACCATCCTGCGCCCGCCGACCACATTTTCTTTCCGTCGAGGTGTGCCCCCGCGACTCCAGCCTTGACGGTGACGTCGGTGAACGTTCCATCTCGATTGTTGTGGAACAGCTGATTCTCGGTGACGTTAGCAACAAATAAGTCTGGCCAGCCGTCGTTGTCGTAATCGCCTACCGCAACGCCCATTCCGTAGCCAGTCCCCGCGACTCCGGCCTTCTCGGTCACGTCAGTGAACGTTCCGTTACCGTTGTTGTGAAACAGCCGATTCCAGTAGATCGGGGAATCTTTTTTTAGGGAAGGAATAGCGGCTCCGTTGACCAGGTAAATATCCAGGTAGCCGTCGCGGTCATAGTCAAACAGAGCGACACCGGCGACCATCGTCTCGATTTGATTTTTGTTGGCAGTCGGCGAGTTTGCGGTGGTGAAGCTCAATCCGGCTTTCGCCGCAGTTTCCTCGAACTGAATGCCCGTCGGCCGTGAAGAACCCAACCAGTCCGCAGCCGTCAGTGCTGCAACGAAGATTGCCGACAATACCCGCATGAGGTTTACGTAAGAGTGGCCTACGAAGCTTACCATTGGGACTGAACCGGAGTGTTACGATGCTTCGCGAAATGCCACAGCTAGCCTCATTGCTACTCTTGTCGGCGTTCGCGGTGGGGCAAGCACGTCCTGACGTGGCATCGATCGTCTCAAGAGGGCAGAGCCTTGTCGAAGCCGGTCAACTCGGGGAAGCCGAGCAACTCTATCAGAGTGCGCTTCGCGATCTTCCCGACAATTCTGAACTCCGTTTCGAGCTAGGCATGGTCTACTTGCGCGAGCGCAACTGGGCCAGAGCAATCGAGAACTACCAATACAGCCTCAGTACAAATCCGAACAGGGTCAAGGCGCTTTTTTACCTCGGTGAGGCTTACTTCATGAATTCTGACTTCGATCGGGCGCGCGAGACCCTTGCGAAGACCGTGAACATCGCACCCGACGACGCCCAGGTTCGTCAAAAGTATGGAGAGTATTTGAGGTCGAAGCTGGAGACTCGCAGCGAAGGACTCCGACAACTCCAAAAAGCCCGACAGCTCAATCCCAATCTGCCCCGGATTGATTTCGACATCGGCAAGACACAGTTTGACCTGACCGACTTTCCGTCGGCGACAGACAGCTTCGAGGCCGAACTGAAGAAAACAGCGAGAGACGGGGAGGCCGCTTTCTTCCTGGCGGAGGCCAGTGCGAGATTGGGGGACTGGGAGAAGGCTCGACAATATTACGAATACGCGTTGGCACACGAGTATGCGGATGGCGCCGCGTACTATGGGTTGGGAAGAGCTTTCGTGGAGCTTGAAGATTTCAGAGCTGCGCTCGCACCACTCCAACGCGCTTTAACTCTGCGGCCCTCACCGATCCAGGCCCACTTCCAACTTGGGAGGGCATTCCAACGGCTGGGTCGTTTCGAAGAGGCCCGCCGCGAAACGAAGCTCTTCGCAGCCATGAATGGGAGGATCGATACCTCCAGCGAACTACGGGGCGCCGAGGTCGAGGATGCCTGGAAACACATGAAGCCGTTACTGGCCGATAATAAGGAACAGCAAGTTCTGGAATATCTGGCGAAGCTTCCCGACATCGATCCGACGAGTCCAAGGAACCCCTACTATTTGCTGGGCGAAATGTATTTCAGCCTGGGGCGGAACGACGATGCGAAGCGAGCCCTCCTGACCGCCAGAGGTCTGTCTCCGAACGATGCCCACCTAGCTGCTTACCTTGGCATGGTGCAATTGGCTTCTGGCGAGATCGACGTGGCCGAGCAGTCTTTGCGTTCTGCGTTGACGCTCGATGCAGCCGACCCGCTTGCACTGATTGGTATGGGTGGCATCAGATACCGGCAGGAGCGCTGGTTGGATTCGATCACATACCTGGAAAGGTCTCGCACCGCCGATCCGAACACTCTTCTCTTGCTCTGCGACGCCTATTTTCGAGTTGGCAAGAAAGAAGACGCGCTGCTGACCGCGGAGGTCATTCGAGCCTTCGGCGCGGACCAGCGATCACTACTGGATTCGTTAGATCAACTGCTGAGGCGCTACCAGTCGAGCGATCCACGTTCCGGACACTAGTTCGCACTTACGTAGTAATTCCTCGGCCTGCTAGACTCAGCCACCATGAACGTCCGGATGCTGCCTTCCCTCTCCCGGAAGGAGGTGGCGCGTCATCTTGTTTCTCCACGACTTGGGTGAGCGCGGTGACGATGGTCTGCAGCAAACCCATGCCGAAGTGATGATTAGATTGAATGGTTCGAGGGCAATAGGTAAAGCCGGAAGGACGGGTGCGCCGGCACCGGTCAGTTTCACCGTGTAGATGCCGGCAGGCAACGCGCGGGAAAGTTCCACATACCCATCGGCAAAAGGAACGCCGGCACGCAGCTCAGTTCCTCGGTAAAGATACGCTCTCCAACTCCCTTCGTTCCGGATCGAGTCGCTTTGCAGGAAAATGTTTGCGCTCCCATCGTCGATGCCTGGCCCAATGGAGACAGTTATGGTGTGGGGGCGTCCCGTTCCCGGGTCGAGAACATGCGTTGTTGCTTTGAATGCCAAGACCGGGGATTCTCCGATCGATCTTGTCATCGATCTTGTCGTTGGGGTCGCCGGTAATCGTTGCTCTTCCCAATGGTCTGGAATCCGAAGCGGCAGAATGAGGCTTTTGGCGGTCCGTAACAGCAGGACAGGTTCCAAATCTTGGATGTTTTCACTTTGGAAATATTCTGCGTCGGGGCCGGAGGGATCATCTTGCAATGGCTTAGTTGCCATATGCCACCCCCTTCAGGAGAGGACGGGAGTGTGCCATACGAAAACCAGGAGTTCAAGTGGTATGTGTTGTGGAGGATCTGATACCTTCTGACAACGGGAATGGGCGAGGCTTTAGGCCTCGTACACCTCCGGCTGCTGCGTATATATCTCATATACGCGCTTACCGCAGGAGCATGTTCCGTACCAGGGGATGTCTCCGTCTACGCTGTGTTCCATCGTCGGCTTATCATCCCATTCGACTTTTTCTTTCTCATGTTTACACATAAGATTTGGCGCGGGGGTTAAAACCGCACCCACTCCCGTGTCAGACATCTGCTGCTCAACTACGATGTTGAAGCAGACTGAGTTTAGATCTTCAAATATTTCAGTTGCTTTCGCCGATCCCCGCCTGTCGAGAACTCACCTCACTGCTTCTGCGATGAGGAGCCTTCGGCGCTTTCTCGAACCTTTCTGCAGCCACCGGCTGAGCCTTCGCTCGTACCTGACGAGCATTGCAATGCACGCCAGGACGGCGAAGATCATGCCGAGCCCTGCGAATTGATCTATCATAGGTGCCTGCCGCGCATCCGCTTACGGGGGAATTGCCGACAGAAAGCTATTGAGCCAGCGTTCTTCTATTGCA
>Ga0137362_10001046_pt1 | contig 16461 bp, 15 predicted proteins | sample MadtaG_2_FD_104801 | JGI IMG/M metagenome (GOLD analysis project Ga0137362, IMG submission 104801) | Vadose zone soil microbial communities from Angelo Coast Range Reserve, California, USA - Mad1_100_16 metaG | ecosystem: Environmental > Terrestrial > Soil > Vadose zone | place: USA: California... | reverse complement strand
TATGTTTCACTTGGCGCGAGCTGTCTCCTCTACCCGTTAACAAGGGAAGTCTAACCCATGCAAGCTGTGCAAGGTAATGGTCACCTGCCTGTCACTCGTGGGTGACGGGCAAACCGGAAACTATTCCGGGCTAGAAGTCCGGTTCTGGGAAATTGAGCCCTCGGCGGTCCACTTGGCTGTGTAGGCGGGTAATCGTAAATGGAACCACTACTAAAATTCCAGTGAAGAAGTAACGACCGGTAAAAAGGACGGAGAGGCGGGGATCAGTCTTCGGACCAGCCGAGTTCGGCGAGGGCGCGGCAGAGACGCGCGAGGGGCAGGCCCACGACGTTGAAGTAACAGCCTTCGATGCGGGGAATGAAGCGGCCGGCGTAGCCCTGGATGGCATAGGAGCCCGCTTTGTCGTGCGGCTCGCCGGTGGCGAGGTAGTGAGTGATTTCATCGGCGGAGAGAGTGGCGAAGTGCACGTTGGTGATTTCGACGAACGCGCGGCGCTCGGCGTCGGGGAGGCGGATGAGAGTTACACCGGTGACCACGGAGTGGGTGCGCCCGGAAAGTTTTTCGAGCATTTGGCGGGCGTCCTCGCCGGAGCGCGGCTTCCCGAAAACGCGGCCCTCCAGAGCCACCTCAGTGTCCGCGGCAATGACAATGGCCGGGCCAACAGCCCGAGCGGCGACGAGCTCGGCTTTGGCGTTGGACAGCCGCTGCACAAGTTGCTGGGCGGATTCATTAGGGAAAGGCGTTTCGTCGACCGCGGAAGAGAGCACGACGAAGGAAAAGCCCGCGTCGCGGAGAATCTCGGCGCGGCGTGTCGAAGCGGAGGCGAGAATCAGCTTCATACCCGTGTAATTCGGGGAAGAATACTACAGCGTGAGCGCGGATACAGCCTGTGCTTTGGTCCAGCCGAAGAGGCGGGTGCAGATTTAACTTAGGGTGCCTTTGGACTTCGATGGCGCATCCGATATATAGGAATCGCGAGAATCAACACTACAGCAGCAATGGAAATCGCCACCTCATGGCGCAACCGGGATTCTTCTTCGGCCTTATCTTGAAAAGCCTTTAGTGTCGCTGGCGAAGGGTATCGGAGATACTCCTTGTACTCCCTCATCGCGTAATCCTGTATCGGAACAACGAGAACTAAGAATAAGAGCGCGACAAGCACGATCTCTATAAACCAAAGAACTTGGTGCCTCATCGGGTTTGCCAAATCCTCCCGTAGATTCAGATGACCACAGACTCTTGGTATTCGCCGAAGACGCGGCGGAGGGCGTCGGAGATTTCGCCGACAGTGGCGTAGGCTTCGACGGCGGCAAGAATGGCAGGAAGGAGATTATCGGTGGTGGCGGCGCGGCGCTGGAGTTCGGCGAGAGCCGCTTTCGCGCGGGCAGAGTCGCGCTTTGCTCGCAGGGCGTTGAGGCGCGCGACTTGGGAGCGCTCGATCTCGGCGTCGATGCGCAGCGTGGGAATGGCTCGTTGGTCTTTTCCATCTGAGGGCGCGATGAAGTCGTTCACGCCAACGACGATTTGATCTTGGCGCTCGACGGCGCGCTGGTATTCAAATGCCGCTTTCTGGATTTCGCCCTGCACGAAGCCGCTTTCGATGGCTTTCAACATGCCGCCCATGGCGTCGATTTTTTCGATGTATTCGCGCGCGCCGGTTTCGATTTCGTTGGTGAGATGCTCGATGGCGTAGGAGCCGGCGACAGGATCGATGGTGTTCGTCACGCCGGTTTCGTGGGCGATGACCTGCTGGGTGCGCAGCGCAATGAGCGCGGCGTCTTCAGTGGGAAGGGCGAGCGCTTCGTCCAACGAGTTTGTATGCAAGGATTGGCAGCCGCCGAGCACGGCGGCGAGCGCTTGAATCGCGACGCGGACGATGTTGTTTTCCGGCTGCTGGGCGGTGAGGGAAGAGCCAGCAGTCTGCGCGTGAAAGCGGAGCAAGAGCGAGCGCGGGTCGCTCGCGCGGAAACGCTCGCGCATGATCTGAGCCCAGAGGCGGCGCGCGGCGCGGTACTTGGCGATTTCTTCGAGTAGGTCGCTGTGCGCGTTGAAGAAAAAAGAAAGTTGCGGCGCGAAGTCCTCGACGCCGAGACCGGCGTCGAGGGCGGCTTGAACGTAAGCGATGCCGTCGGCGAGCGTGAAGGCGACTTCCTGAACGGCGGTCGAGCCGGCTTCGCGAATGTGATAGCCGGAGATAGAGATAGTGTTCCACTTGGGAAGCTCGTCGCGGCACCACGCGAAAATATCCGTGACGATACGCATCGCGGGACGCACGGGGTAGATATAGGTTCCGCGGGCGATATATTCCTTGAGGATGTCGTTCTGCACTGTGCCGGAAAGCTTCGCGAGGCTGGCGCCCTGTTTCTTGGCGACAGCGACATACAGGCAGAGCAGAATCGCAGCCGTGGAATTGATGGTCATCGAAGTGGAAACTTTTTCGAGCGGGATGCCATCGAAAAGCGTTTCCATGTCTTCGAGCGAATCGATGGCCACGCCGACTTTGCCAACTTCGCCCTGCGCAAGAGGGTGATCGGAGTCCATGCCGATCTGAGTAGGCAGATCGAAAGCCACGGAGAGGCCGGCCTGGCCCTTGCTCAAAAGATAGCGGTAACGCTGGTTCGATTCGATAGCGGTGCCGAAGCCGGCGTACTGGCGCATGGTCCAGAAGCGGCCGCGGTACATCGTGGGGTAGATACCGCGGGTGTAGGGAAATTCGCCGGGGTAGCCCAGGGCTTCTTCGGGATTCCAGCCGGGGAGGGTATCTTCTGTGTAGAGACGATCGATGGGCAGGCCGGAAAGAGTGGTGAAACGCTCTTTGCGTTCGGTGACGGCGTCCGGTTTGGTTTTTGTGTCGGACATTGGAAGCGGAAAATCGAAATTAGAAATACGAAATTGAAACACGAAATGCGAAACTCGCTCCATGGCCAGTCGCCGTGGCCGAACTGAAATCCGCGCCTACAGATGCAACTACACTTTCCGTGCGCGGCGGAACGCGGTAAGAGCGAAAAACAAAAACAAGAGCGCGACAGCAACGGCAATGGCGATAAGCCAATGCGCGACGTCGCGCGTCCACGAGCGGAAAGCGAGGTTCAGCCAGGCGAGCCCGAGAACTCCAAAGATGGCTCCGGTGACTTCGTGAAAAAGCTGCTTCAGTGCGCGCCAAAAACGACGAAATCCAGCAGGTTGCGCTGCCACCGTGGCCGAGCCCGTTGCCGTGGACATAAAAGCATCTTAGCGCAAAACCGCAGGCGAAATCCGGCGCTGAGAGATGCGGCGGGCGCTCTGGGGCCGAATGGCCACCTGAACGGACGGCCTGTGAACCTATTGGAGACAACGCCCGAGGAGGTCACTTGTTTCCGGCCAAACGCAGGCCTAGAATGACAAATGTATTGAGGGAGACCGCCCTTGCAACTCGACGATCACCTGAAAAACCTGCTCCGCGAGCTGGGACACGCAATCAACGACACGGTGTCAGAATCCGACCGCATTACCGGCGCAATCGCCGGCGTGCGCGCACATGGCTATGACATTGTGCTGAAACTCGATGCGACGATTGGCCTTGCCAAACGGGATGCCGCGGCCGCAGAATCTTCCAAGCTGACCACGCAGGATCGCCGCTTCCTCGAATCGCTGCGCATTCAGGTGGATCAGGAATCTTTTGATCAAGATCCGGACAAGAAACCCGCGCCGCGGTTGACTATGACCCCGCAGGATGTGCGTTTCCTGAAATCCCTGCGGATCGCGACGGACGACATCGAATGAGGTTTTCTTCCAAATCGGGAGGGATGAAATCAGCCGGGCTTCTGGCGTTAGGCGCGCTGTGGTGCGCGCCTGCGATGGCTCAAGATCCGGTGGTGACGCCGATCATCGTGGATACCGCCGTGCCCATCGTTGTGAACGCTATCAAGCCGAAGCCCAAGCCGACGGGGCTGGCGAAGTTCGAAGGATTCATACTGCATTCGAACACCGCGCAGATCACCGCCCGCGCCAAGGGAGACGATATGTCCATCCAGACATTCTCCCTTTCCCAGGAAGCTTCGGTGAAAATGCAGCAGATCGTCGACAAAGGCGGCTTCCAGTATGGCGACAAAGTGACCGTCTATTATGACCCCGGGACGATGAAAGCGGCCAAGTTCAAAGGGAAACCTTCCAAGCCGATCTGATTTGCGGAGCGGTTTCATGCTTCGCCTGCCCGCTGTATCCGGACGCTTCTATCCTTCCAATGCCGCTGAGTTGACCGCGCTTGTTCGGCAATACACCAAGAAAGAGAAAGACGCCGCACCGGCCCGCCCGAAGGCGTGCCTGGTGCCGCATGCAGGTTACGTCTATTCGGGGCCAGTGGCTGGCGCCGTGTTTTCGCGAATTGCACTTCCGAATAGAATCCTGATTCTCGGCGTGCGGCATTACCCGCGGGGGGAGCCGGCGGCGATTCTTTCCAGCGGAGCGTGGCGGACGCCGCTCGGAGACGCACAGATCGACGCGTCCTTAGGGGCAGCGCTGCTTGAGGCCTGTGCGCTGCTACGAGAGGACAGCGTCGCGCACAGCTCGGAACATTCGCTGGAGGTGCAACTTCCGTTCCTCCAGGTGCTCCAGCCGGGATTCACGTTTGTGCCGGTGGCGCTGGGCACGGTCCGCTTTGAAGATTTGGTTAGCATTGGCGAAGCAATCGGGCGAGTCCTGAAGGCTTGTGGGGAGGAAATTCTCCTGGTAACGACCTCGGATCTGAATCACTACGAAGATGACGCGACAACGCGGGTGAAAGACCGGAAGGCCATTGATCGCATCCTGGCTATGGATGCGCGCGGCCTTTACGACACCTGCCGGAACGAGGGGATTTCCATGTGCGGCCTCGGACCAACCGTCGCGATGCTCACAGCCCTGCGCGAGCTGGATGCGAGCGGGCCGGAACTTGTGCGCTACGCGACCTCGGCGGACGTTTCCGGCGATTTCGACGCCGTGGTTGGGTATGCCGGGATGATTTTCTCTTGAGCAGCTGAACATCGATGCAGATGTCAGGATCTCTGATGAAAGAAAAATGGCTCCGGCACACGGAGCCATTTCTGTTATGAGCGATCTTTGTTGAGCGCCTCAGTGAGGACGTCCGGTAGAAGGCGCGGAGTGCGAACCTGCTGACGAAGGCGCCGAGGACCGTCCGGAATCGCCCCCGCGCGAGCCACCCCCGCCCGCTGCACTGCCGCCGGAAGAACCTCGGCTGCTTCCACTTGCTCCCGGGAATCCGCCCGCCCGCTCTCCACCTGACGCCCGAGGCGCCGGCGGCGGCACCATGGCGCGAGGGGGCGGTGGATGAGTCGCCGTGCGCGCGGAACCCGGCGCGACCGGAACCCGCGCAGGCGCGCTCGGCGGCGCAGAGTTCCCCGTTCGTTCCACGAGGTGATCATTCCTGGCTGCACCGGAAGCCGCCTTTTCCGATCGAGCCTCAGAACCAACCGGCGCGGCAGGTGCCGCGGGATTTGTGCTCACGAACCGGTGTTCGCCCGGATCATAAACGATCGACGAACCTTGACCGGGTGATCCCCCGGGCGCGCCGGCATTGCCGGCAAACGCGCTCCGCGAAACTCTCAAAGGCGCAGTCGTGCTAACCAGATTACCGCTGAGCACCGCGCGCGAAGGCGATCTTACGATTTTCCAATTCTCGCCAGGCTCAACAGAGGTGCGCCCGGCAAGAGTGCCGCCTCTTACCGGGAAAACGCCCTGCGTGAGGTTGATGGGTGTCTTGCCACGCACATCGAGGGGGTGCACAGGAACAACCCCGAGCGAGCCTCCTCTGCCGCGAACGAAGACGCCGGTCGACGGCCTCCAGTTGCGGAAGCCACCGTTCCCAAATCCTCCGGGCAGCCAGACCCAGCCAAAACCGGGCTCGAAGAGCCATCCTCCGAAATGGAAAGGCAGCCACCCCCACGGCTGGAAGCCGCAGAAAGTCCAGCCAAAGACCGGATCGAAGAACCAACCGCCATTGTCGAAGGGCGACCAGCCGAATCCGGCGCCGTATGGACGCCAGCCATAACCGAAACCGCTGACGGGGAACCACGAGCCATAAGTGTAGAGATCAGCAAAACCCGAGGTGTAGTACGGCGAACTGGTGTATCGCATGGCCGCGCTGGTTGCGGTGACCACGCTGTCAATGCGGCCGGAAACCCAGCGGTCAAAGTCGTCGTCGATCGGAATACGCCCTATGTCTACGGCACTTTCCCCCGCCTTCATCGATAGCGACTGGCCTTTGCCGAGCGCGGTCGTCTCGCTCTTGTGAACCACAGAGATGCGCCCCGTCAGCACGCTGACCTTGCTGCCGTCGTCAAAATTATCAATTCGGAAAGTGGCGCGTCCCATGGCCTCCGCGGTGAAGTCGCCGCCCGTCACGCTGAAATAATCGCCGCTGGCGGGATTGACATAAACGGAAGCGGTGCCTTGGCGAAGAACCAGGCGCGTGGTGCGCGCGCCTTCTGCCATCGAAAGGTCGAAAAACTCCAGCACGGTGTTCTCATTGAGAAAAACCATGGCCCCATTTTCGAATTCCACCTCGGCCCGGCCGTTGTCGGTGGCCAAAACGTAGCCCTGGCGGATGGGCAGATTCAGTTCCGCGGTCTCCCAAACGGTTTTCTGGTCGGCGAACGGATCGCCGTGTGCTTGTCGGGTGAAGCGCACATCGCCTTGAACGAGACTCAGGCGGATGATCCTGGCGTGGCTAGAATCGGCCGCAGCGGAGGGTACGCCGGCGAAGAGCGGGAACAATAGCGATGCCAGGATCCAGCGGAGCAGAGTTCGGGAAGTCATGTGTCACCCCCTAGTGGGGACTTGGCCGGTAGCCTATTGTGTGAGACGGCTGAAGACCGAGCCGGGTTGCGTTCCTGTAGACACCTCCAATGGTCTCGCCCGCCACTGCAGGCGTCAAGTGCCCGACAGGAGTGTGTCTGCCGCGCCCGGAATAAGCGTCAATGCGCGCCCAGTGTGTCCTGCCGCTGAAATGCACCTGCCTGCAGCACCGCTTCCGGCGCCAAAATGATAGGATTCTGCGGGCGACCATGCGGCCAATTGCATCCAGAATTTCTCAGTTGAACGGCGAGGGCGCCCTGGCGGTTTATGCGCGGGCGAAAGAACTCGAGCGCCAGGGCCGGTCGATTATTCACCTGGAGCTCGGCGAACCGGACTTTCATCCGGCGGCTCCGGTCGTAGATGCGGTGCGCGACGCGGTGGCGGCGGGGCGCGATCGCTATGTTTCGCCACGCGGCATCCCGGCGCTCCGCGAAGCGATTGCCGATTATCTAAAACGCACGCGCCGCCTGGAGGTGGCCGCGGAGCAGGTGCTGGTCGCGCCGGGATGCAAGATGGCGCTGTGCCTTGCGATGATGGCCTTGATCGAGCCAGGAGACGAAGTCCTTTACCCCGACCCGGGGTTTCCCATCTACCCATCTTTCACGCGGGGCCTCGGCGCGAAGGCCGTGCCTTTCGGGCTCGAAGAAAAGAACAGATTCCAGCCCGATCTCGATGAGATCGCCGCAAAGATTGCACCGCGAACGAGCGTGCTTATCTTCAATTCTCCAAACAATCCGACAGGAACCGTCTTCCAAGATGCGGCGCTCCGCCAAATCGCGCGGCTTGCGCAGAAACACGATCTCTGGATTCTCGCGGACGAGGTCTATGCGCGGATTTTATTTACCGGGGAATACCAGTCGATTTGGGCGCTGCCCGGAATGGCGGAGCGCACCGTCATCGTCGACGGCTTTTCAAAGAGTTTTGCCATGACAGGCTGGCGGCTGGGATACGCCGTCGCACCGCGACCGCTCATTGACGCCATGGACCTCTTGGTGTTGAACACTTTCACGTGCGCCGCGGAATTCACGCAAGTGGCGGCCATCGAAGCGCTGCGCGATTCTACAAATGCCGTGGACGCGATGGTCTCCGAATACCGCAAGCGGCGCGACCTCTTCCTCGCCGGACTCAATCGGATCCCCGGTTTCCGCTGCCTGGCGCCCGGCGGAGCCTTCTACGCCTGGGTGAATATCGAAGAGACCGGCCTGCCCGCGGAAGATTTGGCCGCGCTTCTCCTCGAAGAAGCCGGAGTCGCTGGAATCGCGGGTGCGGCGTTCGGTCCGGGCGGCAGGAATTATTTGCGTTTTTCTCTCGTCAGCGCGCGCCATCTTCTTGAAGAAGCGCTGGAGCGCATGCAGAGAGTCTCAACCCGCTGGCGTGCCGCGGTCGCGCGATGAGAGACGGCGCCGACGAGCACGAGGTCTGGCCGGAGCAGGGAAACATGAAATTTTCTATGCGGCTCGGTATGACGATGTTTCTGGCGCTGGCGGCTGCGGCATCCACAAGAGCCCAGGCATCACCTCTCGCGGGCGCCGACCTTCATCAGGTCTACGAAAAGCTTCTTAAGCAGATCGACCAGATTCCGATCTACGACAACCACTCGCACGCGACGTTTGCCGATGATCCTGACGTCGACGCGATGGCCTCGCCGTCGGACGCGAGTTCGGTGCTTCGTTTGCGCGACACGAATCCCGAGTTTGTTGCCGCGGCCAAGGCGCTCTTCGGCTATCCCTACGACGACTTCAAGTCCGAGCACGCCAAATGGCTCATCGACAGGAAAAAAGCCGCCGAAGCTGGGGGCGGCACAGCGTACTGGAACGCCATCCTGGACAAGATGAATATCGAGACGTGCCTCGCGAACCGCGTCGCGCTGGCCCCCTATCTTGACCCCAAGCGGTTTCACTGGGTTTTCTTCGTCGATTCGTTCTTGTTTCCTTTCGACAACCACGACCAGATCGCCAAGAACGGCGATATGGCTGTCTACATTCCCCTTCAGGAAAAAGTGCTGCAGCGCTATTTGACGCAAGAAGCGAAGAAAGCCATTCCTTCCGATCTCGCGGCATACGAGGCCTTTGTGCGGCAGACGCTGGCTGACAATCAGAAAAAGGGCGGAGTTGCCATGAAGTTCGAAGCCGCCTATTTCCGCTCGCTCTATTTCCGCGATCCGCCCCGCGGCAAAGTCGAAGCCATCTATGCCAAGTATGTTTTGGGCGGCGCGCCTTCCGAAGAAGACTACCGCACCTTTCAGGACTACATCTTCCGGGTCTTGCTCGACGAAGCAGGCAAGCTGAATTAGCCCGTGCATTTTCACAGCGCCGCCGGCATCGGCGATTACTTCAGCCTTCGCAACGGCCACCCGCTCAACCTCGAAAATGTCCTCCGCGACCCGCGGTACAAAAACGTAAAATTCGTCCTCATCCACGGCGGCTATCCCTACACCCTTGACATGATCTGGCTCACCGCGGCCAAGAACGTCTACACCGATTCGTCGCTTGTGGGCTACTACGTCTACCCCTCGGAGTTGAAAAACATCCTGAAACAGTGGATTTCTCTGTATCCGGAAAAAATCATGTTCGGCTCCGACGCATTTCCGTTCAACGATGCCGTCGGCGCGGAAGAAACTTTCTGGCTCGCGGTCCGCTCCGCGCGCACCGCCGTTTCCGCGGCGCTGGCCGAGCTCGTTTCCGAAGGCGCGGTCAGCGAAGCCAGGGCCCTCGAACTCGCGCGAATGTATCTGCACGACAATGCTGCAAAACTGTACGGAGGCAAGCCATGAGCACGCCCGCAGAGCCCAAATACATCTCCTGGAAAAATGTTGAGCGCGAGCGGCTGAATCCGCTCATCGACCGCGAAATGCTTGTCGGCGACAAGATCATGCTGGCGCGCGTGCTCCTGAAAAAGGGCGCGCACGTGCCTCTTCACAACCATCACAATGAGCAGGTCACCTACATCCTGGAAGGGGCGTTGAAATTCGCCATCGACGGCAAAGAAATTGTCGTGCGCTCTGGCGAAGTGCTGTGCATTCCCCCGCACATGCCTCACGAGGCCTGGGCGCTCGAGGACACTGTCGATTTGGACGTCTTCAACCCGCCCCGCGAAGACTGGCTCAACAAGACGGACGACTATCTCCGCGGCGGTCGCTAGTGCCGTTCCAAACTTATTGGCGAGAATCCTCTCGCAACGAGTGCCTCCACTTTTTCAAGCGAGGCCTCGATCTCCTTTTGGGTCTAAGTAGTTGGAACGGCACGAGGCGCTGGATCCGGCTCTCGCCTTTGCCAAAAGCGTCGTTGCAATCCCGTTACCCCCCGTTTTTCTTTGTACTCATCCCCCGATCGGGGAGTGGACATGGCCAAAGTCCTTGTTTACCGTGGATTAGTGGCTGATTCCAGGCGTGGGGTCAACCCTCTGAGAGGTCCATGATGAAGAGGTTGCTTGTACTGCCTTTAGCTGTCCTTGCGGCATCCTGTTTGGCGCGTGCGCAAGAGGCGCTGCCCAGCGACCCGGCGGCCAACCCTCCTGTAGCGGTGGGTTTCGGAGGGACGTCCACCAACAATGTAATGCGGACTGCGCGCCTCACTTTAGACGCTCTCTCGACACCGCCGCGAATTGTATCCAGTGCCACCCTCGCGTCTTCTTTGGCCCCGGTTTCCCCCGATGCTTCGCCCGCTCCGGCGCCCGAGCCGAAATTTGTTTATGGAGGGCGCGACGATTACCGCTTGCAACTCGGGTTCAGCGTCGCATGGTACAGATTTCGGTCGTCGATCTTCAACGCCAGCGCTGTTGGTATAAAAACTTCTCTGACGTACTTCACCAATGAGTGGTTCGGAATCGAGGGAAACATTACCCCAGTCTTTGCGCCGCAAATTTTTGATAGAGAACACGTCAAGTTGCTTGTTTATGGCGCCGGGCCAAAGATTGGCAGGAGGCAGCACAATTGGGAGCCCTGGCTTCATGCCATTGTTGGCGGAAGTCACGAACAGCCACAGGTGGCGGGCGGTTTTTCAAGGAACTCGTTTGCCGTCGAGGCTGGAGGCGGAGCAGATTACCGTTTCAACCCCCGTCTCTCCGGGCGTCTGGAAGGCAACTGGGTGCACACCAGCTTTTTCGCCCAAACGCAGAACAATTTTGAGTTGAACGGAGGCGTCGTATATCACTTTTAGCGAGGCCGCAATGCGCGCGTTCTCGTCATCCAGGAGCGCTCACCAGATTTTGCAAGCCTGCTCCCGCACCATCGCGTCGCCCTTCTTACACCCGAAGGCCTTGGCGAACTCCGCCATGTTCGATAGCGGCCCGTTTGCGCGGAACCGCGGAAGCGGGTGCGGGTTGGTGTTGGCCAGCAGGCGCGCGTACTCCAGCCGTTCGTTCGCGCCCCACACTTGCGTCCAGCCCAGGAAAAAGCGCTGCTCGGGAGTGAAGCCGTCTTTGTCCACCGGACGTGGCTTGCCCGCAATCGATTTCTCGTACGCCGCGTAGGCAATCGTCAGGCCGCCGAGGTCCGCAATGCTTTCTCCGAGCACCAGCTTGCCGTTCTGGTGCAAGTCGCCATCCACGACGTAGCCGTCAAACTGCGTCTTCACGCAATTCGCGCGCCCGTTGAAATTCTTCAGGTCTTCCGGCGACCACCAATCCTTCAAGTTGCCGTGTCCGTCGAACTTGCTTCCATGGTCGTCAAACCCGTGCGTGATTTCGTGTCCGATGACCGCGCCCATCCCTCCGTAGTTCACGGCATCGTCCGCTTTTGGATCGTAGAACGGCGGCTGCAGTATCCCCGCCGGGAACACGATCTCATTCATGCTGCTGTTGTTGTAGGCGTTGACCGTCGGCGGCGTCATGCCCCATTCAGAGCGGTCCACCGGCTTGCCGATCTTGTTGAGCCTCCGCAGGAACTCGAATTCCGCGCCGCGGTTCAGGTTTGCCAGGTACGACGCGCGCTCGATCCTCAGCGTCGAGTAATCGCGCCATTTGTCCGTGTAGCCGATCTTGATGGCTAACGACTGCAGCTTGGCCGTGGCTTGGGCGCGCGTATCCCCTCCCATCCACGGAAGCGTCTGCAAATCGTCGCGCAGCGCCGCGATCAGGTTGTTCACCATCACCACGGCGTGAGCCTTGGCCTCCGGCGGGAAATATTTCTGCACGTAGACCTGCCCGAGCGCTTCGCCGAGCGCCCGGTCGGTAGCTTGCACGCACCGCTTCCACCGCGGCTGGACCTCCTTCGCCCCGGTCAGCGTCTTCCCGCGAAAGTCAAAATCCTCACTGACAAACTTTTCCGGCAACGCACGCGCGGCGGAATTCACCAGGTGCCAGCGGAAATAGGTCTTCCAGTCCTCGAGCGGCGTCGCCGTCAGTTGTGCGTCCAGCGCCTTGAAAAAATCCGGCTGTCCGATGTTGATCTCATTCAATTCCGGTTGGCCCAGGGCCTTGAAGTAGCCTTCCCAGGAAAAATTCGGGGTCAGCGCCTGCAAATCCGCCAGCTTCATCTTGTGATAGGTCTTCTCGGGATCGCGCAGGTCGGTGTTCTTCATCGAAGCATTCGCCAGCGAGGTTTCGATAGTCATCACCGTCGCCGCTTCCGCCGGCGCTTTGTCTGCCGGGTCGCCCAGCAGTTCGAACATTTTCGCCACATGCTTCACGTAGTCTTCGCGCAGCTTTTTGGGCTTCTCGTCTTGCTTCAAGTAATACTCGCGCTCCGGCAGCCCCAGCCCGCCCTGGAACGCGCCGCCGATCACCTGCGTGCTGTCTTTCGCGTCCTGGTTCGAGCCGAACCGGAACAGCACGCCCACGCCTTCCCTGTGCAGCCGCGCGGCTTCCCCTTGCACTTCAGTTGCATTCTTCATGGCCGCGATCCGCGCCAGCTCAGGTTCAATGGGTTTGGTTCCCGCGGCCTCGATAGCCGTGGTGTCCATGCAGCTCGCGTAGAAATCGCCGATCTTCTGTTCGTTCGATCCTGGCGCCGCCTTTGCCTGTGCGGCGGCGTCGAGGATCTGCCGCAAGTTCTGTTGGTTCTTGTCCGCAAGCTGTGTGAACGAGCCCCAGCTTGGATACTCCGGCGGAATCGGGTTGGCCTTCTTCCACCCGCCCATCGCGAATTGATAGAAGTCGTCGCAGGGCTTGCAGGTCGTGTCGAGATTCGCCGTATCGAACCCCCAATACTCCGTGCTGCTCGCGCTTGCGCCAGAAGCCCGCATCCCTGAGCTCGCTAGCGCGAGCCCCAGCACCAGCACCGCTACCACAATCATCCCCATCGGATATCTGCGATTCCGCATGTTTCCCCCTGCGCTTCAGAGTTTGCGAAGTTATACCACGAAGTCGCCAGTGCGCCGCCCCACTCGAGCCGGCCCGCCAGCTTCGAGAAAGACGACGCTGCGCCCGCCGCGGTTTCACCGCAACGTGGTGCCATAAAACACATCGAGCCCGCGGCGCAGGTCTCTGCCGTAAGAGAGAACCACGGTTACGCTTCCCAGAACCCGGACCTTGCACTGCGCACCTATGTCCCAAAGCCAGCGCTGCGAGCCAAACAGACCGGAGGAGTCTGCCACCGCCCCGGTGTCCAAAAACGGCCCAAGCTTCACGGTGAAGAACGCATTCCGATAAACATTCTTGTCCATCTCCCAATTCGCCAGAAAATAGCGCCGTCCGAGTGGAGCGGCTCCTTTGCGGCCACCCGTCGTGCCCGCGTGACCGCGCAGCCACAGATCGTTGTCACGCTCGATGCCAAGTTGGAAGAGTTCATCGAGCGGCACCTTCCCGGCAGTCCCTCCCGCGCGAAGCTGCGCCTGCATTTCATAGTCGTCGCCAATCGCGCGAGGAAGCCAGCGCGCTCGCAGCGATCCGCGCAGTGTGGCGAAAGAACCCACCGCGTCCGCAAAGTCGCGGCCCGCGAGCGCTTCCGCCGATGAATCCATCGTGAAGCGGCGTTCGGGGATGCGCACAAGAGATCGCTCCGCGCCCAGCCAGTAAGCAACTGAGGTGCTATCCGTGAAGAACGGCTGCTCTGATGCGGCAGTATGGCCCGCAAGATTCCGGAAGGACCGGTTTGCAACCTCGAAGCCGGTGCTCCAGTTCCACCGGCCGCTCACAACTGACCGAAGATCTACTCCGCCCACAACCCGCCGCATATTCAAATCAGCCAGCGGTTCACCCGGAGCGAAAAATGTCTCCGAGAGGTTCCAGTTTTCATTTCGCGCGTCGAAATAGACCCGCAGGCGCAAGGCAGGATCGTGAAAGAGCGGCGCCGAAAGGGAAGCAGCAAAGCGGCGTTTCTCGGAATCCCAGCGCGCGAGCGACGTGAAATTCACCGCTGCGCGGCCGATGTTGTAATACTCGGGATAAACGGTCGCGTACGGCAGCCCGCTCAGAAGGGAAATCACTCCTTCGAGCTTGGAATCTCCCCACCGGTTGCGCTCAATCAGGTGCAGCGTGGTGTCGTAATCACCTGAGCTCGAGGCCGCGAGTTCAATCCGCTCGCGCGGAAAAATGCCGAGATTCTCCAGCCGCGCCTCGGTAGTGAGAAGCGCATCGCGAGTCAGGATCTGCGGAGCGTTGAAGCCCACCGCGCGCGTCAGAATTCTTGGCTGCAGTTTTGGCGCAGGCACAACCTCTACCGATCGCAGCCGCGGCTTGTCCACCGCGTTCCAGTATTTCAGCGCCGCTTCAAAATTGCCTTCGAGAAAATACAGCGTGCCGAGAAATTCGCGCGCGTAGGCGTCTTTCGGTGCCAGCCGAAGTGCCTCGCTCAAGGCGCGCTTCGCTGCTCGAAAGTTTTTCTGTTTGTAGGCGACGCCGGCAGACTCTACCAGGAACCGCGAATCTCTTGGCGCTTTGCGGTGGCCTGCCTCGAATGCATCTCTGGCGTCATCCCAGCGTCCGAGTCGCGCCAGCGCGAGCCCGGCAAGAAAGTCCAAATCTGCGGATTGGTTGACAGGGCCGCTCGCGAGCTTTGCGGCTTCTTCCCATCGCCCCGCGTCGAGCGCTCTTTGTGCCGCCGCGATGCGCTCTGCATCCGGCGCGAACTCCTGGGCATGGAGCCGGGCGCCAGCGGCGGCGAGCAGGCCCGCAAGAATGCCCATGCGCAACCCCAAAATGAGGATCAATTTACCGGTTCGGGCGCGGCCAGGAGCATCCAGTTGCGGACAGCCTGCCATTCTCTCTCGAATTCTCCGCGCTCAATGCGAAGCAGTTTGCCGCGCGCGGGATCGTTGACGAAAACCGCCTCATGCTCCCAATCGATTCCCGTCACGACCACGTAATGCAGCGGCGCCTTTTTCCTGCCCGGCTGCATCCCGATGATTATCGGCCTGCCTTGCGTCAAATGCTCGCGCAGATCGTTCCACCCACCGCTAATTGCGAAAACGCGGAAGCCCGACTCTTTCAAATACCGCTCCATGTCGGACGCAAGTATGCCGCGCGCTTTGGGAGAATACAGTTTCTTCTGGATGGTGTCGGAGTCGGCCCGTCCCGCCACGATGGCCGTCCCGTGCGCGCTCCAGTATTGCAGGAGCATCGCCAAAGAAGCTGAGCCGCAGCCTTCTTCAGTTTGCTTCACGAACGGAACATCGAGCCACACTCCTGCTTTTTCCTGGGGCGCCGGCAGGACCGCACGCCCCTGGAAAAGAAGCAGGAGCAAACCGAAAGTAATCCGGTTCATCCGCGTAACGTATGGCTTCCAATTGGGAAGCTAACGAAGCGCAACCGCCAGGACGATGATGCCGATCGCGATCAGGATGATCCACAGCAAATCGCGGTCCGAAATGCGGCCTGCAGCGAAGTCTTTTTGCGCTTCACGAGACCTCTCGGCAAGTTTGGCCAGGTCATCGTCGCTCAGTTGGCCTACGGCTTTGTCAATCTTCTGATAGTCGAGATTGGCGGATTTCAGCACGCTTTGCCCCTTCTCTGAGGACAATAGCCCACGGACGGCTGCCTCATTGGCTTGCCGTGTTTCCGCGGGTCGGGCCGCGTCCTTCTTCAGCTCGTCCAGCGAGACCACATGCTGTTTTTCCTGTGCCTGGGTCCGTGCGGGCAAACCCGCGAAAGAGACTAGAGCGGCAATGACCAGTGTGCGCGAACACCACGTCCCATACAGTCTCATGCTGCCTCCTGTCGTTTGGCCGGGGTCTTCCTAGTTTACGAACTACCATGCATCATGACAAGGTGCTTTGAAGTTCCTTGTCGAAAAACAAAATCATGAGGCGTCAGCAAACTACTTGGCTGGCAATGGCGTTTCATATTTTTTCAGGTCGACTTGTTTCCACTCACCTTGTTCAATGCCTTCGCGAATCTGCGCTGCCGTCTTGTCTTTGTGTGATTGCTCATGGACATAGAAGACTTCCTTCATGCAGACGCCGCAACCGGCCGTGTGATTGCTTACGAAGCAGTCAAGCAGGCTGCCATGACCTTCGCTGCGGTCGCAATGGCAGTAACAGGGCTCTTGGTACAGGACCTTCTTGATGCGTGCCGCGACCGAGTAGGCATTCCGGACCGCGGGGTTGTCGAAGAGTGCAGGGTCCATCGTCGCAGGCAGTGGCCCCTCAGGAACTTCCTTATGATAAGCGGGAACGGGCTCGGCATTTTCAGCTTGCGTCGCGCGACCACCAGAATCCGACAAAGCCCGTTGAGGAACGAGCGCCAGGACAAGCG
>Ga0137362_10001044_pt1 | contig 16474 bp, 12 predicted proteins | sample MadtaG_2_FD_104801 | JGI IMG/M metagenome (GOLD analysis project Ga0137362, IMG submission 104801) | Vadose zone soil microbial communities from Angelo Coast Range Reserve, California, USA - Mad1_100_16 metaG | ecosystem: Environmental > Terrestrial > Soil > Vadose zone | place: USA: California... | reverse complement strand
TGATCGGGCCTACGGCGCCGGCGACGTCAGTTTTCCAGAGCGAAAGCTGCCGTTAGCGTAGAAGTCACCTTTACAGATCCACTGGCCCTGAACCTTCTGCCAAAGAAAGAGAATCACGAGCGTAAAGGGCTTCTCCTTCGGATCGACCGGCATGACGTCGAAGTCGGCCCAATCCCATCCGGCATTTCCAGCCACGACGGTATGCACGGAGGTGACCTTCACGGTGTACTCGGTAACAGCCTTCTCGTAGAGCGGGCGCAGCTCGGCGCGCCCAGTGAAGATCCCGAAGCCTTCGCCCACGGACACCGCGTCGGCCGCGTAGAAGCGCGTCAGGATGGTTTCCGCGTCGTGAGCGGCGAACGCCTTCTCCTTCATATCGTATTTCTTGCGGATTACCTGCTTGAAGGCCGCAAGTTGCGGGGAATCCGCCTTGACGGCCGATACCGGCTCGGCGGCAGCGGCGGGCGGTGCGGAGCCTGCGAGCAGGGCCAGGATGGAGCACGCCAGGATGAGCTTGCGCATTATATGATCTCCAGGATTTGTAGTGCCGCCCGTTCGCCTTCCGCGGCGGCGGTTTCCCACATCTGCTGCCCGCTGAGCTCGGAATGCGCGAAGGCGATCCGGTTGTAGCGATTGCGGATGACGTCCTTCGCCGCAGGCTTGCCGTTCTTGCCGAAGAAAAAGCCGGGTGGATCGACCACGTAAGCGTGACCCCAGCGGTTTGCGACGATTCCCGCGATGTCGTGCTTCGCATCGAAGCCGTAGTCGGCGAACATCTTCGCGAACTGCGTGCGCACTCCCAGCTCGATTTCCCGATACGGCATGTTGAAGAGCTGCATGCGCGCGGCAGTGCACTGTTCGGGGAACGGAACTCCCGGCAGCGGGAAGGGGTTGTAGAGTGAGAACACGACCGGCTTCGACGGATCCAGCGGCATGGTCTCCTGGCCTTCGATCTCGAGGTTGCGCCGCAGGCTCAACCACCAGCCAAACCCTTCGAACCAGCGTGCGGATGCGATGCCCAGCCGCTCCATGAACTTCCAGTTTCTGACCGCGACGTTCACGGTGAGCATCGGCGCATGGTGAAAGCTGTTCATCGCTTCGCGATACTCGGGCGGGACGTCCCTGCAGATATGCCTGTTGACATGCTGCTGGCTTGCGCAGATCGCGGCTTTTGCGCGCACGCGAAACAGTTTGCCGCCGCGCGCGTACGTTATGTGCACGCCTTTGGACCGGTCGCTGGGGTCAAGGTGCGCTACTTCGATCACTGTGCTCGATACGCGCATGCGCACGGGCTGGTTCGGGCGGTCGAGTTGATCCCACTGCACCGGGCTGTTCAGGATGTCGGCGAGCCGGTACTCGCCGCGGAACGCCGCCGGGATGATCTTCTTCACGAAACAGCGCGCGGTCCCCGCATTGCCGCCGGGAAAGCTCGCAAGATAGAGCTCGTCCGTGGGATCGACGCCGCCGTTCTGGTAACGGTAGTAACCGATGACACCCGGCAGCAGGAAGTTATAGGCCGAGTAGGCGGATATGACATCCGCCCCGAGTCCGCAACCCTCCGCGGCGGCGACGGGGTTGATGTAGCGGGTGACTTCGCGCAACGCCTCGCCGCGAATGCCCATCACGTCCGTGAGAAACTGTTCATACGTGATGCTGTCCAGCCACTTCTCCCAATCCTCGCGCACGGGCGGAGTGCGGAACAGGTCCATGCCGAGCAGGGCCCGCTTGGAGGCGTCCGGGATCGGTGCATTTTGAAATCCGTCGCGCCATGGGTTCTTCACCCACCCTTTGCCTTCATAAAAAAATCCGGTGTCCGACTGCTCCCAACCTATGTGCATGGGGAACCAGGCGTCGTGCGGGATCAGAGTGTCGTTGCTGAGGCCCGTCGGCTTCTGAAAGACGAATTCGTCCGGAAATCCCAGATCCTTGGTGAAGTGGGTCCACATGCCGGCATCCTTGGCCCGCGTGAACGGTACGACGATTCCGGTCGAGCCTTGCGGCGCCGTGAGGCGGTAGCCGTCTACTGCGAATTCGTTCTGCTTGGCCTCGCCGCCGAAGATTGGATGTTGATCGAGCATGAGAACCGGGCTGGCCGGCCGCGTCTTGTGATATGTGTAACTCGCGGCGAGCCCCGAGATACCTGCTCCCACGATTACCAGGTCGTAGGTCTCGCCGGTCTCCTGAGCCGAGGGGATGGCGCTGTCGCGCTGATGATTGCGGATCGCGCCATGCGCGGCGTTGACGACTTCGAACGTGTTGCCGTTCGAGCGCGCGTAGTCGCCAATTCCACCGGGACCCGTCCAGTCGGGCCCGAGCCCCGTCATCGGAGCCGGCAGAGTCTGGGCATTCGCAGTGCGCAATGCGGCCGGCGAGGCCATGCCCAGCAGCACGGATCCGGTCCCCAGCAGCGCGCTGCCCACAAAATCGCGCCGCGTGATGTCAGTATGACAGCCGAGCTTTTCGGCGTTCGATTCGTCGACGGGAGCGCGAGCGTTTTCATGGGCGATTGTCATCGGTCCAAACTCCCCTGCCAATAAGGCCCACCGCTTGAGCGGCGTGGCTCAATGTGTGGGCAGCTCGAGCGCTGCGTTGAGGTTCACGAAGTCAGTGGTATCGCCCGTCAAGCGCGCCGCGAGCGCGGTCGAGCATTCAGTGACCATGGGGCGGATCCTTCGGGCCGTATCAGTCTCCGCCCGGGTCTGAATCCACCCCAGCAATGCCAGGCCGCGCAGCAGCAACATCACATCGAGCATGCCGAGATCGTCTTCGTCGAGCGCTCGGACTTGCCGATAGCCGTGGATCATTGCATGCAGCGCCGGCGTGAAGCTTGGCGTACCGAGCTGGAAGAAGACCGCGGTGGCGATTTCGGCCACGTACCAGCCGAATCCGCAGTCGTCGAAATCGATGAGCGTGCACTGATCGCCGTCCAGCAGAACGTTTTCCGGCACCAGATCGCCGTGAATGAGCCCAAAGCGATTGGGCAGCTTTCCGAATGCGCCCAGCCTCCGGCGAGCGACTGCCGCTGCCGCTTGCAGCAGCGTGCGCTCGGAGGCGGTCAGCGTCTGCAGATCGGCGAAGTGCCCCCACACACCCGGCCTGCTCAGACAGCCGGCCTCGTCCCAGCTGTGGCGATTGAAGGTCCCACCGGGATGCCATTGAGCGCCATGCGCGTGCAACCGGGCCGCCAGGCGGCCGACCTGTTCGTACGCGCGCTCGATGAATTCGTTGTCGCCGAATGAGCGCTCTTCTATATGCCCCAGCGGAGCTCCGCAAACCCAGGAGAGCAGGTCGCACTGATACGGGTGCACGTCGTCCGGGTCGGACACGAGAGTCAGGATGTCGCCGCTGGGCGTAGGGACCACGCGCGGTGTCGGAATACCTTGCTCCGCGAGGGATATCATCCACGCCAATTCCGAGCGCAAAGCCGCGTCGCTGTGATAACCACGTCGGTGAATGCGTAACACATAGGTCGGCTTGTCCCGGATGTTGACCCCGAGGACGGCGTTTTCTCGACGCTTGAGCAGCGTGAGGCGGCAGTTGGCGGGAATGTCCCAGGCCCGCAGCGCGGTGCGCGCCACCGCCTCGAGTTTCCGGCCCTCCTGACTCGCTAAGCCGGCTATCACAGGGACCCGCTGGTGGAGCGCCCGCCGGAGACGAGGCGAATCGCAGGGCGCTTCGGTTGCCGCTCCGCCACGCGGATCGCGTCCTGGAAGCGCTCGAGCGCCTCGTCGCAGTAGCGGGTGTCGATCAGAAATCCAGGCTTCACCTGCAGGATGGAGGAATTGAACCCCGCGAAGATGGCCCACAGACCGATGTCGTACAGGGCCTTCATCATGTCCACGCCGCCGCGCGGACTGTCGAATTCCAGCCCCATCACCAGCCCCAGCCGATGGACTCTGCGCAAGTAGGGATGGCGCTGCTGAATGTCCGCGAAGCCAGCGGCGAAGTGGTCGGAGATGCGCTGGGCGTGCGCGAGATTGGCCGGGTTGCTGCAAATCTCGAGAACGCGCTGGGCGAGCGCGCAACCGACTTCGGCGCCTCCGAAGCCGGAGACATGTCCCCAGCCGTTCTCTGCCAGCCACGCGCCCGCTGAGGCGCTGAGCACTGTTGCGGCGATCGGATAGAGACCGCCCGAGAAGCCCTTGGCCGTGACGAGAATATCCGGTTCCACGCCCCAGGCACTGACGCCCCAGAGGTGCCCCGTACGTCCAAGCCCTGTCTGCACTTCGTCGGCAATGTACAAAGCACCGTGGCGCTCGCACAGGGCCTTGACGCTCGGCAAGTAGTCCGCGCGCGGAGCGATGAAGCCGTATGTGGCCGGGATGGTCTCGATGATCACCGCGGCGACGTCTTCGTGCCGGAGCGCACGCTCCACCGCGTCCACATCGTCGAACGAGACCTTGATGAAGTCCTGCGGGCTGTTGGAATTGAAGAATACCGCCGTCGCATCGTCGCCCGTGGCTCCCGACAGACCCGTTCGGCCGTGGTATGCAATGTCCAGCGATACGATCTTGCGGCGCCCCGTTGCGCGGCGCGCCGACTTGATCGCAACGTCAATCGCCTCGGAGCCTCCGGTCGCGAACACCACGTACTGCATCTTCCCCGGCGCGAGGCGTATGAGCAGCTCGGCAAGGTTCGCGCGGGCCGCACTTGGAAAGTGATGATTTCCGATGTCGAGCCATTCGAGCGACTCGCGCAGCACCGCCAGCAGCTCCGGATTTCGGTGTCCGAGGGTGAACACTCCGCCGTTCAGGTGAAAGTCGAGGTATTCCTGGCCGTCCATGTCCCAGAATCGATACCCCTCACGCCGACCCATCACGAGATCGACGCCAAGCTCGTGAAAGCCCTGCACTCGGCCCGGGACGACGTGATCGTAGGCCAAGCGCAACACGCGGCCCTTCTCGGGAGAGGCCTGCCCCGGGGGCTGATAACTCATGACGGGACGCACCCCGCTGGCATCTTGCGCCGTTGAATCAGAATGAAGTGAGCCAGCAGGAGTACGTAGACGACCAGCGCGTACGCCATACCCGTGGATTGCTGAACGAAGCACGCCCATAAGACGAGAAGGCATACCGCGGTCGTCGCATAGGCGGTGAAATAGCCGCCGCAGGCGCGATAGGGTCTTGGCAACTTGGCATCGCGCAAGCGCAACCTGACGAAGGCGGCGAGCACGAATACGTAGGACACGCACAGCAGAAAGATCACGAGCAACATCGCTTTTTCGGGTGGAAACAGCGCTGCGAGGACCCCGATACCGACGACGACGGCGAGCGCCGCGTGCGGCGCCTGCTTGCTGTTGGTTGCAGCCAGCCAGCTCGGCAGATAGCCGTCGCGCGCCAGCGAATACAGCTGTCGCGAGGATGTGTAGACGACCGAGAAGAACGTGGCGATCAAACCGATGAGCGCTCCGGTGCCGATGGTTTTGGTGAGCCAGCTCTCCTTCCCGTATGAGAATGGGCTGGTCAGCGCGGCGTACAAGGGATCGTCTGCACCCCGCAGTTGTTCGGTGCCGCCCCCAGCCGGGCCAAAAAACAATACACCGAGTCCCACGAGGAGCAGCGTCACGACGGCGATCGTCAGCGCTTTGGGGATCGTTCGGCTGGGATCCGTGGCTTCCTCTGCCGCGAGAGCCGCCTGTTCCACGCCCAGAAACAACCAAAGCGCGAACGGAAGCGAGGCGAAGATACCGGCTACGCCGTGCGGGAACAAATCGTGGTCCTGCGCCGATAGCAGATGCTGCGCACTGACGAATGGCGCCATGCACGCGGCGAACAGCAGCAGCACGCCGACCGCGATTAGACCGACCACCATGGTTGCGCCTACCGCCTCGCGTGCGCCGCGCAACTGCAGGAGCAACACCACGCCGAACAGCGCTATTTTGACGGGAACCTCGCCTATGCCGAGCACGGCCTTGCCGTACGCCGCCGTGAAATTCGCCACGACACCGATGGCGATGGCGAGCGCGATCAGCACCGACATGCCGACCAGATAGCCCGCACTGGTGCCGAACGCCTTGCGGCAATAAGTCTCGAACCCGCCGGCACTCGGCATAGCGGCGGCGAGTTCCGCAACGCACTGGGTGAAGCCAAGATAGAAGAGGCCGGTGAGGAGCGCGGCTACCACCAGACCACCCCAGCCACCGCTGCTCAATCCGTAGTTCCACCCGGAAAACTGCCCCGAAATCGCGATCGCGATCCCGAGTCCGGCTACTTTCAACCAGCCAAGCGCATCGGCCTGCAGGGTGTGCTGTGTCGGCGACGGGGAAGCAGGCACGATGGGGCTTGACTCAGGTGGAAAGTGGTCTATAAACACGACTGTAGTCGAGTATAGGTCTCGGTATCTGGATGTCAATGCTCCGCAACGGGGCCGCTCGCGGGCTCGCTGAAGCTCGCGCGGCTCGCACTCGAGGCAGGCGACGACGTTGCGCTGCATCCCCAGTTACTGACATGATTACAGTACAGTGAGTGTTACCTTCCGCAGCGGATGCGTCGCGTTTGCGTCGTGTCGACCGCGGTCCGGCTCGCGAGCCGCAGCGAACGCGGTGAATTAGCTCATACAAGGTTGAACGACGTGGGTCTGTTAGGGACTCGGAAAAGCTCGCTGCGCCAGCGCGGCATTGCGCGGCGCGACAAATTGCTGCAGGCCGCGGAAACGCTGCTGGAATCGCGGGAAATGGATGAGATCAGCCTCGGCGACGTGGCACTTCAGGCCAAGGTGCCCAAGGGCTCCGCCTACCACTTCTATCTCAACATAGTGGACGTGTATGCGAGCCTCGTGGCGCGCTACGACAAGGAGCTGCAGGCGATGATGACCGCGCCGGTCCGCAGCTCCGTCAGCGCCTGGCCCGAGGTCGTCGAGATTCTCCTCGACCGCGCCGCCGAGTTCTATCTGCGCAAGCCGTCCGCACGGCAGCTGCTCGTCGGTCCGAAGACACTGCCGGAATTGAAGATGCGCGACCGGCAGAACGACGTGGTCATCGGGCGGATCTTCGAAGATCAGGTCGCGAGCTTCTTCGTGTTGCCGGCGGTCCCGAACCGCTCGGAGGTGTTCTTTCGCTCCGTCGAGATCGCGGATCTCATGTTCTGCCTGTCGATGCTCAGGCACGGCCTCATCACGGAGGAGATGACCCGGGAGGCGAAGCGCGGCTCGGTCGCCTACCTGGGCTCGTACTTCCCGGCGAAGCTTCCCAGAAAGAAACGCAGCTAGGGGTTGGCGGCGCCGGGAGCGGCGTGCCCGCTCGCAGGTGTATCTGCCGCCGGCGGATCCACCCACGCATCGACGATACAGCGCCAGACCCCGTCCGGATCCTTCCGCCACACGTTGATGAGTCGTGCGTGATTGGTCACGGGATGCCCGGAGGCGTCGTACGTCGTGATATTGGTCGTGCCGACCAGATACGCGAGTTGGCCGTCGGGCGACAGCTCTACCCGGCTCCAGGTCCACTCATCCTTGAATGCGGGGCCGGCGACCAGGTCTGCGACGGATTTCGTGAGGGCCTCCCGGCCTGCGACCGTTGCCTCGCCCGAGCCGAACATGATTCCGTCGGCGGTAAAGAAGGAAGCGATCTTGGCGGCATCTTTCTTTTCCGCCACTGCGACCTGCCACTCGTGGTCGCGTTGCAACAGCGCCGCCTTTTCCGCCGCCAGATCGACCCTGGACGCCGGTTGATCGCGGCAGCAGGCGACGGTCGCGCAAGCGACAAGGCAGGCGAGGACCGCGAGGGAGGACGTGCGCAGCGGTGCCACTGCAGACCGGCCGGGCACGGCGCGGTTCATGGTTCGGCGTGAATGCCGTGCACAGGACCTGCCGCTCGCTCGGGTCCGTACGCCGGCGGTGCGGCGGCCAGCAAGTCGGCGAGCTCGATATCGGATATCGCCGTCACGCCCTCTGGCAGTGACACGATGCGGCCTTCGGCTCCAGCCCGATGACCAGCGGGAGTCAACGGCTGCCAGATGGCTTCGATGAGGTGGCGGGATACCGGAACCGTGTATCCGAGACCCAGATTGCGGCGCGCGCCGCGCGGGTGGAAGACGTACGAGCCGAATAGACGGTCCCACGCCACGGTGACCTCGCCGTAGTTCGTGTCTGTCTCCTCCCGGTGGGGGCTATGGTGCCAGCGATGCAGGTCCGGCGTGTTGATGAAGCGGCTGAAGAAGGTGCAGCGAAGATCGATGTTCGCGTGCGTGAGAATTCCGCCGAACAGATACAGCGCCGCATACCACTCGGCAATTTCCGCGGGCACCCCGAGCAGGATCGGGATTGGCGAGCCGATTACGACCGATTTGACGATGTCGATCGGGTGGAAACGGCCCGCATTGATGACGCTCAGGCGCGGCGCGCTGTGGTGTACGGAGTGGAATCGCCAGAGCAACGGCACTTTGTGCGCCCAGCGGTGCGCCAGGTGATTGCCCAGATCCCACAGAACGATGCCTGGGATGATCTGTACATAGAGTGGCCAGTGAGCGGGCCACACCTGCAACGATACGAGCGGCTCGATCCGCGTGATTGCCCAGGCGATCGCCCCCAGGCAGACGATGGTTGCGAGGGAATTGAGGGCGATGGTGAGGATCGACAGCACGATATCGTTGCGCAGCTGGCCGTCGTTGCGGTTCCACGCAGGCTCGAAAGGCAGCAGGCGCTCCAGGACGACCAGTACCGCGAGAAACAACCAGTACACCAGCTGCATGGACATGTCGGCGTCCCACCCGACGCCCAGCCATAGCGAAGACCACAGCAGCAGCGCCCCGCCGAGCAACACTGGATAGAGCAGGAAGGACGCGCCCTTGCGAACTGTCGGTGTGAGCACTGTGTCTACTCCGCGCCCCCGATTGCCTCGAGCGAGTGTCGAGCCTGACGCCGGGGCCGTCAAAATAATGTGGCAGCGACATTTATTCTCGACTATAGTCGTGTTTATAGTCCAAGACGGCGCGGGCGTTGTCAAGCACCCCGCGCCCTCGGACGAGCTTAGAAATCGTTCGAGCCCGGGGAGGTTGTATGAATGCCGCAACGAAGCCGGTCCTTGCGGCTGCGCTCGCGAACCATCTGGCGCTGATCAGCAGCGCAAACGTCCAAGTCGTTGTGTATCAACATTGCGGCCTGACCGCACACTGACGGGAGTCATATGACGTCAATCAGCTTCCGTCCCCGCCGCTGCGCCACCGCCTTGCGCAGCGTGATGGCCAGCAGCCTGCTTGCAAGCGGCGTGCATGCCGAGGCTCCCGCGCAAACGGACGGGGGGGCGCTCGAGGAAGTCGTGGTGACGGCACAGAAGCGCGCCGAGACCCTGGAAAGCGTGCCGGTGTCGGTGACCGTGCTGACCGGGGCGCAGCTCGGGGAGCTGAAATTCGATTCACCGTCCGATCTCGTTACGCAGATTCCGAATCTGCAGGTCGATGGCATCATCGGCGAGGGCTCGCCGATCTTCTCGCTGCGCGGCGTGTCGATGTTCGATTACAGCCTCAGCCAGTCGGGCCCGGTCGCCAGCTACATCGATGAGGTCTACAAGGGGAGTGTGGTGCTGTTCGGCGTCGAGATGTACGACCTCGAGCGCATCGAGGTGCTGCGCGGTCCCCAAGGAACGCTCTACGGCAAGAACACGACGGGCGGCGCGATCAACTTCATCACCCACAAGCCGGGCTTCGACCAGGAGGGCTACATCAAGCTGGGAGTGGGCAACTACCGGCGCAAGGAGGCCGAAGGCGCGTTTCAGGCCGGCGTGATTCCGGAGCGGCTCGCCGTGCGGTTCGCATTCACCTATACGAAAGCGGACGGATTCGTGCACAACGTGCTGGCGGGTTATCCGGACATGGAGGGGATCGATCAGTACGGCGCGCGGCTGAGCCTGCTCTACAAGGCGACCGATAATCTCGATCTGACGCTGCGCTATTCAAAGAGCATGCAGGATCCGCAGAACTACGCGATTATCGACGGCAGCATCGGGCCGGACGGGATCGCCGGCCTCGGCTACTACCGTACGAGCGATGGCACCGCGACCGGTACGCCTCTCGCGAATAACCAGGTCGGCCAGAACTACACGCCGCGCCGACGCCAGGACAACCAGGCGCTTGCATTGACCGCGAACTGGAATCTGTCGAGCGCGCTGGCGCTGACGTCCATCACCTCCTGGGACGAGGGCTCCGTCCTGAACCCCGAGGCGACGGACGGAGCTGCCTTCGACATCTTCAAATCGCCGTATACCGGCAAGACCCGCCAGCTGACGCAGGACTTGCGCGTCACCTCTCCCGCGGATGCCCAGTTCGCCTACATCGCAGGGACGTATTACCAGCACGAGATCGTTTACAACTCCACCGAGAATCAACTTTTCAACTTTTACGACGTGAACGGCGATGGCGTGCTGAATTACCAGGACTGCGTGGACGCGTCGTTCGGACCCGGACAGGGCTATTCGATCGGCAGTCTGATCAACGCGGGCTGCCGCTACTACAACGCCTTCGACCAGATTCGCAATAGCTGGGCGGTCTATTCGGACGCGAGCTACGCTGCGACCAAGCTGATAAAGCTGCGTGCCGGGCTGCGCTACAACCACGACAACGCAATCCAGAAGAACGCGCTCAACCAACTTCGTGGCAGCGACGACGTGCCCATCGGCAGCATTACCCCTGGCTCACTTGCTATCGATCCGACTGCGCCGTGGATGCCGGTCGAGGCGCTTCCCGGCTCGCCGAATTACGCGGCGATCGTCGACGCGAGGACCAGCCAGGCGCTGCACAGCACGGCGGTCACCGGCCGGGCAGGCGTGGATTTCACGCCTAGCGCCAATTCGCTGCTGTACATCAACTACAGCCGAGGCTATCGCTCAGGCGCGTTCAACGGGCAGTTCCTGTTCTCCGTCAGCGACTTCACGACTGTGAAGCCGGAGACCCTGGATTCGATCGAGGCGGGGTGGAAAACGCAGTGGCTCGACAGGCGCCTGCAGCTGAATGGGGCCATCTTCCACTACCAATACAAGAATCAGCAGATCATCGACATCCGCCCGACCGGCCAGCAGCCGCTCATCAACTTGGGAAAATCGAGGATCGATGGCGGCGAGCTCGAGCTCGTCACCCGTCCGGTGCGTCTATTGACGGTGCGCGCCGCAATCGGCTTGCTCGATGCCAAGATCCAGGACGCCAAGCTTGCCGGCGGCAGCATCGACGTCAGCGGGCATACGCTGCCGAACGCACCCAAGTTCTCCGGTACGCTGTCCACCGACTGGAACGTCGCGACCTGGCAGGCGGCGGGCTTGACGCTGCATTTCGACGGCAATTACGCCTCGAAGCAGTACTTCGAGCTGATCAACGAAGACCGTATCGCGCAGGACGGCTATGCAATCGTGAACGCGCGCGTCATGTTGCATTCCCCCGTAGGGACAAATTGGGAAGTAGGGGCCTGGATACGCAACATGACCGACAGGTTCTACCTGACGAGCGCGGCAGATCTGCAGAGCATCGGCTTCGACTATCGTCACCGCGGCGTACCGCGCACGTTTGGGCTGGATGCCAGCTACCGCTTCTGAAGGGACCGTCGACAACTGCAGCCCGCCACACGGACATGGATGCGAGCGCAAGCTTCGTTCAGGGCAGCACCGAGGTTGGTTTGCTGTACCGGACGGTCGACCAGGTGCTGCGGACAGCGGCGGCCCGGTGGCCTGCCAGCACCGCACTGATTGTCCGGCACCAGCAGTGGAGACTGACTTTTCGCGAGCTCGATGCGCAAGTCGAGCGGCTCGCTCGCGGGCTGGCTGGCGGCGGACTCGAGCCGGGTGATCGCCTGGGGATCTGGTCTCCGAGCAACACGGAGTGGGTGCTCACGATGTTTGCGGCGGCCCGCGCCGGGCTGATTCTCGTCAACATCAACCCTGCTTATCGCTCCAGCGAGTTGCAGTTTGCGCTGCGTCAAGTCGGGTGTCGGGCGATGATACTGGCCCCGGCCTTCAAGAGCAGCGACTACATCGGGATGCTGCGCAGTCTGATTCCCGAACTCGGCAGCGCGCGAGCCGGACCCCTGATCTGCGAGGCATTCCCTCGGCTGCAGGTTCTCGTGCAACTGTCCGGCGGGGACATCCCCGGGTTCCTTTCGTTTGCGGATCTGATCGCCGCGGGTGCCGCCGCGGGCTCCGGAACGCCGCGGCGCTCCTCGCAGCAGCTGGACCCGGATCAGCCGTACAACATTCAGTTCACGAGCGGCACGACCGGCCTGCCGAAGGGCGCGACACTCACGCACTTCAATCTGGTCAACAACGGCTATTTCGTCGGCGCGGCGATGCGGCTCACGCCTGATGATTCGATCTGCATTCCCGTCCCCCTGTACCACTGCTTTGGCATGGTCCTCGGGGTCCTGGCGGCGATGACTCATGGCGCCGCCGCCGTTTTTCCGAGCGAAGGCTTCGATCCGCTCGCGGTACTGGAGACCGTGCATGCAGAGCGTTGCACAGCCCTGCATGGCGTGCCGACGATGTTCATCGCCGAGCTCGAGCATCCGCGCTTCCGGGAGTTCGATCTATCCTCGCTTCGGACCGGGATCATGGCCGGAGCCCCATGCCCGGTCGCCGTCATGCGCCGCGTGATAGATGACATGCACATGCGCGAAGTCACGATCGCCTACGGCATGACGGAAACCAGCCCTGTGAGCTTCCAATCCACGACTGACGATCCGATCGAGAGACGCGTGAGCTCGGTGGGTCGAGTCCACCCTCACGTGCAGGTGAAGATCATCGGTGCCCACGGACGAGTGGTGCCGCGCGGCACACCGGGCGAGCTGTGTACGCGGGGCTACAGTGTCATGCAGGGGTATTGGGGTGAGCCTGGGCGCACTCGGGAGGTTCTCGACAGCGCTGGCTGGATGCATACGGGCGACCTTGCCGTGCTCGACGACGAGGGCTATTGCAACATTGTCGGACGACTGAAGGACATGATCATCCGTGGCGGGGAAAACATCTCACCGCGAGAGATCGAAGAGTTCCTGTATCGCCATCCGGCCGTGCTTGACGTTGCCGTTGTAGGCGTACCCGATCGCAAATACGGCGAGGAAATCTGCGCCTGCATTCGCCTGAGGGAAGGCATGCGGATCACCGCCGAGCAGGTGCGTGAGTTCTGCCTGGACCGGATCGCCCACTACAAGATTCCGCGGTACGTGCGCTGTCTGGATTCATTTCCGATGACGGTGACCGGCAAGATCCAGAAGTATCTGCTGCGCGAGCGCATGCGCCAGGAGCTCGGGCTCGTGGAGGAGCCGCACGCTTGAGCGGCGAAGCCGCACCTGAATGGACGATGACGATCGCCGCTTGCCTCGGGGACGCTTCCGGTTTATAAGCCGGCCACATGAGCAGCGTTCAAGGTCGGGTTGTGGTCGTAACCGGAGCGTTCGGCGCGCTGGGAAGCGCGGTGGCTCGCAAATTGCGCGCCTCGGGCGTGACAGTCGCATTGCTCGGACGCGCGCCCGCGTCCGCGGCGCTGGCCGCAGAATTCGCAGCGCCGCACGTGGTGCTCTCCGGTGTCGATCTCGCAAGCATCGAAGAGGCGAGCCGGGCGATCGGCGTCGTCGTGGCGCGCACGTCGAGAATCGACGCCCTCATCAACGTTGCCGGTGGCTTTCGTTGGGAAACGCTCGAGGGCGGCGATGTCGCGACCTGGGATCTCATGTTTTCGATGAACCTCAAGACGGCCGTCGTAGCGTCCAAGGCCGCTCTGCCTTACCTCCTCAAGTCCGGCCACGGCCGCATCGTCAACATCGGCGCAGGGGCAGCGTCGGCGGCCGGGATGGGCGCCTATCTGGCCTCGAAAGCCGGCGTCGAACGACTCACCGAATGCCTTGCCGCGGAGCTTGCGGGCCACGACGTCACGGTCAATTCGATTCTGCCGGGGATCATCGATACGCCACGGAATCGTGCCGACATGCCCGCTGCGGACACCAAGCTCTGGGTCCAACCGGATGCCATCGCCGACGTCGTCCTGTTCCTCGTATCGGACCAGGCGCGCGCAGTGAACGGCGCCTCCATCCGAGTAGTGGGGCGAGGTTGAGGGACTCTCCCAGCCGTCGTCCGTAGCTCGGGCTAGTGGAGCATGATGCTCCCGTCGAGGAGGTTGCCGCTATTGGTGTAGCCGTCGCTCAGGGTGATGCTGAACAGTCCAGGCGGCACCAGCGAGCTATCCACGGCCACCATCGCGAACGTCACCGGCAAGCCATTATCCGTGCCCAGCCCCGCGATCGTAATGGTATGCGCCACGTCGTCGAAGGCGATGGAGAGGATCCGCGTGGAGTGGAAGTCCATGTTCCCGCTCGGGTCGTTGGAATCCACCTGCTCAGCAACGTTATCCTCGCACGCATCGGCATCGAAGTGGAAGCTCGCCTTGCTCGACTTCTCGCCTTGGATGTGGCCGTCCCCGTCTCCTTCGTGGCAGCCTCCACCGCCGCCTCCACCGGCGCCAGGGACAAAGTCGTAGGCACGAACGACATCGATCAGGTCGAAGAGTACACCGCCGACCGGACCGGTAAAGATACTGAAGTTGCCGGGGTTCGCGGGAACACTCTCCGGAGGAACGTTCAGCGTCATCGTGCTCGCAGTGACGCTATAGAGCCTACAGGGCAGGCTGGTGTCAGGCGTGCATGGATTGAGCTGTGCCACGCCGGGGTCGAGGTTCACGTCGGAGATCGGGACGTCGATAGTAATCGTGCCGAACGGCCCGGCTACGAACGAGCAGGCACCGGCCGTGGTGATCTGCATCTTCCCGGGATATGTCAGCGTCACACCACCGCCGACCAGGAGCGCTGCATTCTCCCCTGACCAGCACGTCCCGTTCGACTCGAAGTAGACGAACGGGTTCTTGCCGCCCGTCGTGCACGAGGCGGCCGTCGAGGTGCATTTCGGGTCGGCGGGAAGGAGCCACTGGGTCAGCCAGACCGCTACCGTGTCCCCCGCGTAGAATGGCAGGTTCGCGGCAAACGGCGCAGTCAGACTAAGGTTGTTGACGGTCATCTTCACCCGGTAGCACGGCGAGCCGGCTGGATGACACTCTGACGGCGCCGGCTGTGAAAGGCTCGAGAAGAGTATGTCGAGGCTCGGGGCATTGGCGCTCGTGAGCCCGTTGGCCTCGCGTTTCGCGTCGCCAGCTGGATCGCTGGCCGCGTTGAACAGGATCGGGTCGCCTGTCACGGTCTTGCCGGCCAACAGGCCGGGCCCGCCGTTCTCTTTCACATACATCCCGTGCGGGGCGAACGGCTCGTCCGCGTTGTTCGAGTCGGCGTAGGAGATCTGCGCCTCGCCCTGGGGTCCGAGGCGCAACTGCAGGAAGTCGCCCAGCGTCCGGTCGCCGCATTGTTCGCCGATCACCGTCTGGATGTTGCCCTTGTGGACGTAATGTTCGCTAGCCAGGACTGGCGCTGCTGTGAACGGCGAGGCTGCGCGGCTGTTCAGCGTCTGGATCATGTATAGGCTCCATGCGCCGTTCACGGAGTCTGGGCCACCATCCGGGCAGCCACTGGAGCCGCTGGCGGGCACCGCCGCATCCGTCCCGTAGAAGGCAATGTCGACCCGGCCGTTATCGCCGGCGGCCGGCCAGGCGAACACGTTGTTCGTGAGCCCCGTCGGGATGGTGATCGGCGTCGACCAGGTGTTGCCCTCGTCGGTTGAGAAGGCGTATTTCAGCGACGTGTCGCCGATGTGGCCGCCCGTTAGCGGCGCCTGCTCCCAAACAGCGTAGAGATCGCCCGCCCGGTCGATCGCCATCGTCGGGAAGTTGCCACCGGTCTTGAATCCGGGGAAGTTGGCGACCGGAAGATCGATGCAGTTCAGGCCGCTCGGGTCGCTCACGTTTGCTACGGGCGGTCCAAAGGCGACCGGGAAGCAACGGGCGACCGCGATGTCGTCGAAGGTGGCGTTGTCGTGGATAACATAGACGTGCTTGACGGGCTTTGGAAGGGTAAAGAACCCGCCGCCCGTCAGCGGCTGGCCGGTCCTGGTCGCCACCGGACTGACCTCGTCGTTGCCCATGATTCCCTCATCGCAGCCGAGAAGGTTCGTGATCTTGAAACCCGGCCCGAATTGGACGCCGGCCGTGGCGCGTGCTCCGGGCAGCGGTGAGCGGTACATCGCGAGCACGTTGTTCCCAACCGAGCTGCCGCATGTGGGAGCCCCAGGCCCGATCTCGTCATTCGCCAGATAGATGTTGCCGCCGTTGGTCGGGTCACCGTCCGTCGCGTACCACTGGCGGTCAACGGCCGCGTCGGGCACACCCAGGTTGCTGCAGTCTCCGGCGACGCCGTTCGTGAAGCTCACGCCGTGGTTGCTGGAGCGGGCGGTGCTGAAGTTTGCCAGCGTCAGGTCGTTAAAGTAGAGATTGCCGCCCGAGTCGACAGCGAGCTCCGTGTCGCCGCCGCCGCCGCAGCTTGTGGGCTTGCCTTCCTTGGCCGTCGCCGCCGTCACCCACTTAAACGTCTTGCCGCCATCTTCGGAGTGCCAGATCCAGCTCGTGTCCGA
>Ga0137362_10001042_pt1 | contig 16476 bp, 9 predicted proteins | sample MadtaG_2_FD_104801 | JGI IMG/M metagenome (GOLD analysis project Ga0137362, IMG submission 104801) | Vadose zone soil microbial communities from Angelo Coast Range Reserve, California, USA - Mad1_100_16 metaG | ecosystem: Environmental > Terrestrial > Soil > Vadose zone | place: USA: California... | reverse complement strand
TCTCCACGCCGGTTCGGCCAACGGTCCGCACCTTCGCCCTGATCTGCACGCCGGGCAGCGCCTCAGTCAGACTGGCGTCTACCTCTACATGGTCCAGACCGAGCGGGTGGCAGAGCGGGATCAGCTCCGCCGTCCGCTTCGCCGCCAGCGTTCCCGCGACCTCGCTCACCGCGAGCACGTCGCCCTTTGCGATGGCCTGTTCGGCCACCAGCCGGAACGCTTCCGGCGACATCCGAATCGTTCCCGCCGCGACCGCCGACCGATCCATCATCGGCTTGTCGCCCACATCCACCATCCGGGCGCGGCCGGCGTGGTCCAGATGCGACAGCTTCATGACCGCCTCGTCACCTGCAGGTCCTCGGCCAATACGGCGGCGAGGAGCTGCGGGTTCACGTTGCCCTGCGCGAGATCGCGTGCGTCCATCACCAGGGCGATCGCCTCGACCAGCTTTTCCGTATCGCCACCGCGCCTGGCTTCGCTGCGCAATCGCGTCGCCAGCGCGTCCAGCATGTCGGTGAAGCCCCCACGCGCCTGAAACGGCACCTGCCCAAGCGCGAACAACCACGGAGCTTCCAGAAAGCGTGCAGCCTGCTCTTCCGCCGGTTGCCCGGAACGGCTGATTACCGTCGCAAAGAGCTTGCCAACGCACCCTTCAGCAGCCATAACTCGTTGTGCTAATTCAGCTTTGCTGCTAATTCCAAGCGTTTGCTGCGCGAAAGCTGTCACGTCACTGTCAGCGATTCGCGCCACACGTACGAGCACAACGCGCGACATGATCGTCGGAAGCAGGGCGTTGGGGTCCGCGGCCGTGATAATGATCACCGAGTCCGCGGGCGGCTCCTCGAGCGCCTTGAGTAGCGCATTCGCTGCGACTTCCGTCCCCAACTGGGGGATCAGCCGTTCCGCGTCCCCGACGATGAACACCTTCCGTTTGCCCATCGCCGGCGTAAGCGACAGCCGTTTCAGCAGCAGCCGGACCGACGCAACCGGATGGCTCGCCAGACCCACGACGGGCGCGTACAACGGTTGCTCGCGGCGCGCCGCCATTTCTTCGGCCAACGCGTCGGCGACGAGATCGACCTGCTTATCGGCGTCTCCTGTGCTCGTCCCACCGCGTTTGCTCAGCTCTACCGGGACAAACCAGTGCACGTCGGGGTGTTGCAGCGAAACCACAAGTCGGCACGGGCGGCATTGGCCGCACGGTTCCTGGCCTGGGACTTCGCAATGGATCAACTGGGCAAGCCACAGCGCGAGACGCTGCTTCCCGACACCACGAGGACCGGCAAGTAGCAGCGCTTGCGGCAGCTTTCCGGAGGCGTGGGCGCCCGCCAGCTTGGACTTAACCCTTTCGTGCCCGATGAGGGGCGGTAAAGGCATGGGCGGAATCTAGCTGGGGGGTCAGTGCGCGGCGACACTTCCTGCCGTAAGTCATTATAGGCCAAGCTAGTACCATTGCACCCTCGGCCTTGCGCATACTTAACTGCCTGCTACTAATCTGATTACGCAATAAAGTGAGCGCACACTCGCTAGATTGTATCGATATTATCGATTTTTTTCGGGTTTTCTTTGGGGCTACCGACTCTGTCTCTGCAGGACGCTCCGCACTTTCTTGAGCAGCGTCTGCGGCCGAAACGGCTTCTCGAGGTAGGCGAGTCCCGGCTCCAACATCCCGTGCCGGACGACTGCGTCATCGGTGTATCCCGACATGAACAGCACGTGGAGGTTAGGTCGGCTGGCCTTGAGCTTCTCGGCGAGCTCCCGGCCGCTCATTCCGGGCATGATCACATCCGTCAACAACAGATCAATGTGCCCGCCAGCCTCGCCATCGACCATCGTCAGCGCGGTCGCTCCGTCGGGGGCTTCGAGGACGGTGTAGCCGTTCCGCTGGAGGAGCTGGCGCGTGACCGCGCGGACCGGCGCCTCGTCTTCGACCACCAGGATCGTCTCACTCCCGCGCAACGTCTCGAGTGGGGTGTCACTGGGGTGCTCGATGGGGTCCGCCGGCGCATCGACGCGCGGGAGGTACACCCGCATGGTGGTGCCGCGACCCGGCTCCGAATACGGCCAGATGTGTCCGCCGGTCTGTTGCACGATGCCGTACACCGTGGCCAAGCCCAGTCCGGTTCCTTTGCCCCGGACTTTCGTGGTGAAGAACGGCTCGAAGATCCGGGACTTAGTTTCCTCATCCATCCCGACACCGGAGTCGGTCACGGCGAGCATGACGTAGCGACCGGGTCTGACGGTGGGGTGATCCGTCGCGTACTCGGCATCGAGCTCGACGTTGCGCGTTTCGAGCGTGAGGCGGCCGCCGTCGGGCATCGCGTCCCGCGCGTTCACGGCGAGATTGACGATCACTTGCTCGAGCTGGCCTGGATCGGCGCGCACGTTGCCCAGCTGCGGCTGCAGCACCGTGGCGAACAGAATGTCCTCGCCGATGAGCCGCCGCAGCATTTTCTCGATGTCCGGGACCAGGGAGTTGATGCTGATGACCTTCGGCTGGAGCACCTGGCGGCGGCTGAAGGCAAGCAGCTGTTGCGTCAACCCGGCGGCGCGTTGGGCCGCGTGGTAGATCTCTTCGACATCGTGGCGGCGGTGATCGTCGGGAGGCAGGTCGGCCATGAGGAGATCGGTGTAGCCGCCGATTGCCGTCAGGATGTTGTTGAAATCGTGCGCCACGCCGCCCGCCAGCCGCCCGATGGCTTCCATCTTTTGCGACAGCATGACCTGTTCTTCCAGAATGCGGCGGTCGGTGACGTCCCGGTAGTTGTTGACGATCGCGGCGACGCTCGGGTCGTCGAGCAGGTTGGTGAACACCCCCTCCAGGTAGCGCCAGCTGCCGTTCTTGTGGCGCACGCGCGGCGACGTGCACGCGGGCGCGTGGCGCGGCCATCGCTTCCTGGAGGCGTACCAGCACGCCCGCGCGGTCATCGGGATGGATCAGCTCCATCGCGTTGCGGCCCACAAACTCGCTGAGGTCGTAGCCGAGGAGCCGAGTAGTGGCCGGACTGCCGTAGAGGATCGCGCCGTCACTGCCGAACAGGGCGATGGCGTCCCAGCTCTCTTCGACCAGCGCGCGGAACCGGCGCTCGCTGATCCGCAGCGCCGACTCCGCCGCGTGCTTATCAGCCTGGCTCTGTGCGAACGCGAGCGCGCCGCTGATGGCCGGGTCCAACCGGATCAGATTGGTCTTGAGGACGTAGTCGGCGGCTCCTGCTTTGATGCATTCCGCCGCGGTCTCTTCGTCCAGGCTCCCGGTGACGATGATCAGGGGTGTGACGGGTGCCTCGGTCTTGAGAATCTCGAGCGCGGCCATCCCGCCGAACCCCGGTACGGTGTAGTCCGCGAGCACGATGTCCGGCCGGAAGTCCGCCAACGCGCGGCGAAACGCGTGCGCCGTGTCCACGCGTAGCGTCTCGCACTCGAGCTCCGCACGACGCAGCTCACGGACGGTCAGCTCCGCGTCTTCCGCGCGGTCCTCGACCACCAGCACGCGGAGAGACTTGGCGCCCACGGGTTATTGCGGGGGGTGGTTCAGCAACAGCCAGTAGAGCCCGACGTCGGAGACGGCGCTGTCTTGCTTCAGGCGGCGCAGCACCTCGAGACCGTCCACCTTGGGCAATTTGAGGTCGAGCAGGACGACCTTGGGGACCGGGCCCTCACCCTTCGAGAAAAAGTCCATCGCTTCCGCGCCATCGTGACAGACGAACACTTGGTTGGCGAGATTGCGCTGTTTCAGCGCCCGCAGGGTTAGCTCCGCGTCGTTGGCGTTGTCTTCGACGAGCAGAATCTCGACTCCGTGTGGTTGTATCAACGTTCCTCGCCTGGCAGGGTGAAGTAGAACGTGGCGCCCTGATTCACGGCGCCTTCCGCCCACACGTGGCCGCCGTGCCGTTGCACGATGCGCTTGACAATCGCGAGGCCGACGCCGGTGCCGTCGAACTGCTCGGTGCTGTGCAGCCGCTGGAAGACCCCGAACAGCTTGTCCGCGTAACGCGCGTCGAATCCCGCCCCGTTGTCTTTCACGTAATACGCGGTCTGCCCGCCGTCCGGTCGCGCGCCGACTTCGACGCGCGCGTTCGGGCGGTCGCGCGTGAACTTCGCCGCGTTTTGCAGCAGGTTGCTCATGACCTGGCGCAGCAATCCCCGATCGCCACTGGCTGGTGGCAAGGGGTCGATCCGGATCTCCAGAGAGCCGTTCCTGCCGGTCTCGGCGCGCTTGATTTCGTCCGCAACGATCTGCGCCAGCTCCTTCATGTCGACCGGCCCGGTCGTCAAGTCGGTACGACCGAGGCGAGAGAAGGCGAGCAGATCGTCGATGAGCTGTCCCATGCGGCGCGTGTTCTGATCGATCACCCCCAGCAGCCGTTGGGCCTCAGGATCGAGCTTGGCGTTGTGATCCTCGAGCAGGATCCGCGCGAAGCCGTGAATCGCGCGGAGCGGCGCCCGCAGATCGTGCGAGACCGAATAGGAGAAAGATTCCAGCTCCGCATTTGTCCCCTCCAGCGCCTTGGTACGCTGCGCGACCTGCGCCTCGAGATGGTGGTGCGAGCGCGATACCTGTTCGGCCATGGTATTGAACGACTGCGCCAGCCGGCCCAGCTCGTCGTCGCGCCCAGCGGCTACGCGCTGGGTAAGATCGCCCGCCGCAATGGCTTCCGCGGCGCGAGTAAAGCCGACAAGGGGAGCGGTCAGACGGCGGCTCCCCCACCACGCGGCGAGCGTGCCGATGATGACGATGAGCGCGGCGATCAATGCCATCCTGAGCAGATACGCACGAGCAGGGGCGAGGATCCGGCTGCTGGGCATATCCGCGACGACCATCCACGGTGTGCCCGGAACCGGCGCCGAGGCGGCGCGCCTCGACTCGCCCGCGCGCTCGTAGCGGACGGGCGTTCGGCTCGCGAGCACGCTCTGGGGAGGAGTGGGGACGATACTTCCGAAGTCGGTCCAGGGATCGCCGGTCGCGTTGCCGACGAAGAGTGAGATGTCGCCCCCCGCGAGACCCGTCAGGTTTTTCGGTGTCGCAGGTTGGAAGACCACGCGCACCACTTGCTGCACGATTCCGCCGGCCCCCTCCACGTCCCCGGTGGCAGCCGTGACCGCGAGAAACAGTGTCGTGTCGCGGCGCATGAGCGGGCCGTAGCGCGCGGAGTCCTTCCCCGGCGAGACGAGCACGCTGTCGGCGACGGTGAAGCGGCCCGTGCGGAGCAGGAGCTTGCCGCTGAAGTCGCGGAGCTCGAGGCTCGCGGTCGTCGCCGTGTCGTTCGTCAGTGGGCGCATCGCGGCCAGCGCTGCCTCGCGGCCGGTGCGTCCTCTGGAGCGCAGGAACGCAACGATTGCGGGATTCTTGGCGAGCGCCGTGATACGGGCGCGGCCCTGGGGAATCTGAAACAGATCCGCCAACACTTTGGTGGCCAGGGGCAGGCGCTGGTCGGCGAGCTGCCGGGAAGCCTGCCGGACCTCCGCGTACCCCAGCGTCAGCTGCACGATCGCCACCGCCACCAGCAGCGCGGTCACGAACAACGGAAACGTGCGCTGGATCGATCTCATCACGACGCCTCCAAGACCTCGCGGACCCTCCGGGTGACCGCTTCGGTGGTGAAGGGCTTGGCGAGATACGCGACGCCCGGCTCGAGCATGCCGTGGCTGGCGATCGCGCCGTCGGGATAGCCGGACATGTAGAGCACGCGTAATCCAGGACGTGCCGCCTGGATGGTCTCCGCGAGCTTCCGACCGTTGGTGTCGGGCATGATGACGTCGGTCAGCAAAAGGTCGATCTGTCCCTTGTGACGACGCGCGATGTCCAGCGCGGTGCTGCCGCGGTCGGCCTCCAGCACCGTATAGCCGTAGCCGGCCAGCGCGCGATGCGTCAAGCGGCGCAGCTGCTCGTCATCCTCCACGACGAGCACGGTACCTCTCCCGGGGCGCGCCGCTTCGGCCGGCGCGACTTTCCCGATGTCTTCGGGCAGCGCCGCGATGGCGGGCAGATAGATCTTGAACGTCGTGCCTTTGCCGGGCTCGCTATAGAGCCAGATGTTGCCGCCCGTCTGCTTGACGATGCCGTACACGGTCGACAGCCCCAGGCCGGTTCCGCGCCCCGCGGGCTTGGTGGTGAAGAACGGCTCGAAGATCCGCGATTTGGTTTTCTCGTCCATCCCACAGCCCGTGTCACTGACGGCCAGCATGACGTATTCGCCCGGGATGACCGAGACGTGCTGCGCCGCGTACGCCTCGTCGAGGGTCGCGTTGCGCGTTTCGATCGTCACGGTGCCGCCCTCGGGCATCGCGTCGCGCGCGTTGATCGCGAGATTCATGATGACTTGCTCGATCTGGTTCGGATCGGCGCGTGCCGCCGCGAGATCGTCCGCCAGCTCCGTCTTGAGCTCGATGTTCTCGGACATCAGCGAGCGCAGCATCTTGTCGAGGTTCGAGACCACACTGTTCACGTCGATGATGCGGGGCTCGAGCACCTGTTTGCGCGAAAAGGCAAGCAGCTGACGAGTGAGCGCGGCGGCCCGTCGCGACGCCTTGCGAATCTCTTCGAGGTCCTCGAGCTGCCGGGCGTTACCCTCCAGCTCGGCCGCGAGCAGATCCGTGTACCCGACGATCGCGGTCAGGATGTTGTTGAAGTCGTGCGCTACGCCACCGGCGAGCTGGCCCACCGCTTCCATCTTCTGTGACTGCAGCAGCTGCTCTTCCAGTCGCTTGCGTTCGGTAATCTCCGTCGCAACGCCCAGAAGCGTGGCCGTCCCTTCGTTCGGGGACCGCAACGGCACCTTGATCGTTTGGAACCAGCGGGTATCCCCGGTCGTGGGATTCGTCACCGGTTCCTCGGCAATGATTTTGGGCTGGCCCGACGACATTACGTCGCGGTCGTGACGCAGTAAGTGCGCGATTTCGTCGACGTTGGGATTGAAGTCGGCATCGGTTTTGCCGACCAGCGACTCCACGGTGGTCCCGTAGACCTGCGCCGTGGCCTGATTGACGAGCACGAATCGGCCGTTCCAGTCCTTCACAAAAATCAGGCTGGGATTGGCGTCGATGATCTGGCGCAACAGACGTTCCTGGCTGCGTAACGCGTCCTTCTGGCGAGCGCGCTGCAATGCTTCCAGCAGCGCGGGGCCGAGACGCACCAGCCGGTCCTTCAGGATGTAATCGGACGCGCCGCTTTTCAGGTACCGGACGGCGGTCTCTTCATCGAGCGATCCCGTGACGAGAATGAACGGCACATCCGGCTGCGCTCGCTGTGCGATCTCGAGCGCTTCCCAGCCGCTAAACCCGGGAATGTTGTGATCGCTGAGAATCGCGTGCGGGGCAAATCCCTCCAATGCCGCGACGAAAGCAGGTTGAGTTCGGACGTGCTGGACGGCGGGCGCTGGAGTGAGGCGCGCGAGCTCACGGCTGATCAACGCCGCGTCGTTGTCGTTGTCCTCGACCATGAGCACGCGAACTTCTTCCATGCCACAGGATTGGTGATGCTGAGAATCGTGTCTGTCGGCGGTAGAGAACTGGGCTGGTAGGGTTTCACCTACGACGTTTCTATCGCGTCTCCCGCAGCGCTGCCGGACTGATAAGGCCGTGTTGCGTCGCGTAAAACGTCAGCTCGGCGTTGGAGCGCATGCGCAATTTGTGCAGCAGCCGCGCGCGATACGTAGTCACCGTCTTGGGTGAGAGTCCGAGGTGCCGGCTGATCGCGGTGATCGGACGACCGGCCGCCAGGAGCCGCAGCACCTCGAGCTCGCGATCCGAGAGCTGCTCGTGCGGGGCGGGCGGGGGCCCGCCGAGGCCGTCGGCTACTGCCTGGGCCATCGCCGGACTCAGGTACTTATGTCCCGTCATCACGCGCTCGAGCGCGCGTAACAACTCTTCGGGCGCTGATTCCTTCGTCAGATATCCGGACGCCCCCATCTCGAGCATCCGGACTGCCAATTGGTCTTCGGGGAACATTGTGAGGATCAGCACGGGAAGCTGGGGTCGCGCCGCGTGGATCTCCTTGAGGACCTCGAGGCCGTGCCGATCGGGCAAGCCAAGATCCAGCAACACCACATCCCAGCGCTCGCCGAACGCCAACGCAATCGCTTCCGCCGCCGTCCCCGCCTCCCCGAACTGCACGCCATCGGGCAGTCCCTGCAGCAGCTCGATCAGTCCGCGGCGCACGAGCGCGTGATCGTCTACGACGAGAATGCGAATCATCGGAACGGGAACCACGCGGCGACGCGGGTGCCGCCGTTGCTGCGCGGAGCGACTTCCAGCACGCCGCCGAGTGCCGCCGCGCGCTCGCGCATACCGAGAATGCCGAGCGAACCCGGTCCCATGCCGGCTTCCGTGATGCCGCTGCCGTCATCGTTGATCTCGAGCATCACGCAATCGCTTTTCACGCCGAGCTCGATATCGACGCGCGTGGCTCCGGCATGCCGCAGCACGTTCGTGAGTGCCTCCTGGACGATGCGGAACAGTGACGTGGCGAGCTCACTGCTGATGGCCCCCTCGGTCGGGGAAATGGCGGTCTTGCAGCGCAGGCCCGTGCGCCGCGAGAAGTCTTGCGCCAGCCATTCGACTGCGGCGGGCAAACCCAGCTGATCGAGAATCGGCGGCCGCAGCTCCGTGGCGATGCGACGCACGCCCTTCACGAGGTCGTCGACCATCGCCGCGGTCTCGGCGAGTCGCGCGCTGAGCGGCGGCACTTCCTTTGCGGCGTCCTGTGCCGCCACGAGCTGCATCTTCAGCGCAGTCAGGGCCTGACCGAGGCTGTCGTGAATCTCGCGCGCGATCCGCGTCCGTTCGTCCTCGCGGATCTCCTGCTGCCGGGTGGCGAGGCTGCGCAGCGCGGCTCGCGAGGCGCGCAGCTGCTGTTCCGCCCGTTTGGCCTCGGTGACGTCGCGATACGTGCCGAGGGTGCACTGCTGACCGCCGAGCTCGATGCGCACGAGCGACAGCAGCCCGGCGCGCGGCGCGCTGTCGCGGGGATGCAGCTCGAGCTCGATGTCGTTCACGACGCCCTCGGTCCGGAGCCGTTCGACTATCGACTCCCGTCGCGCCGGGTCGATTACGCCGAGTGCGACGGTCGTCTGCCCGAGGACATCGTCGCGCGGGCGATTCACGAGCTTCGTGAACGCGTCATTGGCGTCAAGCACCATCCCGTCGGACAGTCGGGTGATGAGCAGGGGCAGGGCATTGGCGTAGAAAGCCTTACAAAAGCGTTCCTCCGATTCCACCAACGCCAGCTCCGCGATTGTGCGGCGGGAGATGTCGCGCGTGATGCCCAGCACCGCCTGGATCTTGCCGACAGTGTCGCGCAGGGGGACGGCGTGCGTGGAGAGCCAGCTGCGCTTGCCCTTGAGACCGATCACCTCGAACTCCAGCGTGCCCGTTTCGCCGGCGAAGACGCGGCGGTGCAGGTTCGTGAACGCCTCCCGATACTCGGGCGCCACGATGTCGACGATGGGCAGGCCGCGCACCTTGTCGATGCTCTCGGCCTCGATCATCGCGAGGCCGGCGGGATTCATATCGAGCAACCGGCCCTGCTCATCCACCAGCTTCACGCATTCGGGTTCGGTCTCGATGATTGTCCGCAGCCGAGTTTCGCTCTCCTGCAGCGCGAGCTCGGCGCGACGCCGGTCCGTAATGTCGAAACATATCCCAGCCACACCGCAGATGCCCCCATGCGACTCATAGAGCGGCTCGACCCGACAACTGAACGTCCGTCCACGGAAGCACACCTCGTAGGTCTTCGCCTCGCCGCGGAGCGCAGCGCGATGGGCCTCGACGGCGCGCACCGCCTCGCTGGGGCTTTCCACTTCGCCCACACGGAGACCCTCAGCGGGCCCGGGGACGGGTCCCACAAGGGCGAGGCCGCCGCCGTATCGTGAGGTGAGGCGCAGGTCTTCATCGGTCGACCAGACCAGCACTGGGAGCTGGTCCATCAGCCGGCCCAACTGCGTCGGGTCCAAGCCCCCCGGACTGAGGGTCGCGGGCGGGATGTAGGTCACTCGATCAGCGTACCACGTTCATGAGTGGGCGTCCAGTACATCGCGCACCTTGCGTGCGAGTCCGTCGGGGGAGAACGGCTTCTGCAGAAACGCACTGCCCGACGGGAGCGTGCCGTGCTGGACCACCGCGTCCCCGGGATACCCGGACATGAAGAGCACGCGGATCCCGGGTCGCTGCGCAGTCAGGCGATCAGCGAGCTCCCGGCCGGACAACCCGGGCATCACGACGTCGGTCAGGAGCAGGTGAATCGTGCCACCGTGGCGCTCCACGACGCGGAGCGCGGCGACGGGATCGGAGGCGGCCAGGACGACGTAACCCTGCGCCTCGAGCGCGCGGCGGCTGAGCGTCAGCACCGCCGGTTCGTCTTCAACCACCAGCACCGTTTCGCTACCTCGGGCCGCCCCGCCTTTCTGTGGCCCGGGCGGCGTGGCGGCGGGCGTCTCGATCCGCGGCAGGTAGATCTTGAAGCTCGTGCCCCGTCCCGGCTCCGAGTACACCGAGATATAGCCGCCGCTCTGTTTCACGATGCCGTATACCGTGGCGAGCCCGAGCCCCGTGCCCTTACCGACCTCCTTGGTCGTGAAGAACGGCTCGAACAGATGGGCGCGCACACTGGCGTCCATGCCCGCGCCGGTGTCGGTGACGGCGAGCAACGCATAGGATCCGGGGACCGAGCCGAGATGCGCCTGCGCGAATGTGTCGTCCAGGTCCACGTTGGCCGTCTCGATCGTCAGCTTCCCGCCGTCGGGCATCGCGTCGCGCGCGTTCACCGCCAGGTTCACGATCACCTGCTCGATCTGATTCGGGTCGGCGCGGACCCGTCCCAGGTCGGGCGTAGGCACCGCCACGAGCGCGATATGCTCGCCGATCAGACGCCGGAGCATCTTGTCCATCTCGGCCACGACGACGTTGAGGTCGAGCACCTCCGGCTGCAGCATCTGCCGGCGGCTGTAGGCCAGTAGCTGGCGGGTCAGCGAGGCCGCCCGCTCGGACGCTTTGCGAATCTCCTCGACGTCGCCGCGCTTGGAATCGCCGGGAGGGAGTTCGCGCAGCAGAAGCTGGGTGTTCCCCAGGATCGCCGTCAGGAGGTTGTTGAAGTCGTGCGCGATGCCGCCGGCGAGCTGCCCCACCGCTTCCATCTTCTGCGACTGGCGAAACTGCTCCTCGAGGTGACGTTGCTCCGTGACATCCCGCTGCGTTCCCCACACCCGGACGAGATGCCCGTCCTCAACGAAGCCGACGACGTTATTAAGGAAGACGCGGGCCCGTCCCTCGCGGTCATGCTCCCGCGTTTCAGAGTTCGACACACGGTAGCCGGCGCGCAGGAACGCGCGAATCTGCTCGCGATTGGTGGGATCGGTGACGTTGTGAAGATCGGCGAGCTTCGTTCCGATCAGCTCGCTCGCTTCGCCGTATCCGTACATCCGGGCCATCGCGTCATTGCACTCCGCGATGCGCGCCCCGGCGTACAGCCGATCGATCTGCTCTTCTTCCGGCAAGCTGACCGGTACCGGAGGATCGATCTCCAGGCGCGACACGCCTTCCGAGCTCTGGGCGATGAACGAGCGGTAGCGCTCCTCGGCGCGCTTGCGGTCGGTCACATCCATGCCGATCGCGAGCCAGCCGCCACCCGTCAGCGGCGCGTTGGCCCAGATCGTCTCCAGGGTCGTGCCGTGCCGGGTGCGCGTGCGGAAGTCGGTCCACAGGCCCACCGGCGCGCCGATCGAATCGCGCAGCCGCTGCCGGTCGCGGGGATCCGGGTAGAGCTCGGCAAAGATGTCACGGGTGCGTGCCTCGGCGACTTCGTAGCCGAGGGTCCGCGTCCACTCGCGATTGCCCCACTGGATCCCGCCTTGCTCGTCCAGGAAGACGAGCATCACGGGAATGTTGTCCACGATCCGGTGCAGCAGCTCGCTCTGCTCGCGCCAGGCGTCCTCGACGCGCTTGCGCTCGATTGCCATCGCCATCTGGGACGAGACGAACGTCAGGATGTCGCGCTCACTTTCGCCGTAGCGCACGCCCTGCGAATACGTCTGCGTCACCACGACGCCAATCGTGCGATCCTTGACCTTGAGGGGCACGCCGAGCCAGTCGATGGACGGGGCACCGATCAGTTCCGCTTCACCGGCGGCGACGAGCTGCTCGTACACTTCGGGAGTGGCGAGCAGCGGTTGCCCGGTGCGCAGCACGTATTCTGTGAGGCCTTTGCGCAGTTTGCGCGGCTTCACGTCGCTCGTCCGATCAATCTCGTCCACAAAATACGGGAACTCGAGCCGGTCTTTCTCCGCATCGTACAGCGACACGTAGAAGTTCTTCGCCGGCATCAGCTCGCCGACGATCTCGTGGATCGCGCGCAACAGCTGCTGGAGGTTGTCGGCCGTGTGCGCGGTGTGGGAGATGCGGTACACCGCTTCCTGCACGCATTCGGCTCGGCGTCGCGCCGTGACGTCGCGGAAGCTCCAGACGCGGCCCACCGAGCGACCCTCGAGGCGGAGCGGAATCGAGTAACGCTCCAGCACCCGCCCGTCTTTGAAAATCAGGACGTCGAAGCTGTCCGACTGGGGCTCGGCGTACCGCTCCTGAATCCCATCCACGAACACCTGCGGATTGACGAGCTGGTCGCGGACATGCTCGATCAGACGGCGGCGGCCCGCGGCGTCGGTGTTCGCGGCGATCAGCGCAGCGGGCAGGCGCCACATCTCTTCGAAGTGCCGATTGTGCGACACGATGTTGCCGTCGAGATCGACCACGAGGATGCCGTCGGCGGTCGATTCGAGGGTGGCCTGGAGCACCGAGACCGTCAGCGAATCCGCGACTCTACGGGGTTTCTTCGCCCTTGGGTTGGCCTTGGGCTTCTTGGCAGCGGTGGTTCGGCGTGTCGCCATGGGCCGCAAATCTACGGGTGGCGGGTCCCGTGACCAGCCTCACGGGTCTAATTGCGTCTCGCACCTAGCTTTCGATCCCTTTCCACGGCCGGGAGCTGGGGTGCGACCGAAGCGATTCCGCTGGCTGGGCGTCGAGGAATCGAGCCGCGCCGAGCAGCAGCTGCGCGCGGCGGCGCGCCAACAGGAGGCGGTCGCGCACCTCGGGCAGCAGGCGCTCGCCGGAGTCGCGCGAGCCAACCTGTTCGAGACGGCCGCCAAGCTCCTCGCCCGCGGTCTCGACGTCGAGTTCAGCGAGATCCTCGAGCTGAAGCCTGAGCACCGCAGCCTGCTGGTACGCGCGGGCGAAGGCTGGCACGAGGGGTTCGTGGGCAAGACACTCGTCACCGCCGACGCCGCATCGCTCGCCGGGTACGCCCTGAACGCCGCCGGTCCGCTCGTCATCGCCGATCTCTCCGCCGAAATCCGCTTCAGCGCACCGCCACATCTCGAGGAGCACGGCATCGTCAGCGGCATCGGCGTGGTCGTGCAGGGCCGTGAGCGTCCCTGGGGTGTGCTGGCTGCGTACAGCGCGCAGCCGCGGGAGTTCAGCGGTCCCGACGTGCTGTTCGTCCAGGCGCTCGCCCACGTACTCGCGACCGCGCTCGAGCGCGCGCGGGTGGAAGAGGCGCTGCGCAGGAGCGAAGAGCACTTCCGATCCCTGACCGAAAACGCGTCCGACATCGTCACCATTCTTGGCGATGACGGGATACTCCGGTATGTGAGCCCGTCCGTGCAGCGGCTGCTGGGCTACGGTGCCAACGAGCTGCTCGGACGCAACGCGTTCGAGTTCATGCATCCCGACGATCTCGCGCCGGTCATGGAAGCGCTGGCTGATGCGATTCAGCAGCCGGGCTCGCCGCAGATGGCGACGTTCCGCTTCAAGCACGCGGACGGCACGTGGCGCATCCTGGAGTCGATCGGTCAGGCACGACTCGACCAACCGAATGCGTACAGCGTGATCGTCAACTCCCGTGACGTCACGGAGCGCGTCCGCCAGGAGGAGATCCTCCAGGCCAGCAAGCAACGCCTGCGGACCGTCGTCGCCGGCTCGCCGGTGATCCTGTTTGCCCTCGATCCCAAAGGCGTGTTCACGCTCGTCGAGGGGAAGGGCTTGCACTCGCTGGGTGTGCGGCCGGGTATGCTGCTCGGCAAATCGTTCTTCGAGCTCCTGGGGGACGTCCCGCACGCCGTCGACGGCGTCCGCCAGGCACTGGCGGGCGAATCGGTCACCGCCCGCGTCGAGCTGTTCGGGTTCGAGTTCGAAGCGCAGTTCTCGCCGGTGCGGGAGCGTGACGACAGCATCTCGGGCGTCGTCGGCGTGGCAACGGACATCACAGAACGGCGCCGGGCGGAAGAGGCGGCGCGGCGCGCGGATGCCGCCAGCCGCAAGCTGGTGCAGCAGGCCCCGTTCGGCATTTATCGTGCGACGCCGGAAGGCGCCTTTCTCACCGTCAACCCTGCGCTGGTGGAGATGCTGGGGTTCGACAGCGAGGCCGAGCTGCTCGAACGCCAACTGGAGCGGGACGTGTTCAAGGAGCCCGCCGCGCGCGTCCGGTACCTCACGCAGATGAATGAGGCCACGAGCCCCGTGGAAACCCAGGCGGTGTGGCGCCGCAAGGATGGTGAGCCGATCACCGTGCGTCTGTACGGCCGGTCGGTCCACTACGGAGACGGCCGCGTCGAATGCCACGAAGTGTTCGCCGAAGACATCAGCGAGCGCCGCGGACTCGAGGAGCAGCTTCGCCAGGCCCAAAAGATGGAGGCGATCGGCCAGCTGACGGGGGGCATCGCGCACGACTTCAACAACCTGCTGACGATCATACTGGCGAACGCCGAGTTGTTGGCCCGTGGACCCGACGAAGCGAGCCTGCGCGACATCATCTCCGCGGCGGTCAGCGGGCGCCTGATGGTGAACCAGCTGCTGGGATTCGCCCGCCGCTCGACACTCACGCTCGAGCCGGTGCACCTGGGCCATCTGCTGAACGATCTCGGCGCCGTGCTGCGGCGCGTGCTGCCGGCGGACATCGAGCTGCTCGTCTTTGCGGACGAGGATCTGCCGGAGGTCGCCGCCGACGGCCATGCCGTCGAGCAGATCCTCCTGAACCTGGTGAACAACGCACGGGATGCGATGCCGGACGGCGGGGTACTGCGGCTCGAAACCAGCTGCACCTGGATCAGCGACGCGCAGCGCGACGTGCTCGGCCCCGGGTCGGCCTCGGAATACGCGTGCCTGGCGGTGGATGACACCGGCTTGGGGATGGACGAAGCGACCCGGCAACGCGCGTTTGAGCCGTTTTTCACGACGAAGCCGGTTGGAAAGGGGACCGGGCTGGGACTGGCGACCGTCTACGGCCTGGTGAAGCAACATGGCGGTTTCGTGCAGATCGACAGCGCGCCCGGAGCAGGGACGCGGCTGCGGATCTACTTCCCGGTGGCGGAGGAGGCGACCCGGCGCCGGGCGTCGGGAGCGCACGAACAGATGCCCCTGGCGACCGACCGCGGCAATGAGACGGTCCTGGTCGTGGAGGACCAGGCGCAGCTGCGGCGCGCGACCGTGTACACGCTCGAACATGCTGGGTACACGGTTCTCGCGGCGGCCGACGGGATCGAGGCGCTCCAGCTGCTGCGCCAGCACCCTGCGCCGATTCATCTGGTCTTCACCGACCTCGTGATGGGCCGGCTGGGAGGCCGCGGGCTGTATCAGATCGATCGCCGGGAAGGGCGTCAGACCGCCTTCCTCTTTACCAGCGGCTACGCAGGAGCGGGGCGGGGTGAAGAGCCACTCGATCCGGCGTTGCCGTTCCTTGCGAAGCCGTGGACGAGCGCCGATCTGCTGGGGCGCGTGCGGAAGGTGCTCGACGCGGCGAAGCAGATCTCCTAAAGGTTTAACCCCCTATCGCGAGCGGCGTGCACGAGCCGGTCGATGAGGGAAGAGGCGGGAGGGAGCCAGACGAGCGCGAGCCAGCACGCGATTGGCGGCTCACGGAACGGCCGGTAGACGATACCGTTCGCATTTTTGCGATAGGGTGCGGCCACGGCGTCGCTCACCAACGTCCACATGTCGCCGGCGGCGATCTGGACGTTCATGGCGGGCGCTTCTCTCGGCCGCTCGAGGCGCCGCTCCGGCACGAGCCCGCGCTCGCGCAGCGCGGCCTCGATGATCGGCAAAAAGCCCGGCCAGCGGCGCGGCGCGGAATTGAGCCAGGTGAGCGCGCGCAGCTCGGCCAAGCGGATGGTGGGCTGCGCGGCCAGGGGGTGACTGCCCGGGAGGAGGACCCCCGTGACGGACGTATCGATCAGGCGATGCGCCGCGAATCCCGGGACCGGCCATTCAGCGACAAAGATCGAACCCACATCGACGCGGCGCTCGCGCAGCGCGTGGAAGATCTCGCCATCGTGGCTGCTCGCGACCTCCACCTGGGCGCCGGGATTGGTGTCGCGAAACCGGGCCAGGAGATTCTCGAGGTCGTTGCCGTACGCGCTGAGCTCGCCGTGCGCGAAGCGCAGCGCGGATTCCCGACCCTGAGCGGCGCCGCGAGCCGACGCGACGGCGTGCGCTGCG
>Ga0137362_10001039_pt1 | contig 16485 bp, 12 predicted proteins | sample MadtaG_2_FD_104801 | JGI IMG/M metagenome (GOLD analysis project Ga0137362, IMG submission 104801) | Vadose zone soil microbial communities from Angelo Coast Range Reserve, California, USA - Mad1_100_16 metaG | ecosystem: Environmental > Terrestrial > Soil > Vadose zone | place: USA: California... | reverse complement strand
GACTTATCGGGAAGCTGGCGTCCGGAGATGTAGCGATGCGAAAGTCTCACTGCGTCCTCGACCGCTTCGGCGAGAATGCGAACGCGGTGATGGTTCTCGAGCGCTTCAGCAAGCCCGCGCATCATGGCGATGGCTTTTGCTTCGTCGGGCTCTTCCACTTTGACGACCTGAAAACGTCGCGCCAACGCCGCATCCTTCTCGAAATATTTTTTGTATTCCGCCCACGTAGTCGCCGCAATTGTGCGCAGCTCGCCGCGAGCCAGCGCCGGCTTCAAAAGATTTGCGGCATCGTTCTGACCGGCCTGCCCGCCGGCGCCGATCATCGTGTGCGCTTCATCGATGAAGAGAATGATCGGCTGCGAAGAGCCCTTGACCTCGTCAATCACCGACTTAAGACGATTCTCAAACTCGCCCTTGATTCCGGCGCCCGCTTGCAGCAAACCAAGATCGAGTGTGCGCACGGCCACGTTCTTCAGCGGATCGGGCACGTCACCCTCGGCGATACGTAAAGCAAAGCCCTCGACGACCGCGGTTTTTCCGACACCAGCTTCGCCGGTAAGGATTGGATTGTTCTGGCGGCGGCGCGTAAGGATGTCGACCACCTGCCGAATCTCGAAGTCTCGGCCCAAGACGGGATCGATCTTGCCGGCCCGCGCGCGCGCCGTAAGATCGATGGTGAACTGATCGAGAGCTTTGGTCTTACCTCCGGTCACGGGCCCGCCCGTAGCGGCCTCAGTTGCGCTCGGCTGATCCGACAAGTTGGTGGCTTCGCGAGCTTCTGCCGAACCGCCGGTGATCTCCGCGAAATCTTTCTTCAGTGATTCAACCGAAACGGAAGCAAACTCGCGCGAGATTTCGCGGGCCAACCGTCTTAGATCGTCACTCGCTAAAAGCGCGACCAGCAAATGTCCACTGCGAACCTGGGCGGCGCCGTAATCAACCGAGGCCAGCAGCCAGGCCTCTTGAATCAATTGCGGCAGACGCGGAGAGAGCCCCGGAGTGCGCGCATTGCCCGTCTTCAATTTGTCCAGCGCGGCGGTCAGGTCTTTGGTGACACGCGACTGATTGATTTCGTAGCGCCGGAAAATTGCCGCGAGATCGGTATCGGGACTCTCAATCAACTTCAGCAGAAAATGTTCCGGCTCGACGTCGTAGTTAGTGCGCGAAAGGCAAAGCCCCGCCGCGCCTTCGAGCGCGCCGCGACAAGTCGCGTTGAGTCTGCCAATCAATGATTTTAGATTTACGCCCATGGGCTACCCCTTTTCTATTTCCATTTGTCATCTGAGATTTTTCATTTGCCATTTTTCATCTTAATTCCCATCTCCCTTTGGGAGAGGGGCTAGGGGTGAGGGTGCGAAGCATAGAAAAAGAAAACGAGTGGTATGTCTTGTTCTAGCTAAGCCCTCACCCAACCCTCTCCCAAAGGGAGAGGGGTTAAAATGTCAAACGACAAATGACAAACAAAGTGCACTTCAGTTCGTCGTGGCCGCGACAAGCTGCAGCTTGTCGGACAATACAACCTGATCGTCATCCTCGGTGAAATCGCGGGTCTTAAGCCAACTGGTCCAGCCTAGCCTGGCGCCGTTCGGATCGCTCCCCAAAACAGGAAAAGGAACTTCATCACGCATGAGCGCCAATTGTACGTCATACTCAAACTCCAACCCTGCGAGCAGTCTTACCATTTCAGTGAGCGGCTTATAAGCCGAACCAACCGGCAAGAAACTGTTGAACTTCTTCAAACTCATTGGGCCGATGCGGAGCCGAAACTTCGATTGATCGCTCCAGACTCTGTCGCCCGCAATCGTGCTCATTCCCAATTGACTGTTCGCACTGCCCAGGCTGGTCACATTGTCTTCCAGCTTCAGCCATTCGCCGGGAAACTGGACCACGTTCGCCGGCGCGCCAAAATAATCGCCAACAATCGCCCCCATCGCAATGGCTGAATGCGGTCGCTGCGCGATCAGTCCGCTATAGAACAGCAAGCCCTGATCTCTGAAAGAAAGCCTGTCCCGTAAACCATTAGTCCCCATTCCGATGAGGTCGAACAGATACATGGTGAACTGATCCTCACCCGTGCGCTCGTAGGCGATGGGGAAATGATATTTCTCCCACACCCGATAGAAGAGCGAGATCATCCGGTGATTGAAGATGTCGAGGAAGCTCCAGAGCGCAGTGTCCTGGTAGCGCGCGCGATCCATCACCAGTTCAGTGTATTGATGAGGAAGAATTCCCAACGGGCCGATGGCGCCCATAAATGAAACCATCATCTCCAGCACCGCGCCCTCCTGCTGAGGATCCTGAGTCAGGTCATGAATCTCGCACGCCGGAAACGAGAGCGTGGGCCTCGTGCGAAAGCGCACGACTTCGCGCGTGGCGTCAGCGTCCTGGCCCACGGGACCGCGGTCGGTATAAATCCGCTCGAGCAGGCGCACGGCTTGAAAGAACGCAAACCGATACGGCTCGTCAAGAAGCTCCTGCGCTAGAGGAGGACCTGTTGTCCGGCCCTGGGTGGCCATTGCTTTAATACTCCCTCCCGTTGGCTCGTTATCGCGACGAGTTGATTAAAAGAATTTACCGATGCGTACAGTCCCAGAAATCTTTCTAAGACACTGGCGAACAGAAAGAGTCCGCTGCCGACATACTGCTCTTCGTCGAACTCAATCGTCGTTTCGATGCCCCTCACAAAACCGGCGCCAATACGTGTGCCTATTTGTCGCACCGCGGGCCTGCTTTTTATTCGCTTCATTCCTTTGATTTGCCGGCGGGTCGCCGCTGAATCCATGAAATCGTAGAGTAACAAAATCTCCTGCAAGGCGTCAGGCGATCCTTCGGCATCGGGAGCCACCAGCGAAAGGTGATTGAGGGACAATTGCGATATTAAACGCCATTGAGTTCCGCGCTTCAAAGGCGGCCGCAAAGTTGGAGTCGGCTTGGTCAAACATCGGATTCGCGAGAGGGGCATGGCGCCTTCGGCCTCCAAATCTCCTTCAGCGCCCCCGAATGGAAGTCTCGCCGGCAGATCGCGATTGGTGCAGGTTGTATGGATCGTAAGGACGCTCGCCGGCGGCACGTGCGGGTTGAATTGCAAATCGACCAGGGTAACGAAGACCTCCGTGCCGTCGTCATGCGGTCTTTGCGAGAGCCGTCGCGAAGCAAACCAAAATGTAGGATCTTCGTCACCGCCATTCGAGTGATGGAGGGAGTAGAAGGGCTTGAACTCTCGCGATTTACCACGCTGTGGATCGTCCGCGACGACCCGCTCGATTGAATAGACTTCCATCGCCAGCGGGCGTCGCACGTCCGGTATCACCTGATATTCATGCTGTTGGCTCGTGAGCCGAATCGGTTCCGCCAGATCGCTGAAAAGATTGACTACCGGCGTGCAGCCGAGTTGAAAGGTGCCGGCCTCCACCAAACCACTGATGGGCGTCACATCTCGCAGGTAGATATGTATCTCGAAGCGGGTCAGAAAGCTTGCCCGCACGGCCTGATCCAGACCCTTAAGATCGAAAAATAGAAACTTTTCCGGCAAGGAAAAATATTCCGACAGTAGCCGGTAACCGGGAAAAGAGCGGGCCGTATATTGCAGCAGGCTCTGATCGAGCTCGAAACCGACCTCACTAATGACCGAGGGCGGCAGCGTGATCGTCGGCAGCTTTGACAGGGCCAATTTTCTCGTGCGACGTGAAGCAGTCAACGGACCTGGCCGGATCTCAACGCGCGTCGCATGGTTGAAAATCATTTCATAGAGTGGATAAACAACCTGTGGTTCCCCATTCAGGTAGAAGCGCAAGCCGTCGATCGATTCCTGCGTTTCGCCTTTCTTCAATGTCTTGAGCGACGTGTCGTTCATGCACGAGAGCGTGAGCTTGATCGCGGCTTCATGCCACTGGCCACGCGTGTCTACGGGATCGAGCGATTCCAGCGATGCGCCGACAACTTCGATTGGCCAAACGGTGGTGTCATAACCGGTGCGGAAACGACACGGCGTGCCCTGAATCGGTCTCGAATAAAGCCCGGTGCCTCGCGGAATATGAAAGCCGGTGGTCAGGGTTGCTTCCTTGGGAGCGAACCGCACGATGGCCATCGAAGGAATTGGCGCGAGGTAATGCGGATAAAGTACGTTAAGAAAAGACTCGGTTATTTCCGGAAATTCGTCGTCAACTTTGAGGCGGATACGTCCGGCCAGAAAGGCGAAAGCTTCGATGAGGCGTTCGACGTGAGGGTCTTCGCATTTGTCGCCTTCAAGCAAGAGTCGCGAGGCGATCTTGGGGTACTTGCGGGCAAACTCCGCGCCCATTTGCCGCAAGAAGACTAACTCACGTTCATAGTAACCAAGCAGCTCGTCGCGCATGTTCGATAAACTTTAGTCGCACGTGTCAGAACCGCGAGCGGTAGCGACCGGCCTGGGTACGCAGGCGTCACGCCTGCTTTATGAACGAACCGGACGCCACGCCTACATGAGCAGTCGGGACGACTGCGTACCCAGGCCCGTCGCTACCGCTCGCGGTTCTGACACCGCTCACAGTGTGCGCACCTGGTATTGTCCACTACCCAGTTGCAGCACGGTATCGAAAGTTATTGGTTCCGGGGCCGGGTCGATCTTTAAACGGGCGTCGATACGAAAACGGAGGAGGCGCTCGGTAGGCCGGACTGGCTCAACCGAAACCACTACACCTTCCAGTCTTTGCTCGAAACGCCGGACCGCCTCTTCAATTTCGCGCTTGATAAACTTCTGGTCGTCCGCGCTGTCGATGCTGCGAGCGGTAAAATCGGGCAGCCCAAACGCCGCGACCGAATTGTTTGTCTCCTTCAATTCAGGCGGCAGCCCTCCCGCAACCTGGCGCGTGTTAAGCAACCATTCGAGATCGCGTTGGACCGCTTGTTTTAACTGCCGCAGACTCTTGGAGCGGGAAGCGATCGGCTCTCGCTTGATTTCCGGCTCGTAATCAAGCAGACGGTCCAACACCGATGTGGTAACGCGCAGCTCGTTATCGGTTCTCGCCATGTTCGGAAGCCCCTGATTGAGCACGAAACTTCACCCGGCGCCCACCGTAGAATCGTCGAATGGGCGCCGGGCAAGATACGTCCCGAGGTCTGCCCCGGGGCAAAAGCAGAGACGAAGAGCAGCAAAGCCACTCGAGTACGAAGACTTTGCGTCGCCGGCAAAACCAGTTGATGGATCCGCTGGCCGGAGACACGGCCGAGTCGCCTAGACCTTCTTGTTCGCCTTAAGATCCCAACCCGCCTTTTCGGGGCTTCCGAGCTTTCCTTTCGCGTCTTGCGGATAGTACTCAAACGTGATCTTGGCGAAGTTAAGCGAAAACTGGTCGGTTGGAATCAGTTCGCCTCCACTGTGCCCTCCAGACTGATAGCTGGAAACCAGGACGTCACTCAGCTCCACCTTGTAGTACTCCTGCTGTTGTTCCCCGGCTTTGCGTACCGTTAACAGCGCCTTTGGGATGTGCTTTCCACTCGCACAATGATACATCAAATTCGCCGAGGCAATATCCGTAAGCTTGGTGCAGTGAAGGTCTTGAAAACTAACCTTACCGGTTCCTCCGCCGGCCCCGGGAGCACTGCTGAAACTGCCTGCATTTGTTTCACCCCAACTAAAACTCTCAATCTCAATCTCGCCCTTGTGCTTCGCGTCAGTACTCTCACCCTTGATCCCGTCAAGCTTCAGAAAATAATCCTTGGTTGCCATTTCGAACGATCCTCCTTTTGGACTCCGTTTACGTTTACGAGGGACTTCATTTACCTGCCCGGCGACAATGTTTGCCGCATGCAGCGCTGAGACAGATCGATAAGAATTGACGTACTGCCAGCCGGTTTTTGCATTACCCTCTCGCAGATGGCGGCAGCTCCGCCACCAGCCGCAAAGATACCGTCAATTCATCCAACTGGAAGTGCGGCCTGAGAAAAGCCACCGCCTTGTAGACGCCAGGCTTTCCCGGTACCTCAGCAACTTCAATGCGCGCTTCCTTGAGTGGATGCGATGCCTTCATCTCCTGACCCACGTTATCGCTGGCCACGGTATATTGCAGAATCCACTGGTTAAGGAAATTCTCGCACTCGCTGCGGGACATGAAGCTGCCGATCTTGTCGCGCATCATGGCCTTGATGTAGTGCGCGAAGCGCGAGACTGCCATGATGTATTGCAACTGTGTCGAGAGTCGGGCATTCGCATTAGCCGCATCCTGGTCGTACTTCTTCGCTTTTTGGCACGATTGCGCACCAAAGAACGCGGCGTAGTCGGTATTCTTACAATGCACGAGCGGGATGAATCCAAGATCGGAAAACTCCTTCTCGCGCCGGTCGGTGATGGAAATCTCTGTAGGGCACTTGAGCGCCACATCGCCTTCGTCGGTCTTAAAAGTATGCGTCGGCAGTCCTTGCACAAGGCCGCCCCCTTCCACCCCGCGAATCGCTGCGCACCACTGATAAAGCGCAAAAGCTTCCGTCAAGCGGGTGCCAAAAGCATAAGCCGCATTGCTCCAGAGGTACTTGCTGTGTTCCTTTCCGGTCACGTCTTCGTGGAACTGGAAGGTTTCGGTCGGCACCGTCTCTTCGCCGTATGGCAGACGCGCCAGGGTCCGAGGAAGTGTCAGACCAACGTAGCGCGAGTCTTCCGACTCCCGGAACGAACGCCACTTGGCAAACTCAGTGCGATCGAAGATCTTCGCCAGATCGCGCACCTCGGTCAAATCCTGATAGTTGTCCCAACCAAAGAGCTGTGGACTCGCGGCGCTGATAAATGGCGCATTTGCCGCGGCGGCGACGCCGGAAATTTTCTCGAGCAGCGACATGTCCTGCGGATGGTTGCTGAACTCATAATCTCCGATCATCGCTCCGAACGGATGTCCGCCAAAGGTGCCGTACTCCTCTTCATAAACCTTCTTGAAGAGGGCTGATTGATCGAACTCAGCGGCGCGTTCGAGGTCCTTCAATAACTCTTTCTTCGAGATGTTCAGGACCCGAATCTTGAGCATGGTGCCGGTCTCACTATTCATCACCAGGTGATTTAGTCCCCGCCACGACCCTTCGAGCTTTTGAAACTCTTCGGCATGCATGATTTCGTTCAGTTGAGCGGACAACAGCCGATCGATCTCGGCGATGCGAGTGTTGATAGCGGACTCCATGTCCTTGCTCACGACCAGTTGTCCCTGCATTACCTCCTGAACAAACTCGCCGATCATGTCCTTGGCCTGCTGGGCCTGCACTTCGTTGCGCGCCAATTTCCCCTTCTCCAGGATGCGCGTGAGCAGATCGCTTTCGCCTTGCTGCTCTACAGTGACTACGCCTTTCTCTTTACTTATTTCCGTACTCATTGTGATTCCTCCTTCGCCGGGGTCTCGCCCGAAGGTTTTTCGAGTCCCAGAGCCGAACTCAACTGCGCTTGCGCATTCGTATCCGAAACGATTTCGTTCAGAATCGTTTCCAGTTTGTCGTTGCCGTCCATCTTCGACAACAGGTCTGAAAGCCGCTGGCGCGCGGTTACCATTTTTCGCAACGGCTCAACCTGCTGCACAACGCTGTCGGGATGAAAATCATCGATGCTCCTAAAATTCAGCTCGACGCCCATCTTGCTGCCGTCGTTGGTAAGTTTGTTATCAACTCGATAGGTCAGGCGCGGCTTCATTGCCGCCAGCACTTGATCGAAATTGTCGCGATCGATTTCGATCAACTTGCGCTCTTTGACCCGAGGCAGCGGCTCTTCCGGCTGGCCTGAGAAATCTCCCAGGACCCCCAGCACGAACGGCAGCTCTTTGTTTTCAATCGCGCCGCCCACTTCCACATCATATGTGATGTGGACGCGAGGCGGGCGAACCCGGTCGAGTTTGTGTTGTATGCTTTCCTTCTTTGGCATTGTTAGTTACTCCTTTTTTCGAAAGTCGGCGGAGGAGCTTCAATCTAAGACTCGACCGCTTGGTTTAGTTGTTCATTGTCCTTTTGTCATTCTTTCATTTCTCATTTGTCAACGGCTTTGGCATCCTTCATTGACGAATGACGAATGACGAATGACAAATAGAAAATGAAAACTCAGGAGCCTTGGCCGGACCTCGTATCAGTATCCGTTCCTATTCCCAGCGTCTCCTTGAGATGCCCAAGTGTGGCTCCGTCCTTTATCACATCCTCCAACCAAACCTCAAGGGGCATGTGTCCCCACTTGATGGCTCGTTGGACCGGGTGAGCTACCGGAATGGGCGGCTCAGTGCGTTGAAAATACTGCGCCACCTCAGCCAACTGCCTGAGGGCTTCGGCGCGTCCGCGCAACACACCACCCGCGCCGCCCAATTCGCCATCGCCTTCCGCGCCCGTCCCCGCAACGCTGCCGTCCAGGATTGGATCAGGTTCGAGTATGCGCTTCTCCTTCAACAGCTTTTCCACCAGCGTCCGGATGGCGTCGAGCGTCTTCTTGAGTGTGCCCAGGCCCGGCGTCTGCCGCCCGAACTTTTCATCCATCACTTTGTCGAGCGCCTGATATTCATCCCAGCACTCGTTGAGCAACGCGAATGTTTCTTCGTAAAAAGCGCGCCGCGTTGCGTCCTTCGCCTTACGCCACACGTCTCCAGTTGTCTTATTTGCCGCCTCGGCCTCTGCCTTCAAAGCAACGAACCGGTTGTAGGTGTCTGTGTCGAGATTATCCAGGTTGTCCGGTATTTCAAACTTAGTCGATTCCTCCCACTGTATGTAAGAGTAATCCAGCCCCGTCCCGCTCTTAGTCAGCTTCACGCTCTTCAGCGGAATTTCGAGACGCGCATCCAACGCAGCCACCGCGTTGGCGCGGCCATCCAGGTCGCCTTCTTCGCTCTCGGGATATAGACGATCCCAAAACTGCTCATGCAGACCACGTATGAACTTAAGGCCGTCTCTCAGGCCCGCGAAACCATAGAGTTGAACGACAGCCTCCACGAGCCACGAGCCGATCTGTAGGTCCTTCGTCTGGCTCGCAAGGGCTGAAGTCGAAAGCTCGACGACTTTCGGCCACTCAGCAACCTTCGGTTCGTGTTCCCAATCGCCCTTCGTGAGATTGTCGTCGGCGCGGCGCGCTTCGCGTATCTCGTCGTAGACTCCGGAATACTGGAGGTTTTCGCCCGCTGGTTTGTCGCCTGGGATTGGCGCAAGCAACGCCGCTACATCCATAACCGGCGCCGGCGAACCCGCTGGGATCGCTGTCGCAACCGGTGTTGAGGCGGCTTCTAGTACTGCTGACATTTGAGCGTACTGTCCTTTCTCTTAAATCGGGGCTACGTTAGGACGCAGACCCCGCTGGTTCGGCCTTCGGCTCAGTCACATTGAATTCAACCGGCGTTGCTTCGAACAAAGTCTTGTCTTCACCGTCGACCAGAAAGAGTCACAATCCCAAACCCCAGTAGAGATTTTCGCCTAACTCTCTCCAGTCAGTCATGCGGCCGAGCCGTACCTGATCATCGGTTGCGCTACTGGTGCCCGCGTAAAGCGTCGGCATGAAAACTTCTCCGATGGTTCCATCCGAAGCTTCCACATGCGCACTGGCCCAGATCATGTCGCGCAGTTGACGCGGAGGCGAAAGCTGCACGCTCTTGATGTGCTCGAACGGCAGCCACACATACTTATCTTTCACGATTAATTCGAGCACCGGCGCGACGAAATCGTCATAATCGCGGAAATCTTGAAATTCCTTTCCGTCAATCTTTCCAGCGATCGCCGGACGCTCTTGTTCAGCACGGTCAAGCGTTGCGCGGGCTTCAGTCATTTGTCCCTTTGATAGTTGCTTAAGCGCCTCCACCTGCAGGTCGATATAGGCCGGCGGCTCACGGAGAAAATGCGGCTGAACCCCTTCGGCGAACACCCGCTTTCGCTCGCGCTCGGCATTGATGTTGGCGCGGTAGACCATTACTCCCAATCCGGCTTCCGTACTCTGATGGCCAATTACATCAAGCTGCCTTTCCGCCCGCTCCCAATCGCCCGCGAGGCACGATAGCTCAAAGAGAAAAGTGCGGGTGGCGCCATCGTTCGGATTGGCCTTAACCTCGCGCACGAGTTCTTCGATCGCCTCGTTAAGCTTGCCTGCCGCGAACAACTCTTTCGCCTTGTCCATGATAATGTCCCTCGCTGTGCGCCGCCAATTACTTCAGAAGGTTCTGCGGAGCGTGTAGATTCTTAAACAAAGCACGCTGGAATGGATTGTTTGCGCTCGCGGGGGTCAATGTCGCCCGCACTTGGGCATTCCCCACATTCCAGGAAAGATCGACCTTATCGCTAACGGCCAATCCCTTCGAGCCGGCTTCGATCATCTTAAACAATCCCCAAGTACCTGGGAATGTTTGCGTGACGGACTCACCGCCGCTCGGTACCACCGTTATCTTAGCTCCGGAAGATCCCGATTTCGCAGGCCAGATAAATTTCGCCGACCCTATCGAGTTACCGCGTGATTCTACTTTGTTGCCATCGATCTCGATCACGACATCCGCATTGGGCGTCACCTGTAGCGCTAAGTCGTAGGCAACTTCCGGTTGCGCTCCGTTGTTAGCGAACATCGCTTCGCGGAGTTTGCGCGCGCTGTTCAAGTATTTCACGAAATCGTCTGACAACCTTACCGCGCCGGTTTCTTTCAGCTTCCACTGGCCCTGCACATCGTCAACTGAAGTTGCCAGGTTCTTGTTGAAGAAAGCCCACAACTGTCCATTCGAGGGATTGAGGAACCCGCCGAGATCGGTTAACGAAGCTTCACCAGAATCCGTAAACGGATATCCTGATTCGATCGTGTGCGCTTTCGGATAGACTTGCTCGTTCCACCCCTTCACGATCTGTTCGGCTCCGCCTCCATACAAAAATCCACGCAGATTCTGGAGCGGCTGTTTGAGTAAGTTTGCCGTGTCGGTGGCGGCCGCAGTCTTAAATGCTTCAAGCAAGCCGGAAATAGTCTGCTCCGCTTTCTGCAGCCCCATCTTATCTTCTCCGGTCAACAGAGCCTGCGATGTTTGCTGCAATTGGTTCTCCGATGCCCCCTCCAATGGATCGAGCACGCGGCGCAATTCGGCGCGATATTGCGACATGGGAGAGCTTTCCTTCTTCGCCTGGCCCGAAGATACGAACTGGAACAGAGGCTTAAACTCCCTCTCAACTTCCGTGTTCCCACCCGATTCATCGTCCGTATTGCTCACAAACCAACTCTTTATCCAGCCCCAGATGCCAGTGCTCTCAGGCTTCTTTGAGATGTGTGTGTTCAGCGCGACTGCGGACATTACTCGCTCCATCGGAGAGTCGGTGGCCGATAATGCCTTAAGCGCTTCGACCGCGTCATCCTTTCTCTTGAAGGGCTGCACACTGATGCCACGAAGGAATTTTCGCCAATGGTCAGTGTATTCGTTCAAATACATCGTCTGTAGCTTGCTGATATCGGAGGCTTGTGCCTGATTGCTCGCGACTGCCGCCGCGCCCATCACCCAATCGTCTTTGCTGATTTCTTCACCGGCGTTCTCGATTGACGATTTCATGTAGTTGCGATAGCCGTCGATTGTATAGCTTCCCGGCACCGTGTAGGTTCCCACCAACACTCCGCGGCCGCGCCCTTCGAGCACCGTATCGAGACTTATGGGCGTCGTCTTAGCATTGATCTCCGTCACTAAGCGTTTGTAAAAACGGTTGACCGGAGGATAGGCGGTAAGTTTGCGTCGCGCATCAGCTACCAGCCTATCGTCGACCCTGATGTGCGGCGCATCTTCGCGAACTAATTGGCGCGCGTAAAAATCCAGATCCTGAAGCGAAAGAGTTTCAGCATCCGCCGGAGCCGTCCTCTTCCAATAGTCGCGAAGCGTATTGGCCAAAAATGTAGGCTCCACTCTAGTTGCGTCAGACAGCATCAGATAAGCCTTGAGCAAATCATAATGCCGGCCAAGGATGTCTTCTTCCGAAGGCGCAGTTGCTCGTTCGCCACCCACGGTGCTCGTATTCGTAATCGTTGCCGAAGGCCGTCCCTCCGCGAAGCTGCGCAAGTCAGTTTGCAAAGCTTCGACCGTTGGCTTCTTGAATCGCTCTTCAACTGCCTCGAAGAATATATTGCGTAAATAAGGGGCAACATCATTTCCCGAGTACAGTCCGAAGCGCATATAGAGCGGCGGACCTGCATCCAACGTCGCCAGCTCTTCGCGCAAAGAATCCAACGTTTCGATCTCCACGCGCGCCGCCGTCGGGTCCTTTTTCAAAACGTCCTTGCCGAAGTCCGCGCGCGTGATTTCGTCCATCCTCGCGCCTCGCTCAGTTGCCTCGGCAACCAGCTTTCGGTTAGCCAGGAAAGAGACCGCGGCGCCAAACAGCAACAGGCATAAAAGGACCACCCCGAGCGTCAAGAGAATAGCGCCAGTGCGCGGTGGTTTCTTTTGACTGGCCTGAAACGAGGCGGCGAGATTCTGATCACGCAAGACAACTTCTTTGAAGAACCGATCGGTGAAGAACCCCGTGCCGACTGCTTGCGGCGCTCTTTCGCCGCCATCACCCGAGGGTGCGCCCGCTTGTGCTCCTGCGGTGATATTCGCGGTGAAATAGAACCCGCGCAGAAGGGGGCTTTCGCTAAATGGATTAGGCCTGAACAGTGCCGACGTAAACAGACCAAGCTTTGCGCGCATCTCAGAAAAGCGCACAGGAAAATCGAAAATTTCAAGTTGTGATGCCGCAGTAACCGAAATACCGAGGCGAAGCAAACGGCGGCGCACGAGCGACTCGTAGAGTTGATCGAACTCCAGGTCGAACAAAGCGTGGGCGTTGGCCGATTTATTCAGCGGAATTGTCGCACCCCAAACTTCGGCAGCGTCCTTTCGGTCTTTGAAGAACTCTTCAAAACCGGACAGCGCGTCCATGTTCGTGAATACCAGATAGACGGGAAAGCGCACGCGCGCCAGTTGCATTGTCTCATCCAATCGAGCGCGCAGTGTCTTTGCCTGTTGTTCGATCTCTGTTTCGCTTGACTGAAGAATGCGCCCGGCGTTTACCGCGACCAGGAAGCCGTCCAGCGCGCGCTGATTGCGATGCTTCTTTACGGTTTCCGTGAGGGCGACCCACTCGTCGCGCGCCGGGCCGTCGCCTTGATAACGACCGGCTGTATCGAGCAGCACGGCTGAGTCGGTAACGCGCCAATCACAATGATGCGTTGGCCGCACGATCTTCATCTCGGCGCGTCGCTGGCTTGGCAGCGTATGAAAATCCAAACCGGAAGACAAGACCAGGGAAGTCTTACCGCTCGACTGTGGACCAGCCACGATATACCAGGGAAGCGCGTACAGTGCGTCACTGGATTTGGCGCCCGCAAGCCTGGTGCTGCGTAACCATTGCACCGCTTCCTCGGCGCCACGAGCCAACTCTTCATGAATTCGCTTGGGAGCGCCGCCGCCTTTAACCGGCGCCGGCTGGGCGCCTCCGGTTTCTTGAGCGACGGCCTGTGCGGCCTCGCGTTTCGCGGCGCGCCGCTTTCGCCAGTGATTGATTAAGATCGCAAGCGGCCAGGTCAGCAACAGCAGCGCGATGATTACGATTTCCCAGATGTATGTGAGGCCAATTGAGGGACCAAGGAATACCACGGCCAGACTGGCAATCCCGTAGAACGACACGAGCGCCGAGATGCCGAGAACGGATTTGATCTGATCGCCGTGGGCGGACATTTTGGGGAACTGTTAGCCGATGAATTTCTAAGTTGACGTTTCGCTTAAGATTCGAAATTTCTTTATTGTATCTCGCAATTTCGCAATGACTTGCTCGGCCGCTACCGCGGCAAACCGTCTTTGACGGCAACGACTGAAGGCTGTCGGGCTTGCGGGGGATTTGTGGAATTCATATTCCGCAAAACCTATTCGTCTGTCAAGACCATGAGCCTCCAGGTCTGAAAGTAGGTAAGTCGGCATTACGGGGCGGGATCAACCGCGACGCGGTTGCATCCTTCAGCCCAACGTTGCCGTTGCGGCTACGTTGGGAACGGAATGAAATTGGATCAGTCAACCGCAACGCGGTTGCGCCGGTCTTGAATGCAATGTGTTTCATCTTCGACTCTATCCAACCGGGTAAAACCCTTTCAGGGTTGGGAAGATCGTCGCCTCCAGGTCCCAAGGTAGCCGCAACGGCAACCTTGGGCTGGAGGATGGAACCGCTTTGCGGTTGTAGCGGCAAATCAGCCTTACCTACTTTCATTTGGCGCACTGAGAGCCACCGCAGCCGCTCGCGGACTAATGCACTAACTGCTCCATTGCGGCTCTCACATCAGACTTCAGCAGCAGCAGCAGCACCAGATAGATCAATGCTACGACGACGAGCCCCGCTGCCGCGCCGATCTTTGCCCAGAGCGGCAGTCCCGGATCGCGTGGCGGTTCTGGTTGGTCCATTACCTTCCAGTGGGGAGATAACTCGGTTTCCTGCAATCGTCCCACGCGCTTGAGTTGAACCGCCGTGTTCTTGATCAACTCCTTAAGCTGATCTTCCATGTACACTCCGTACTTACCTTTGTAACCCAGCAGCAGGCACAGGTAATAGACCTCGACCACATCCGCCTCGGTTTGGATCTGTTTCAGCAGTTCTTCAAGCCTTTCAAAGAACTTGACGCCCGCCAGGTGTTCGCCGAAATATTCGAGTTGCAGAGGAAACTTCTCCCATTCCGCGCTCAGCGCGGAGTGAGTAGTCAAAACAGTCTCGTCAACGAAAGCCGCCAATGCAAACTTCACCGAGTTGATTTGCCTTTCGGAGTGCCGCAGGGTCGCCCCGCGCTGCTCCATCTCTTGCAACATCTGATGGACCGTCGATCTAAGAGTCGACGACGGCGCCAGCGCGCCGGAGCGAAGTTTCAGCACCAACTCAAACACCGGCGCCGCGAGACTAATCAGATCGCGATGCGATCGCGCCCGCCGGCGACTAACGGCGGTCGATGGCTGTTCAGCAACTGCACTCATATTCCGATTTCGGATTTCGGATTTCGGATTGCAGATTTCCCGAAATCAAAGCATTAAGCACCAAGCACCAAGCACTAAGCACCAGGCACAAAGCACCAAGCACAAAGACCCAGATTCCAATCCGCATTCCGCAATCAGCATTCTGCAATCGGCTACGGTTTCACCGCGTACATCTCAACAACCTCATCCTTGAATTCTTCCGGCACGTACACGGCCAGCGCTTTTGATCCCGCGATTCGCTCCCAGAACATACCGGTGGAATCCAACTGAAAGTAATGAAACTTGGGCCGCGTGGGAATGGGCGCGGGCGGCGGCGATGCGTGCGTCAGCGTCACGCCCGGCAGCGCCGATCCGATCACCACGTCTATCGTGTCGCGCGAAGCTACTTTGATTACACGTGGCACGCGCTCGATCAACTGACCTTCCGAAATATCGGCGCGCACGCCCAGATAGAATCCCGCTTCCTTCAGTAGTCGATCGTCCAGGACGCGGCCCGCGTAAAGCGTCTCGCGCACCTTCTCCAGTGGTATGGGCACGCAACGGGTAGGGATGACTGTCTCGAGCATGTCGCGAATCTGCTCGATCAACTGGCTGAAAGTTCCGTAAAGGTCTTTGTGTTCATAGCGAACTACATCTTTTGGATGGCGATCGGGCGTGAAAGTCATCAACATCCCGGCCAGCTCGGCCATCTTGAAATAGAGCCGCTCGGGATGCAGCACCGGCGTGCGAAACAGATGCGCCAGATTGGGAATCGACGAGTTGACCGTATGCAGTAACCAGAACACTGCTACTTCAGCCCCGGTGAAATCGGCCAGCGAAGTCGTTCGCTGACGTCGCTGCTCGCCGAGTGAGCTGCTCTTCGTAATCAGGATCTCGACCAGCTGCCGCAGCATATCTTCCAACCATGGCGAAGCGCGGATATTCAGCACTGGTGGAATATACTGCTCGCCAAGTTTGAGTTGGCCAGTCGTGGTTCGCTCCAGCTCCGCGATCTTGATCGCGCTGTATCCATCGGTGAGTTCGTCGCCTAATAATATCCGCAGGTTGCCCTGCGCGAACGCGAGTTGCTGTTCGTTCTCTCCCGTGGTTTCATCGGGAGCCATTCCGGGACTCTGGAGATAGCGAAGGTTTTGATCCGGCGCCCCGCCATTGCGCTGAAAGTTTGCTGCTCCCGAACGCTTCGCCGGTATCGCCAGATGAACGTCCAATTTTGTAGCATCAGGGCCAAAATGCTCCATCACCGGCGTGGGCGCCGGCGCCGGCTCCGTCTCAGGCACACTGATCAAGACTCCGTCAGGCATCACCGCGCGACAGCGAATCAAATCGAAATTCCCATTGGCGATCGCTTCGTTGTTGGCCTGAAAATCGAGGACGCCCCACTCATAAGGCGCGGTCGAAGCGAAGCGGGAACTCAGCAGCTCCTCATAGTAGTTGTCCCACTGTTGGAAATGATGTGGGGTGAGGAGCATCCCCTCGTTCCACACGACTTTACGATACCGGCTCATATGCAATTATAGTTTCGGATTTGGAATCGAAAGGATTTTGTTCCGTGAGGTGAGATTTGTCAACG
>Ga0137362_10001035_pt1 | contig 16516 bp, 22 predicted proteins | sample MadtaG_2_FD_104801 | JGI IMG/M metagenome (GOLD analysis project Ga0137362, IMG submission 104801) | Vadose zone soil microbial communities from Angelo Coast Range Reserve, California, USA - Mad1_100_16 metaG | ecosystem: Environmental > Terrestrial > Soil > Vadose zone | place: USA: California... | reverse complement strand
CCTATGGAATCTGCTACCGGAGAATCCACACGTGCTGCAGCGCTGGGGGCAGCAGTATCATGTTTCTGCCGCAAATCCATTCAAGCTACTGGCGCATGTCGGGGCCGATGTGCCGGGTGCTGCTCAATTCATTCCTCCGGAGCGGCTAGAAGAGATTCAATCCGCGCAGCAGCCGACGATCGACTGGATGACTATCGATGAGCTCGCGGAGCGACTTCGGCAGCTGCGCGCCGATATCGCCGCCGTGCGTCGGCCCGGGGATATAGGCAAAATGAGCTTGCCTGGTGCGCAGGCAAAGACAGCGTACTACTGGGATAAGCAACGGAATCGATGGGGCGTCCCCGGCGGGCGCACACCGACCACCCACATCATCAAACCCTGCGTTCCAGGCTTTGACGGACTCGTTGAAAACGAGCATCTGTGTCAGGACATTGCGGCGCGCCTTGGAATGCCGGCGGCGAACTCCTATGTGCTCGCGCTCGATCAGACGTACATCGTCGTGGAACGCTACGACCGACTGCCGCCGCCGCCGGGCTCATCTCTCGTGCAGCGCGTTCATCAGGAGGACATGTGTCAAGCACTCGGCTTGATGCCCGGGAGGAAGTATCAGGAAGATGGTGGTCCCGGTATTGCACAGATCGTTACTCTAATTCGCCGCGTGAGCTCAGACCCCGACGCCGACGTTGCTCGATTCCTGCAGGCAAACATGTTCAACTGGCTGATCGGCGGCACGGATGGGCACTCAAAGAACTATTCTATTCTTGTTAGTGCGGGTGACGAAATCCGCCTCGCGCCGCTCTACGATCTCTCAAGTCAGCTTCCATACCCCGAACTGATTGCGCTGCGCGTGTCGATGAAGATTGGCGATCACTACGACATCTGGCGAGTCGGAATTGCCGATTGGCGCAAGCTTGCGCGCACCTGCGCGATCGAGGAGGAGCGCGTCCTCCGTATGCTCACGGATATGGCTAAAGCACTGCCCGATGCAATTTCCGCCGCACGCGAACAGGCGCTCATCGAAGGACTGTCCGAGAGCATCATTGCTCCGCTCGCGCAGCAGTTGATCGGCCACGTTGCAGAACGCCTCGCGACGATCACCGCCGTTACGGCTTCAATGAGTCCGCCCCAGAGCACGAGGTGATCACCGACCGTGCCGACGTCCGCACGCGCTACCATCCGGCCGTCGCAAAGAAGGCCGGATCTTCAGGTCATTTCTTCACCGCAGCCGGGCGGGCGTACGGGCGTACGATAGACGCCTTGGCGAGTGTCTTGCTGGCGATGACATAGTCGATATGCGCGGACGTCGCAGTGGTGGGCACGTCCAGATGATCGACGCTCAACGCATAAACCGTAATGACGTAATGGTGTGCCGGATCTCCCTCATCCGGGCACGGACCATAGTAGTGCCGCTCGGGAGCATCGCCGTCCGGCAATCCTTGCTTGACTGCCGACGGCATGTCCGGACTTCCGGGGTCTCCAGCCTTCCGCGGCAACATGGTCGTGGTCGGCGGAAGATCGTAGACGATCCAGTGCCACCAACCGGATGCCGGCGGCTGGTACGGGTCGAACATCGTCACCGCGAAGCTGCGGGTGCCCGCCGGCGCACCCTCCCATCTCAGGATCGGCGATTCATTGGCCCCGTGGCAGCCAAAGGCATTTGCCGTATGGCGCTCGGCGATGGGCTTGCCGGGCGGGAGATCCGGGCTCGTCAGCCGAAACGCCTGATCCGCGGCCAGCGCAACTCCAGCGAGCGACAGGCCCGTCACTGTCGCCGCCTGAACGACACCACGCACGCGAGCGCACTTTGATTGTCTGTGCACGATCCTCTCCGTCAGAAACGGGATCGACAAATGATAGCGCAATGCATTTCCGATCGGGCCGGCTCGTTCGAGTTGTGAGTCAATAGCGGCGCATGGTGCGCCGGCGATAAGCGATCGGGGGGTGCGATGCACCCCTGTGCTGGCGGGAGACTTGCAGAATTTGCTGCTGCTGAACCCTGAACCTAGTGGATGGTCATGCGCGGCTTTAGAGTACGAATTGTCCGGCGTGCGTCGGAGCATCGAGGCGTCGGTCACCGACGAATGCGAACTACGAGCGTGAAGGAAATCCAACCATCAACTGAGGTTATGCCGGAACGGGCAGCCAACGCGTGATCGCCCTTGCCAGCTCATTCAGTGGCAAATCCGCTGCCAAATCGCGGCGCAGAGCTCACTGCTATACCCGCCAAGCTGGGCCGTCTATCGGGTGAGACCGTGCGCGTAATGGCCTCAGCCGTTTGCCCTGAGCAGCCCGTGCGGGTCAATCACGAATTTCCGCGCTACGCCCCGATCGAAGTCCGCATAACCCCTCGGTGCCTCATCGAGCGAGATCACCGTCGCGTTGACCGCCTGCGCGATGTGTATGCGCTCGTGCAGAACCGCCATCATCAGCGCGCGGTTGTATTTCATGACGGGCGTCTGGCCGGTAAAAAACGAGTGAGACTTGGCCCATCCGAGGCCGAAGCGCAGACTGAGACTTCCCTGGCGCGCCGCTGCGTCCTTCGAGCCCGGGTCGTCCGTGACGTACAGGCCGGGAATTCCGATTGCGCCCGCAGCGCGAGTCACATCCATCAGCTGATTGAGTACGATCGCTGGCTGTTCGACACCGCCTTGACCTTTTGCCTCGAAGCCCACGCAGTCGACCGCGCAGTCCACTTCGCGCACGCCGATGATCTGCTCGACCTGATCAGCCAGCGTGCCGCCCAGATTCAGGTCGATCGTCTCGCATCCGAATGAACGAGCCTGAGCAAGGCGCTCCCTGCTGAAGTCCATGACCATGACGACCGCAGCACCGAGCAACAGCGCCGAGGCCCCTGCGGCCAGTCCGACCGGACCGGCACCGGCGATGAGAACGGTGGAACCTGTCGTGACGCCGGCCGAGACGCAGCCGTGGTAGCCGGTTGGCAGAATGTCAGTCAGGCATGTGAGATCGCGGATCTTCGCCATCGCCTGCTGCTTGTCCGGGAAGCGTAGAAGGTTGAAATCCGCATAAGGCACCATTACGTACTCTGCCTGCCCGCCAACCCAGCCGCCCATGTCCACGTATCCGTACGTGCCTCCGGCACGTGCTGGATTCACGTTCAGACACACCGATGTATCGCCTTCTTTGCAGGTTCGGCAGCGGCCGCACGCAACGTTGAACGGTACTGAGACAAGGTCCCCTACGCCGATGAACTGCACGTCCCGTCCAGCCTCGATCACCTCGCCGGTGATCTCATGTCCGAGGACTAGCCCGGCAGGCGCCGTGGTGCGTCCTCGGACCATGTGCTGATCGCTCCCGCAGATGTTCGTGCTCACGACCTTGAGGATCACTCCGTGATCGCACTTCCGGCCGCGAGGATCCACCAGCTTGGGAAACTCGATGCTTTGAACTTCCACCTTCCCCGGCCCGACGTATACAACACCACGATTACTTGCCATGACTTCAATTCTCCTTGCAGTTACTCGAACGCCTGCGCGCCCGCTTCTGCGACCGAGTGGTCCTGCTCGCCCGAGCCGCCACTGACTCCCACGGCGCCGACCACTCTTCCCGCGCGCCTGAGCGGCACACCTCCGGCAAATATCATCACGCGACCATGATTGGAGGCGTGGATGCCGAAGAACTGGCCACCTGACTGCGAGTTCTTGCCGAGATCCCGTGTGCTGATGTCGAAGGCCCGCGAGGTGAAGGCCTTGTTGATCGCAATATCGATGCTGCCAATCCACGCGCCATCCATGCGCACGTGCGCCACCAGATTACCACCCGTGTCGGCCACAGCAATGTTCATCGGTTGGCCCAGCTCATTCGCCTTCCTCTCCGCCGCAGCAATAATTTTCCGCGCGTTTTCAAGTGTGATCATCACAACCTCCTGCAACTCTCAGATGTGCCGGCTATTGTGCCTTTACAGTGCATGCGCGCTGTGCCGGTGCGATTACCTGCGCTGCACGCGACGTTTCAGCTGTGCTCGAATCTGTTTCATTCGAAATACAGCAGGTCCGGTCCGGCTCCACAGAGCCGGTGACCGCCGCCGCAGAGTTGGATTTCAGATGCGATCCCGTGAATTCACGCGGGCGAGATTCGCTGACCGCGTAGCTTCTTGATTGGTCGTTGGGTCAATTCGGTTGCCAAACGCGCAATAGACGTCAACTTGCGACAGCACTGCATGGACGCTGGCGATGAGCCGCTGGCACCATTCGCGGTGCGCGTCCTGCCTCACATCAACAAGCTCGGCGTTAGAACCGCCGCCCGGCGTGGTCGTTACGGTACTTGCGCCACTGGCTCGGTGGCGTACCGACCGCCTTTTTGAACGCCCGGCTGAACGCGGCCTCAGACTCGTACCCGACACGGTTGGCGACCACCGCCACGCTGTCCGTGCCGCTCAGCAAGTGATTCGCGGCGAGCTGCATCCGCCAGTTCGTCAGGTACTGCATGGGCGGCTGGCCGACAAACAGCGTGAAGCGCTCCGCCAGAGCTGAGCGGGAGAGTCCCACGTTCCGCGCCAACGACTCGATGCTCCAGCCGCGAGCGGGGTGGCGATGGAGCGCCGCGAGCGCGCGTCCAACAAACGGATCGCGCAGCCCGGCGAGCCAGTCCGTGCGGTCGGCCGGCAACGTCTCCAGATACCGGCGGATGACGTCGACGAACATCAGTTCGCTCAAGCGGCCGAGCACACCCTGCCCACCGATTCGCGCCTCCTTCGACTCGGCCAACGCGAACTGCACGTATGCGGCGAGCGTACCGCCCGAGTGATCGCTGACCCGGATGACTCGCGGTAGTGCAGCGAGCAGGGGGTTGTACGGTCGCGCATCACAGCCCAGGAACCCGCAAACGAAATGCGCTGCAGCCTTCTCGGGGTCGCCCTTGGAGATGCTGATTGGCAGCTGTCTGTCGCTTGGCAGGCGATAGAGCGCCATATCCGGGGTACGGCGCAGGCCGGGGGTACTCGACAGAACATGCGTATCGCCGTGCGGCAAGACGATGATGTCGCCGGCCGAGAGCCGCACCGGCGGTTCGCCGGGGACGCTCGCCCAGCAGTCGCCTCGGGTGATGACGTGATAGGAAATGAGATGCTCGGAGCCCGGGAACATCGCCTCGACGATGGCTCTGCCCGGCGGCGTTTCGGCCACCCACGGCTCCGAGGCGCGGACGTCGAAGAAGATGGCACCGGTGAGGCGCACCGCCCGCAGTACATCCGACAAAGCATCCATCAGTCTCTCCGCGGACGATCGAGCACGAGCGCCGGACGAGTGGTCATTCGCGCGCCGCCAGCCCGTCGCTAGACTGTCGGCCCTTCGAAAGCCGAGTGATCTTACAAGGAGAGACGCGCTCATGAGTAATGAGAACACGCATGCGGGCAGCTGCTTTTGCGGCGCTGTGCACTTTGAAGTTTCCGGCCAGCCGGCCGCAATGGGCTACTGCCACTGTGAGTCGTGCCGGCATTGGTCGGCGGGACCGGTGAACGCGTTTACGCTGTGGAAGCCCGAGGCGCTGCGCGTGACTTCCGGTGCGGCCAGCATCGGCGTTTACAACAAGACACCCAGCAGCTACCGCAAGTGGTGCAAGAAATGCGGCGGGCACCTGTTCACGGACCACCCAACCATGGGTCTAGTGGACATTTACGCGGCACTGCTGCCGCTGTTGCACTTCGAGCCCGGCGTGCATGTCCACTACCAGGAAAGCGTGCTGCGCATTCGCGATGGCAGGCCGAAGTTTAAAGACATGCCCAGGGAGATGGGAGGCTCGGGAATCACTTTGCAGGAGTAGCGAGCTCGCGTGCCCTACTCGATTCGAGACGAGAGACGATCTTCGGGCTTGCACCGCGATTTCACCTTTCCCGACGCAAGACAGAGGACGAACCATGGAATTGATTGTACTTTCGGCTGTGGGCACTACCACACTGCTCCTGACTGAGCTATGTGGCCTAGCGCTCGGACACATGAGCGGCTCGCGTCGATCGGGCCGTTACCACGATCAGAAGGCCGCCTTCCAGAAGGGCTCGGCCCAGATGACGCCCCTCGGTGGGGCGCTGGAGGCCCTGCGGGAATCGGTCGTGCTCAATTGTGCTTCGTGCGGCAGGCGCGCCTGGGGAGATAACGCGCCTTGACGGCCGTCGCACAAGCTGAACATCCACTCCGTTATGCGGCGCTCACGTCTCGCCGCTCAGTCCCGGCTTCTGGCTCTGGGCTCGCGCCACCCGCTGGGCCACGCGCGCCCGCTGCTCCTCCTGCACCTGCGCGAGCGTCAGTCGGGTACCGATTGCGATTACGTCGAGGATGGGATGCAGTGGATCGGATGGCAGGCGCAGCCCGTGCACCTTTTCCCACGTCCGAATGCGAACGTCAGGCGGATTCAGGTCCGAACGCAGCTCCGCCAGCTCGTGGCGCCTCTTTTGCGCGCGCTCGTACTCTTCGAGCGCAAGGCGCTCGGCGTGAGTCTTGATGGGCTCAGTCGTGGTGCGAGCCGGGGCCGGCTCGTGGGGGAAAGGCCTGGATGTAGCGTTCATGAGTCTCTTCAGATGGCCGTTTGGCTCGATACCCGGATGCGAAATCGCGCGCACGGCTTATCGGCCTCGAGCGAAACGCCTCGCTCAGGAGGGGAGTCTGCGCTTGCTGTTCTTACATTGACAGTGAAATCTTACGGCCCCCGCTTGCCACGCGCCGGCCCCCTCGGTGGGCCAACGTACTGGTGGCGGCGCACCGATCGCCTTGGCGGAGTACACTAGCCACTCGCTTCGCCACGGTGCCTGACAAACCCGGCTCGGGAGCGGCGAGACGCTACTCGCTTCGCTGTCTGCCTGAGATTTGAGGAGCCACACATGAGCAAGGGCATGGACAGAAAAAAGGACACGAAGAAAAAGCCGGCAAAGACGTTGTTGGAGAAACGGGCGGCGAAAAAGCAAAAGAAACAGGGCACACCATTTCAACTGTGATGGTGCCGGCCGGCAACTTCCATACGTTGCCGGGTGCAGCCAGGATCGCTCCTGCGCGTGCATTGTGGCCGCCAGCGATGCGGAATCGAATGTGGCGCTTGCCGATCAATCGGCGATGCAGGTTTCGCCTTGTTTGCGAAAACCGTCGGTGCAATTCCAGTTATTGCCGGAATAGTTGATGTAGGCGTTGGTCGGCAGTGTCAGCGCCGTGCAGGCTGACTGCTCCTGCTTGAAGCCGCGCTCGCATTTCCAGCCGTTGCCGCTCGAATCCAGGTAAGCGTTGGCCGGCACCTCAACCGCCGCGCACGCCTCGCCGCGCTTGACAAAACCGCGTTCGCACTGCCAGTCATCCCCGGAGCGCCCGAGGAAGCCGTTGGCTGGAATTATTACGGGCGTGCAGGCCTCGCCAACCAGGCGGAACCCACGGTCGCATTCCCATCCGCGGCCGAACGACGAGCCCACGGGATACGCGTTCGCCGGCACGACGATCTGTGAGCAGCCTCGGCCGCTCTGTCGATAACCGCGGTTGCACTGCCATCCGGTGCCGAATGGAGAATCATCCGCATAGGCGTTATCCGGCACTTTGACGGCCACACACTGCTTGCCGGCTTTCAGATAGCCTCGATTGCACTCCCAGCGATTGCCGGAAGAGTCGAGGTAGGCGTTTGCCGGAACTTCGACAGGTACGCAGGTTTGCGCCTCCTGCTGAAAGCCTCGGAGGCAGTCCCAACTGCTCCCATGGCTGCTCGCACGAGCATGGTCCGGCAGTGCGGCCGCGCCAGTCTGGGGCAGGGCGATTGCGGGGGCAGTCATCAGGAGTGCGCACAGGGACAAGCATGGCAGCAACAGACGCTGCGCGCTTCGGGAGATGCTCACTGGGGAATCCTCTTCATTTTGGCCGTCGCGCTTCGCCGGTCCGATATAACATTGCACGTACCTTGGATGTCGTGAGTACGTGAAGATACCTGCGAACCTTCGCGCCCTGTTCGAGGCGTGCGAATTCGACTTTAAAGAGACCGCGGACCTTGTCCGGCGACGCGCCTGAGTCGTCGGTCAAGGACCGAATCGCCCGCTCTTGTCTCGCCGCGTCATTGTCATGGTCGGTACCCGGGCTCATGCTGACCTCTGAGGTGAGGAAGACTGAAGTGCAACTTTTCAGGCGGGTCACGGTGACGCCCGGGGCTCGCGCGTGAGGGGTGAGTTTCAAGCAGCGCGCGCTCCAAAGTGTACTCCAATAGGCGAGGGCCCGGAGAGGAATCTGCGCTTCATCTGGTTCACGCCTGAGTGATCCCTCGCCTCATCACTGGCTACTGGATCGACAGCCACGTTGCGGCGTACGGTAGTGCGATCGTGGCCTTAATCAGCCGCAGCGGGGCGGATAGGCAAGATGGCGCGCATTTTGATTGTTGATGACAACGTGGACTCGGCACGGGCACTTGCTCGGCTGCTGCGAAAGTGGGGGTACGAGGAGGTCCGCACCGAGCACTCGGCTGCGATGGCGCTCGAGGCGGCGGTTGAATTCAATCCCAGCATCATCTTTCTGGATATCGAATTGCCGGACATGAGTGGTTACGAGGTGGCGCGGCTCCTGCACCAGCACCCGCGGCTGCAGGAGATGCGACTGGTCGCGTTGACCGACAGCGGCGAACATCCGGCGCGCGAGCACGCGCGAGCATCAGGATTCGAGCGCTACCTGGTGAAGCCGATCGCTGCTGTGGCCCTGCGGGAGGTTCTGAACGTAGCGCCCCGGTAGCCGCTGCGGATATACGTTGCCGCGCTCACGCTGCGGACGGAGGCGTTGGCGCTTCGCCGCTCAATCCCGACTGCTTCCGGGCTCGTGCCGCCCGCTCTGCCACGCGTGTGCGCTGCTCTTCCTGCACTTGCGCAAGCGTCAATCGGGTGCCGACTGCGATTACATCGAGGATGGGGTGCATTGGATCGGATGGCATGCGCAGCCCGTGCACCTTTTCCCACGTCCGAATGCGGACGTCAGGCGGATTCACGTCCGAACGCTGCTCCTCAAGCTCGAGGCGCTTCTGCTGCGCGCGCTCGTGCTCTTCGAGCGCAAGCCGCTCGGCGTGAGTCTTGATGAGCTCACTCGTGGTGCGGCGCGGCGCAAGGTCATATGGGAAAGGCGAGTATGTCGAGCTCATGAGTTCCTTCAATCAACGCTTCGAAACTGACGCGCCTCGTCGGCTGCACGCAGTTTGCGCCTGTCGTTGGCGCATTGACAGTGAAATCTTTGACGCCCGCTTATTGAGCTGTCCACGTCGGCGCGCAGATTATTGAGGAGATTTGCGCGAGCTTGGGCCGGAACAGCCGTGCCGTCACAACTAGCTCTTGGACTTGCCGGGCGGCCGGTCGCGATCGGAGAGAGACGGAGCACGATCCGGGCCGGGCGTGTTGGCCGCAAATGCTCGCAGACATTCGCGCGAACAGACGATCACGGCCGGCGCCTGGTCGTCGATCGCGCCGGGGTTCGGATGCCGGCTCACGCGAAAGTGCTCGTGCGGACGGCGTCCATCCTCGTAGCCGATGTCGCGTTCGCAGACATCGCACGTCATGATGAGGACTTCTTCAGCCGGGTGAAACAGCCCGGTCTTGCGCCAGCCCATGATTCTCCTCAGTCGCTTTGGAACCGACCACAGCGCGGCGGCAGGCAGGTCCTGCCCCCTGGCTCGCCAAGCTTTGCGAGGGTGACAGGCATTGGCCGGAAGCGCGCCGAGGCGGCGCATTGGGCCAAGGCAGACAATCTGAAAAGGTTACGAGCCCACCCACAAGCTACAGGAGTTCCCGCGGTGCTGCCGAACTTTCGTGCTTTGGGAGCATCGATCGGTGCAACGCGGAATAGCACGGCGATCGCGCCGAGTGTTGCAATCCACGTGCATCTGGCAGCGAGCCGCTTTGAGGTCGACGCACTTCAGTGCGCGACTGGCCTTCAGAGCCTGATCAATTCTCGAGCTCGACACTGAGACCGAGCTCGGTCTCGATGATCTCGCTCAACGAGCTCGCCGAGAGTGTGAACCCGGCCCGTCTTCGATAGTTGTCGAAGCTGACCCAGATGGCGACCATCTCATCGACGTCGAGCCCGGTCAGCGTGAGGCATACGGCCGTCGTGCCGTCGCTGGTGATCCAGAAGCTGCGCTTCATGGACTGCTGCCAGCGGCGCGTGAAGTAAGGCTTGCAGAGCTCTGCGCGGATTTCTTCCGCCTCCGGCACTTCGTCCAGCAATTGAGTCAGCGCTGCCCGATCGGCGACGCGCGCTCGCGCGGATGAAATCTTCGTTCCGATCATGATGAAGAACTCCGTGGCGCAACTGAGGCGCGCCGCGCTCAGTTCGCTTGCGACACAGAAGCGCTGTGCGGCGAGTGAGGGTGAACCTCGAGCACAACCGCCAACCGGAGCCGACCGAGCAGCGCCAGCGATTCCGCCGACAGGTCCAGCCGGAAGTTCTCACGCGCGTACAGGCTGACCAGCAGCTCTGCAACGCCTCCATCGGTGTTGAGTTGCTCGAGGAAATCATGCGCGCGGCGCAGCTGAGACAGAATCTGCACGAGCACGCTCTCTACCGACAGCCGCTCGGATGAGAGTTGCGGCTTCTCCATCAATCGTCCGGTCCAGTAGCTCTGGCGAAACACGCCCTCGAGTTCCCCGCCGGCGGGGCTGCGGCGCGGATCACCAGCCTTCCAGCTGTGCTGCGGCTCGATACCGAGCGTCTGCGTGATCGTGGCGGGGTCGATAGTCGGGTGGAGGATGCGCAGAGAAATAATGAACTCGTAGTCGCTCATGGAACAGCTCGTTGCTTCGGGCGGCCATCGTTCGTGGCCGATATGACGCGCTTGCATCAAGGCAGACGATCAGGCGAGGCTCAGTGCTTGGCGGCTGTGTTGGCCGCAAATGCTCGCAGACATTCGCGGGAACAGATGATGACGGGTCGCTTCCCCCGGCCGCGAATTGCGGCCGGGGGCGCTGTCGTTCGAACGTGGTGCTTCAGTAGCGGCGCGGCCCGCCGCGGTCGCCGCCGGCCCGCTCGCGATCGTGCGCCTCGTTGACCTTGAGGGGGCGGCCATCGAAGTCGGTCCCATTCAGCGCCTGCATGGCGCGGGATGCGTCGGCATTGGACATCTCCACGAAGCCAAAGCCGCGTGGGCGACCCGTGTCGCGGTCGGTGATCAGGGAAACCTTCTCGACGGTTCCGTGGTTGGCAAACAGGGCACGCACGGCCTCATCGGTCGCGCTGAAGGGAAGATTTCCGACATATAGTTTGGTCACTGCGGATTACTCACGAGGGAAACGGAAAAGACCGGCAGGTAGTCCTGCCTCCTGGTTCGCCGAGCTTTGCGAGGGTGGCAGACATTGGCCGGCAAGCGCGCCGGGGCGGCGCATGGTGGGGCCAAGGCAGACAAGCCGAAAGGTTACGAGCCGGGCTACACATTACAGGAGTTCCCGCAATGCTGCCGAACTTTCGTGTTTGGGGACGTCCAGTTTATCCGCTACCTGCCGCGCGCGAGTGACTTTGCGACGGACGTCGTCGAGCACAACGCACCGCCGCAGCTCATGCTGAGAGCGTCAAGCAGCCGCGCGGCAGCGTTGTGTGCAAGTGTTGCGTTCTTCAACCAGAAGGCGCAAGGTCAAAATCGCGCTGGAGGATCTGGCGTCCCAGGCTGACCGAGGAGCATTCAATGGACAATGTCGCAGCGACGCTCGCCATCCGTTCGCGACTCAGGGAGCGAACTCTGCCGTACGGCGCATTGTGGCGCCGCCTGGGTGAATACGCCGGCGGAGGTATTTGCGATGGATGTGGTGAGCGCATTACATCGGCGCAAGCGTCGTATGCAGTGGATTTCACGCCTGGTGTCACTCCGGAGTCGGGCAGATTTCATCGCGTGTGCTTCGAGATCTGGCAGGGTGAATGCCAGACTCCACTGCAGTCCTAAGATTTGCCGTAGCGGGTCGATGCCCCCGCCGCACTCGTAATGGCGCATCAGCGCAGGAGCCGGACCGGAATGAATCTCAGCTTGATCGATGCTTTCGGAAGATTCGGCGCGAAGCCGAGCAATCGAATTCGGGGGCGTTCCGCGATGGCGGGTGACGGAGCCATGGTGCTCAACTGCACGCACGCGTATTTCGGGCACCCCTCACGGGGCGTGCTTCGCTACGAAGACAAGCTCTCCAGAGAGGCGGCTGATTCCAAGGACGCGCAGCTTCTCGGTCAACACCTGGCCCTTGCGCGTGATGGAGCCCTGCCGGTGCGGATGGTAGTGACGTCCCTCGCGGACGAGAAGAGCGGCACCGGCAGCCGCAGCTTCCACGTGCGCCCCGATCTGATCGGCAAGGTAGTGAAGTTCGACGGAGACCATTTCATCATCGACTTCACGCGACTCGAGGAGGTGCGCCAGGTGGCCGCCTCCGGTCGCCGCAAGTAGCGCTGTCAGAGGTCCTGCTGATACGTTGCGGTGACTGCGTAGATGAGATGCAACTGGCAGGGTCGCTTCGAGGCGTAATCGTGGGCACGCAGGCCGGAGCATTCCAGCATCCCTGCTGCATTGTGCGCCGGGTCCGCCAGCGCGACGTTCACGGCACCGGTGAGATCGAACTGTCCGTCGCAGTCCGCATAAGGACAGGGGAATTCGAAAAATGCGCGGGCCGGCGGATGCAGCAGGTGGGATTGGGACGCCGGCGTGCTCGAGGTCGTACTCTCGAATTTCAACTCGAGGCGCAGCTGTTGGATGCCCGGGAATGCCACTCGCAACGCCAGCGCGGCCGCCCGGTCACGACGCAATTGGTCCATGCGCCCCTGGCGGGTGGCGGTGGGGCTGCCCGGGGCGAGCCTCATGTTCCGCTCCCGGGACTTGGCTCGCGCGGAGCCGCGGACCCTTCCCCCTCCACGCTGCCAACCTGAGCGTTCTCGCCGGGAGCGCTCGGGCGAGCTGACCGACGTTGCTGCTTTTCCTGCTGGCGTGCCTTTCTGGCCAGCTCTTTCTGCTTTCTCTTCTGATGGTAGTTTGGTTTTGGCACGGGCTTTCCGTCGGGTTGAAGTGGAGGCGCAGCCGCCGCGGCGGGGCAGTATGTTGGAATGCGCGCAAAGTGGGCCGTGATCGGCGCGCCGCCATGTCATTATACTCCAGAATGAGACAGCCTACATAAGAAGCTGTTCGACAGTGCTTGGCTCGATACTCACCAGGTGCAAGTCGACATGACAGTCAGCGCCGGCAGCCTAATCTGTGGCAGCATCTCGATTGAAACTCGAGGAGCGCAGTACCTCCCGCAAATACGTGCGGCGGGAGACGGCTGGCAGGGAGCCATTCAGGATGGCGAGGTGCGAGGAGAGGCTTTACGGCTCTCGGCGTGCCGGCCCCAGCTGATTCTTGAAGATCTTGCCGTCCTTCATGATCAGAGCGAGCGCGTTGTCTGGATGCTCGAGGATGGTGATGTCCTTCAGCGGCTCGCCGTTGATGATGAGAAGGTCCGCATAAGCACCCTCTTCGATGACGCCCTGCTTGCCGGGGTACGGATTCCGAGGCCCTGACATCGCGAGCAGCTCGGCATTCCCGGAGGTTGCTTGGCGCAGAATCTCGAGCGGCGAGAACCAGCGGGCGCGCAGCGTGAATTCCCGACTTTCGCGCGCCTGGTTATCAAGTCCGTAGATCAGGTCCGTGCCGAAGCCGAGCTTGACGTGATATTTCTTTGCCAGCTTCATCATTGCATCGGTGGCGGCCTGAACCTGCAGGAACTTGGTGCGCTGTCTCTCTGAGATGCCCGCAGGTGGCACCTCGTACACGACTAAGTTAGTGGAGAGGAAGATTCCGCGGTCGGCAATCAGCTTCATTGTCGGCTCATCGATGAGATGGCCGTGCTCGATACAACGAACGCCGGCCTCGATGGCGCGGCGCGTGCTTGCGGAATTGTAACTATGCACCGTAACGTAAGTGCCGAAGCTCGAAGCGACATCCACCGCCGCCCTGAGCTCTTCCAACGTGTACTCTGTTATCTCAAGTGGGTCAAACTCTGAGGCCGCACCGCCACTTGCCATCACTTTGATCATGGCGGCGCCGCGGCCCATTTGCTCACGCGCGGCCGCGAGCACCTGAGGAACTCCGTCCGCAATCACCGACATGCCCGTGCGTTCGTCATACGTCAAGCCACCGCCCAGCCATTTCGGCGGATCGCTATAGTGGCGATCGTCGCCGTGGCCGGCGGTCTGAGATAATGCCGCACCCGCGGCGTAAATTCGCGGGCCGACTGCGTAGCCGTCATCGATCGCCTTTTTGAGCCCAAAGACCGCGCCTGCGACATCGCGTTGCGCGGTAAAGCCACGTAACAACGCCAGCTCAGCACCTCTGATCTCGAGTGCCGCGATGTATACGGGATCGCTCTCTTGCTGCTGTTGCCTCGGCAACACGCTCGTCATGTGCACGTGCGCATCGATAAAGCCCGGTGTCAACACGCGGCCGCCGCCGTCAATTGCGACGGCGTCGAGCTTGGGAGGCGGAGCAATTCGCCCGTGGGAGACGGATTGAATTTTGTTGCCGACAACCAGCAGCTCACCCGCGAAAACCTCGCCGCTTCGGCCATCCCAGATCCGGACGTTCCGCAAGAGATACGCGCCGGGTTGTGGCGTGTTCGGCGGTCCGGCGGTCTCGGCGGAGGCGGGGAGGGCCGCCAGGCTCACTCCAAGGATCATCAGTTTGGCGCTCAAGCGCAGCATGCCTCTCATGGAACGCTCCTAGAAATCCGGCGCCGCCGGGCACCGCAAGCTGCACCAGGGGGCGCCTCGACCCGATCTCAATGGCCACCGACTATCAGAATCCGAAATGTACCCGGCACCGGGGGCGGATGCTCGCCCGGGTAGCCCGTTAGAAGATCGGCGGCGGGCAGGGGGCTACGGTATGCAGTAGCTTGCCGCGACGGCCTTCGGATTGAGCGCGCGGGTCCTGGCAAGGAGCTCACGTGGCGCGCGCTTCGTCCTCCCGAATCGTGGCTCCGCTCGTCCATAGGTGCCAGCCAGCCCAGAAGCCCGTTGGCGCAAGCAGCAACAGCGCCCAGCGGAGCGATTCCTGGCCCGCGCCGAAGGAACCGGCAAACCAGTCGCTTAAGCATCCGATGATCTGCGGCGCGAGCACAAGATTGGCCACATTGGCGATGAACAGCAGGATGGCGCACGCGGTGGCGCGCATGTTCGCGGGCACCACGTTCTGCAGCAGCCCGAGTATCGGGCCGATATAGAAATAGACCGCCGGCACGAAGATCCACAGCAGCACGGTCGCCGCTTTTTCGGAAAGTACGCAGTACAGGATTATCGATGGGATCGTGGTGAGCGCGGTGACCCATCCGAGGAGCCGCGCGACGTAACGCGGATCCGCGGCCGCACGCCGGCCCATCAGCCAGCCGGCGAACAGGGTGCCTGCGGTCCCGGCGATCAAATGCATCGGACCCAGGAGTTGCCCGGCCTGTCCCACCGTCAGGTGATGCGATCGTTGCAGAAAAGTGGGAGTCCACCACATCAGTCCCCAGCTCCAGAACGTCGCAACGGATCCACCCAGGAGCAGATGGACCGCCGATCGTTGGTTGGCAATGAAGCGCAGCGTGGCGAGCAGAGTACTCGGCTGCTGAGTGCTCGTTGTCGAATCGAGCTGACCGCGGCGTGGCTCGCGCACCGTCAACCGCACTATCAAGGCGACCACCAGGCCCGGAAGACCGAGTACCAGAAATGCGGCTCGCCAGCCACTGCGCTCGGCCGCCCCGCCGGCGACGGACGAGCCCAACCAAGCGCCGAGGCAGGCACCGAGCGCGAAGATCGAGAGAGCCATCGGCCGTCGCGCCGGAGGAAATTTGTCGGCCAGAATCGATGTGGACGGCGGAGTTCCGCCCGCCTCGCCGATCCCGACACCGAAACGCGCCAGCAGCAGCTGCCAGTAGTTTTGCGCCAGTCCGCACACGGCTGTCATGACGGACCAGAGCGCGAGTGCGAGCGCGAGAATTCTCCGGCGGTCTGTCCTGTCTGCGAGCGCCGCGATCGGTATTCCGATCGTCACGTAAAACAGCGCGAGCGCGACGCCCGTGAGAAAGGCGACGCCGCTGTCGGAGAGGCGCAATTCCTGGCGAATCGGCTCGATCAGCGTCGAGATCGAAAAGCGGTCTGCGATGTTCAGCGCATACACGACTGTCAGGATCGCGAGCACGTACCACCGGTCGCGGGGCGCCGCAGCGGCGCTTTGCTCATCTGTCATGGGGCAGGTTCACGTCGCGGGACCGGAGGCATTACGCGGTTTGGCTGCGCAACTATACATGGGTGTATACTATGACGCGTAGCCGCATTGAGCAATCAGCAGCCATGCGTTTTTCCGCTCTAGCACTCGCGCGCAACGCAGCCTCATTCCATGAGAATTGGCCACAGCTGTGGCGCAGCCCCACACCGCAATCTCGCTATGACGTGATTATCGTCGGTGGCGGTGGGCACGGGCTCGCGACGGCTTACTACCTGGCCAAGGAGCACGGCATCAGCAAGGTGGCGGTGATCGAGCGCGGCTGGCTTGGTGGCGGCAATACCGGGCGCAATACCACGGTGGT
>Ga0137362_10001030_pt1 | contig 16555 bp, 18 predicted proteins | sample MadtaG_2_FD_104801 | JGI IMG/M metagenome (GOLD analysis project Ga0137362, IMG submission 104801) | Vadose zone soil microbial communities from Angelo Coast Range Reserve, California, USA - Mad1_100_16 metaG | ecosystem: Environmental > Terrestrial > Soil > Vadose zone | place: USA: California... | reverse complement strand
TGTTCATCTCCTATCTTCTGTGTCCTGTGTGACATTCCCCTTTCCCGCGCTCTCACCTTTATCGTGCACGCTCGGCACGACTGTCTTCTGTATCCATTCATCGCGCTATACAATAACGATCCAGCCTTAGCTTTGGCGCATGACCTCGCTCAGTACGATTAGCCCTGGGTAGCACGTGCGAGTAAACTAATGACGAGTCTACGTCTTTTACCCCATGTGCCCTTGTGTAAGAGACGCTATCACGGAGGCTGATCTGTTAGACATGCTTTCTTCACTTCGCATCACCCCGTGGCTAGTAACTCTCTTGGCCATGTAGGTCGGGCAGATTAAGCCCCAGAAGAGAAATATGATCGGAATTCATGGCATTATGGAAAACAAAGCGACGACTTCCGATTGATTGAAGGCATGAGATCCGACAGAGTATAGTACGGGTCTAGAGAGATTCTACAGCGCCGAACATACTAAAAAGGCAGCGGCGAAAGTAGCGGATGGCCAAGGTCACAATACAGGGAATTTCGAATCAGAACCATAACTACGAAACAAAAAACGAAACAAAAGACCATCATTAGAATTCGAATTAAGCTTCCTTGACAAACCAAACCTGCGATGTCTCCTCCACTGATCCTCCATGCGTCGAATCCGAGACAGGTGAATCATTGAAGCCAAATCCAACCGTCTTCCCGTTCTCCACCACGAATTGTGCTATTGTAGTAGGAGCTAGTGTCGAAAAAGGGGTAGAATTTTTCCCATAGCCTTCCGGGTAGATCGTCCCAAGAAATATCAAGTACTTGCTGGCATTTGTATGAGTAAATTGGGCGTGTTTGCTCCACACCATATTGAAAGAAGCAAACAGATCGGTTGAGTTTGGAGAAATAGACTTATTAACAGCGCGGAAGTCGTCCAGGACACCCTGGCATGAAGGGGAAGAGCTGTGCACGCTACACAAGATAAGTGTACCATAACCTGTGCTGTAATAAGTCCCTGCCGGGTCAAGATAAGGCGGTGTCCCTGCGCCATCTGCCCGAGCCACCACACCAGCATGCTGTGGCATTACAGAACGTAAAACAGTCAACTTATTGGTTGGTGGAGAGTCGGAGGAATTTGCGGAACTGAAAGCTTTCTGTGCAACCCCGAGGATAATATTCCTCAAGGATAATGCCTTCGAGTCGGCATTCGCGAGCACGACAATCCCGATGCCATCCTCGAGGGCAGCAACAATGGCTGTGGACACCCCCGGTGCAGCTCCGTTGTGCAAAATGACCTGTCAGTGAGAATTATGTCACGTACAGGGTAGAAATAACAGTTCTCACTCACGTCATGGCCCAGATACGATAACCTACCCCACCCTAGTCCGTATACTTCGGTTGAGAATTCTGCAGTGGCATTGGGACTCGCGATACTGTGTGCCGATGTGATGACGTTAAACTCTGCGGGTGGGATGATTGTTGTATTTTGTATTAGGGTCGATGCCACCGTTCAGAATCATTCTGGTCCAGAGGGCCTGATTAAGATGTGAGTTGAATATAATATACTCTAGATAGTATGACGCACCAAATCTTCCACACTAGATATGACCCCAGCGGCACCAGCCATGAGATCTACAAACCCCTTCTCGATCCAAGGGGGTATGTACCGGCCAAAGGAGGTCCATGTACCGGTAAATTTACCTGACTGGATAGCCGCATCGATGGAATAGGTTGACGAATGCATGGCCAATAGTTTGAATATGCGTTTGTTTACAAAGTCCACGTAGCGCATGCCAGACAACGTGGACACGACGTACGAGCCGACTATGTACATCTACTTTCCACCATAAGCGACTGTCAGAACTGAGGAGTAAAAGGCCATACCTGATTATTGTATTGCCATTGTTCACGAAGCTCGAATGTAGGGCGCAGATTCCGGAGGTTTCTCGTTACATCGCTCACACTATCATTTGACCTGTACGAGTAGTCGTTGCTGGGGACAAGAATAATAGCACTTTAGACGCGCGGATGCCGGGGTGGGATAGAATTCTCACCGGCAAAGGCCGGAAACGTGGGAAAGGATATCTATGAGGTTGGCCTTTTGGCTCGCCCAAGGGTCCATTAGCTTCCAGTCGTTTGGTAGAATATCAGCCACTTTGGTCTTCCAAGACAGGGTTGATAAACCTGCGGGAAGGGGTGTTGTATTACGTCCATGCGCAAAATCGTCGATCACAATCCCAAGAGAGGCGGAGAGGAAAGCCTTTGAGCAAGAGGCAAGATTGAACAGTATCTACAACACATACCGTGGTCCCATCAGTACCTCCAGCCTCAGGGAGTTCAGAGCGAGCATACGTCTGTGGTCATGTTGGTACCATTCTCGGACTTGATACCCCATGCGCCAAACTCCGCTGGCCTGTTTTTATGGACAATGGCCAAGGTCAAGCCCGGAGTTCCATCTGCATTAACAATCTTTTGTACTAATTGCACGAGGTCGGGTGTGAGAATAGAGCCAGATGTTTCATTGAGAACTAATTGTCGTCCTTTTACAACGGTAGCATCTACCGTGCAGTAAAGCGCAGGAACGATGGAGAGGAGGAACCCGAGCCTCATGGTACCGATTGACTGAGATGGCGTGCAGGCTCGAAGTCATACTTATAGACTCCTCGCAGCGCAGCAAGGTCCAGATATCGAAACATATAGTAATGATTGCGCAGCACGCACTCATGTTCCATCAGGAATGATTGACATGTTCCAAGGTCACCTGTACTAATTATAGGCTGTCTGGAACCAATAGGAGAGAAAGAAGTAGCGGCATTATACATTGTTTGACCTGTGAATGCGTAAACCCTAGGATAGCTGTGGGTGCGGCCGCCGTTGGGACGAAGACTCGGGACTCCTGCTGAGTCGGACCGTGGACCGTAGGAACGTACACCGGTTTTCTGGCGGCTACTCAATCATTTCCTTGTTCCAACTCCCCGCCACCTAACAACAGTGTTACTTCACGTTCTATACAGCTACAAGATGCTGGTTCGACCACTCGGGCAAATGGCGCAGGGGCGCCGCCTTATCCCCTAGACCCGGCAGGGACTTATTATAGCACAGGTTATGGTACACTCGTCTTGTGCGGCGTGCACAGCTCTTCTCCCTCATACAAGAGTGTTCTGAACGCCGACTTCCGCACCGTTAACGGGTCTCTTTCGCCAAACTCGCCCGATCTTTTCACCTATTGGGGCGCGGTGTGGTACAAACACGGCTTTTTTGCCTATACCATTTGTTCGCGAAACTCGAACGATGGTCGCAAATTCCAGAGGGTTAAGTCGCACACGCTGTCCTTTGGCCTGTACGAATAGTTGTTGCTGAGGACGAAAATTAATAAGAACTTTACGAGATTCGCGGACAGATGGGACAGAGGTCTCACCGGGAGAGACCGGAAACATGGGAAAGGATAGCAATCAAGTTGGCCTTTTGGCTTTTGGCTTGCCCAAGGACCCATGAGCTTCCAATCGTTTGGTAGTATATCGGCCACCTTGGTCTTCCAAGACAGTGTTGATAAACCCGCAGGAAGGGGTGTCACGGTTGTGTTGCGTCCATGTGCAAAATCGTCGATCACAATCCCAAGAGAAGTAGAGAGAAAGGCCTTTGAGCAAGAGGAGAGGTTGAACAGTGTCTACAAGACATATCGTGGAACCTTCAGCACCGTGACTTCTATCATAGTGGCCTCAGAGAGTCCAGCGTACGTCTGTGGTCACTTTAGTACCATCCTCGGACTTGATACCCCATGTGCCATACTCCGCTGGCCTGTTTTTATGGACGATAGCCACGGCCAAGCCCAGAATTAAATCTGCGTCAACAACCTTTTGCACAAGTTGCACGACGTCGGATGTGAGGATAGAGCCAGATATTCTACTAGGACCCGACTAACAACCTTTTACTACGGACGCATTTACCGCATTGGAAAGATAGAGAGGAAGAACTCGAGCCTCATGGCACTGATCGACCGGAATGGCGTGAAGGCTCAAAGTCGTATTTATACCCTCTTCACGGGGTAGGATGTTCAGATATCAAACCTGCAGTAATGAATGTACTAACGATCGCTCGCGCAGCCTCGCACACAGCGCTCATATTCCATCAGAAGTGATTGGCGTGATCTGAGGCTGTTTGGAACCAATAGGAGAGAGAGAGAAGCAGCGCGCATTTTTTGATCCGTGAGCCTTGCCGTAAGTCCTAGGAACGTGAAGGAACAGTAGACATAATAAATGGCATGTGCTTTGAGATAAAGAACTCGGGACCGTCGCTTCTGAGGAGCCTTCATATAGGTACCATATAAGTGTTAGTATGAGTACTTGTACCCAACAGTTACGGTTTTGCGGCGGTTGTGAAGCCAAGTGGGTGGGACACGATTATGGCGAGCGCGACGGAAGTTCGAAGTACCGGCCCGCGACCTTTCCTATAGAATCGGATGTACTGTTACACATTTGGTTTGCTACTACATTTCCGAGGAACAAATCGAAGGGTACGGAATAAGGGGCTGTGGGTGGAGGATAGAATACAAATATCAACGAGTGGGGTGGGGGTACACGACGGGGTACTGTTGTCCGAAACCATTCTGCTGCTGTTGGGGCTGCTGCTGGGGCTGTGTTTGTTGAGGTTGTGCCATGGGCGCAACTTGCACGTTATACACTACAACAGATTGGGAAGCCTGCGGGTAATTGTACTGCCCAGGTGGCGCCGGTTGAGGTATAGGGGGTGCTTGCTGAGTGGAAGGGTACGGTGCAGGTACACCGCCGGAATTTGATCCAAGACCAGCGGAAGTGAAGTAAGGATGTTGAAGTGCTTCGGCTGCTGTGATGCGCTTTGAGGGGTCAAACTGAAGGAGGCGCTCGAGCAAATCGATCGCTACTCAGGTACGAAAACGTCAACTACCAATCGGACAGTGGTAAGGGGAAACGGTACCCTGTGGTGACGCTTTTGGAAGAACCTGCTGGAAAGGTATCTTGGGATACCTGGGCCATTGCTTAATCTGGATCTCAGGCTGCCAAGTACGTGTCAGGCTGGCCGATGCAGGTGATAAATTAGGGAGCACAAACGCACTGATTCGGCAGCCATTTTACGGAGGGTCCGCTCGTCCGGTGTTCCAATAATCCTCATAATATGCAAGAGTTGGTCGGCATTATCTCTACCACGAAAGAGGGGAACACCCGAGATCATTTCGGCAAAGATGCAACCGCATGACCATACATCTATGGAAGTGCTGTATGTTCTAGATCCAAGAAGAACGTCCGGGGCACGATACCACAGCGTCACAACCTTTGTGCATCATAAGTCGGGGATTGTGTGGAGGAAGAACCATATCACGCACCTCGTTGGAGAATGTGTTCACAGGGACACCAAAGGCCCGGGCTAGGCCAAAATCTCCAAGTTTGAGCTCTCCTTTCCTATTGATGAGTAGGTTTTGAGGTTTTAAATCACGATGCAGCACTCGATTCTCATGGCAAAAGGCTGTGCCCATGAGGAGCTGGTACATGAAGCTCCTGACTGTATTCGGATCAAGGGCACCGCGGTCGCCATGCGCATCCATGTATTTCTTGAGGTCCCGCTCACAGTATTCGAAGATAAGGACGAGCTTTGTTTCCGTGTGGATGACGTCGTATAAACGCACGATATTGACGTGCTTGAGCTCCTTCATGAGGGAGATCTCGCGAATCGCAGTAGATGGGGTCCCCTCTTCAGCATCAAGGTGTATCTCTTTGAGTGCCACAATTTCATTCGTTGTTCTGGACCGGCCCTAGGTAAAGCATAGAGATGAGGTGTCGGAGAAGATCAAGTCGGTATCAGCATACTTTATACACTGTGGCATACGTCCCCTCGCCTGCGCAGAACGAAAATCAGTCAAGGGTAATAAATACCGGAAACTACGTGGACGCGCCGAGTTTCTCCAGCTGTCGAAGTGCTAATTGTTAGAGCGATAGAGGAGTATAGGGAGATCTAACCTGGATATAATTCATTAGAACGCCAAGAAGGATGAGATAAGTAAGAGAAAGAGATACCCGAGGAGGGCGGATGGTGGAAAGGTTTGTGGCACACGGAACACGTGACATGTGACTGATAATTTTGCATTTTACGAACAATTGAGCGAAGAAACTATGGCCTCGACTGCCTCAAATACAAAACATCGCAAGGCGAGAAATACGTCTCTTTCTGGTTCCCCCTCGAAAGACTCCTCGTTTCTTTCCGCCTTTTCTCCATCTGCGGATCTCTTTGCCTTCGTTTTTCTTGCAGTCGACAAGCACCGTCTGCGCGTACATGACACCCACACAGGAAAGAGTATCTCGGAGTATATCGTTGACTCTGCACGTGTCACAGCCCTCTCCTGGGCTACCTTTCAGAGTCCCAAACCTTTGGACGACGGTCAAGAAACTGAAGACGCCCCACCTCGGAAAAAACGGAAAAAGCGCAACTCTCGCGTTCCCCACTCTGTCCTGGAACCGGATGCGACTCCTGTGGTTATCTTGGGCCTTTCGACGGGTTCCGTGCTCATATTTTCCCATTCTCATGCGCGCATCATACGTACACTCTCTAACCCGTCAAGCACATCATCCATTCTCTCCGTTGACTTATACGCTGATGTTCCCGGCCCCACATTACTTTGTCTAACATTGGGCGCGGATGGTTTAATTCGTACTTGGAATGCCCAAACGGGCGAGCTCCTTTCAAGCACCAAAACCGATGATCGTTCACCTGGGACCTCTCTCTCCCTCCGTCCTGGCGTTGAGTCGGATCACCCTACTTTCCTCCTTGCACATCACAGTATCCGTCTACTCGCTGTTTCCTCCGACTCCTTGCTCACTTCCCCCCAAAAGCTTACGGAAGAGGCTCGTTTTATTGGGCATGCTTCTAATGTCACAACGGTGCGATGGCAGCCTTTCGACGACGACAGTCATTCCCCGCGAAGATTTGCCTCAGTCGCCGAGTCGGATCGCATTGTTCACATATGGGAGGTGCCCCGCGTCTCAGGAAGTGAGGGCAAGCTGGTTGCTACTGCACCACTCGACTCTGAAGCAAGGCACATAGCTTTCTCCCAGTCACCCGTTCACCCTAGTTTACTCGCCCTCTCTGCTTCTGGCCGCATCGTGATTTTCACAGCTACGAACGACCAAGGCGCCTCAACAACATCCAAAAAGACAAAGGAGAAAATTGCTACACTTTCGCCAAGGTCATCGACGACAATCTCGTTTAAACGAGGTATGACAGCGCAAGTGATCAACGCTGCGTTCGAGGAAGACGGCAGGATACGGGTTGCATGGCTGGCCGGTGGTGTAAGGCCGGTGTTCGACGTCGCTGTGAGTTTATCTGGCTCTTATACGTCTCTCTCTGTAAGCTCGACGTGACCACGCGCGCATCAGCGATACCTGGACGATTCCGGAGATTTTATCGAGACCATCAATATTGTACATGAGGACTCGAGTGCCGGTCTTGTGGATGTAGATGCACATGCTTCAGTATGTCACCTCCGATAGTGCGCCGTTCACTCTGACGATCACGCTCTCCAGGCTGCCTCAAAAAAGCGTTATGTGGAACCGTCATCGCTTGCCGTCCGAAGCGGCACAGAATTAGCACAAGACGCGTCTGCTGACGATCTCGCCGATCTGGGCGGCGATTTAGATGTGGACCTTGCCGAGCTTTCCCTTGGCCAGCGCCTAACTGCTCTTGACGCCCCTGCGTCTCGTCCTGCAGACGCTGAGCACTCAGATTCTGATGATCTAGAACGCCGGCCCGCACGAACGGCACAGACAGACCAGCCAAATTCTGTTACACTCACGCGGACGCTGATCCAGGCACTGCACTCTACGGACACGAAGCTACTCGAGATTTGTCTCATGTACAGTGACCCTACGCTCATAATACAGACAGTGCAACGCCTGCCGCCACAGTTGGCCGTGCCACTACTTGGCGCGTGTGTTCAGCGCCTAGGCCGCACCTCCGCTCCGGGTACTCAACGAGCAGCTGTGCTTGTTCGCTGGATACGAGCAGTACTCGTTGTCCATAGTGGACATCTTATGACTGTGCGTCCCACCAACGCTCTTTTGCGTTTTATTAATGTTGGCACTGATTCTTCTGAAATGCGACTATCCCTGGTCCCCGCTCGACAGATGCCAGACCTTGTGGCTCGGCTTGCTGGGTTGCATGCGACGTTAACCGCGCGCCTTACGTTGCGCGAGTCACTCCTCTCGCTGTCAGGCAGGCTCGATATGGTATTACAACAAGTCGATCTGCGTGCAACTGCAGCGCCAGCACCATTGGCTCACCACGGTGGCCAAAAAGGCAAGGCGACGGTTGCTGCTGGCTCCGCGAGTACGCGTGAGCCAAAGCGGTATGTGGAGGGAGAGAGCGAGCAGGAGGTGGAGGCTATGAATGTCGAGCTTGAGGAAGGGAGTGACGTGGGGAGCATCGAAGACATCGAGCTCGGCGCTGAGAGCGGGCCTGACGCTGACGTCGATATGGACGAAGAAGACGACGACGAGGATGAGGAGGCATACGAAGAGGGGTTGCATGAGGATGACGATGGAGAGAACAGCGAAGATGACAGCGAAGGAGATGAGGGCCCATGGCTTAACGGTTTCATTGACGACGAGGCAGAGGAGGCAGAGGAGGGCGAGAGCGAGAGCGAATAAGTCACTCTTGCCTGTTGGTGCCCTTGGCCCTCTCTGCCCTCTGTGCTGTAGCACGGGAGGCGGTCAAAATATAAAAGCCTACAGCTCAGACTCTGAGCAGAACCGAGTGCTTTTCATTCTCATTTACCGTGACGTAAGACCCGGGTACTGGTACAGAAAATATGGAGGCTCGTGTTGTTACCCATAAAGTAGTACGTAAGGTCTGTGGAAAATACATAGCGTATATCACATTTGGTTGGGGGGTACATTGAGTGTATAGATTACTGTAATTGAAGTGGGATGATATGCGACTGAACCAGTTATTACCACGAAAATGGAATGGGCAAAACAAAACGACACCAAGACAGACAAACTATGCAAGGAAAGCAAACAAAACAAGCACGTACTCAATATAAAGGATCAGATCATCGAAGGTGGTCCATGTGACTCGTGTATCATCCGCTGTGGTTACTTTGTGGTAATGTAGGCATTGTGAGAAGGGAAGCCAGGTCGCCTACAGGGAGATTTATCGAGTTTCAGCGTAAGATAGTAGTCGAAACTCACTTTTCTTCAAAGGTTTGCTGAAGAACGAGTTCATCCCAGCGCTGAGGCAGAGCATCTTTGTAGACTCTTGACAATCGGCGCTTAGCGCCACGACTTCGTTGACGTAGTCATTAGATGTGTTCTCCTTTGAATTAACTTAAAAAACATGCTCACCTGGAAGGAACTCCGATACTTTACGCCGGTTCTCAAGTGATCGTATTCTCTTGGCGGCTTCTACTCCATCACAGACTGGCATATCTGATATGTGGTGTCAGACCAATGGAAAGTAGTATGGCATGAGAAGACACATACGGTGGTCGAACATCGCGAGGCTGAAATAGCCAGGCTCGTGCCGGTCCCATTCTAAAGATTGTCCAGTGACTCGGGTGCGGGCAATTCAAGAAGAGCAACTAACCTGCAATGGCTTCCTCCCCATTCGAGGTAGCAATTACATTGAGATCAAAGCGTTGCAACTGCTTGATGAGTAACTTCTGAGCAACCGGGTTGTCTGCACAGTCGTCCGTGAAGGTAGATCCGAACCACGCAGTCGCTCGCACGCTCACCTTCAGCAATGAGGACATTTCCAAAGAGAGTACGTTGAGATTCCGCAGGCTCTTCAACAGGCAACGCTACTGCAGATCTCAGGTCGGCGTACGTGTCTGGTGGCAGCTTCCTAAGCTGGGCTAGAGCTTGAAGAAGCCGAGCTTTGCGGAGTGGCTTCGTCATGCGAATAATACCGGATGTACTATTGCCGAACACTAGGATGCCTGTAATTGTGTCGGTGACGGGCGTATACAAATGAATGAGCTTTGTATCCAGTAAGGAGGGCGAATGAAGGGATTCCAGTAGTCGAGCAATGCCATCAGGTACAGGCTCTGCCTGATGGTCGAGAATGATGCAATCCAGCGGAGTATCCGGCGGCTCGGCAGAGCGAAGGCATTGTTCGAGTTCTTCCACGCTCGAGACCGAAGAAACTTCGAATCCGTCGAGCATGGAGCACAGAAGGGCTGTCGTGGCGTCAGAGGATGAGCTAATCAGAATTCGGGGCCGCCGCGGTTCCATAAGACGAGTCCGCACTTGCTGAATGGTCAGCATTGCCTAGGAAAGGTCAGCGTTAGGCAGAAATCAATAATGTGGCGGACTTGCCTTCTCCGACTCCTCTGAACTGAAGACCTTTACGGGTACAACAAACCAGAATACCGAACCTTTTCCAAGCTCGGAATGGACACCGATAACGCCGCCCATGAGTTTCACCAACTGCCTACAGATAGAGAGGCCGAGCCCCGTGCCACCAAAGCGACGAGTGGAAGAATTGTCAGCCTGCTGGAAAGGTACAAATAGGAGATCAACGTCGCTCGACGATAAACCGATGCCAGTATCTCTGAAACGTTCAATTCAGTTTTTCATGTTTGAAATTAGGACGACACGCACTCTATCACAAACTTCAGGGTCACGTCGCCTGGCTTTGTGGACAATCTCTCATTATCGAGAGTACAGAGAACCTTCACTGACCCCTGGGGGGTAAACTTCACGGCATTTCCGATGAGATTCATCAAGACTAAGAAGCATAAGAACCTGCAATAGCACAGCTATCGAGCGCCTACCTTGACGGATACGAGTGTAATCGGCTTGCACCCCTGAATTGGAAGGTCAAGGGCATTCTAATAGCAGGAGGAGAGCACGCGTACATGCAGGTACATCTCGATCTATATTGAAGGAGAGGTCCAGCTTCTTCGCAGCCATAGGCAGGAGCAGTTCCATGCAGTCCTGAGACCGAGTACGTCTCTCGTAGCTTGCTGAGTGAGATAGAAACGCACAGCTATTATGTCTTCGACAGAGAAGCCTGTGAATTCGAGCTTGAGGGCTACATTGTAACATTGATATTCATTCTTCCACGGGCATGGATGAAAACAATCACCTGATGCCTCGAGTTTACTGTAATCAAGGATTGAGTCGATGATCTCCAAGGAACGTGAATTAGTATGCAGACGCGCAGATCTGCGATAGCATGTACCTTGAGCAGAAGCTCGCAGGACTGCTTCGCTGTTTGAACTGTGGCATATTTAGTCGAACAGAAAAGGGCGAGCTTAAAGGCCCAAACCAATCTCGCGCTGCCCACTATTCAACTCTGTCCCGCTTAGAATATCCAGAAGACCATAGAAGGAACTACCAAAAAAATAAGTCCACGATATGTTATGCTCTGTGGCGATTACCTGAAAGGTGTCCGAAGTTCGTGGGACATCGAAGCCAGAAAATTACTTTTGATCTGAAATGTACACGTAAGTACGACACCGGATTATCATGGATGGGAGGGAAAGTGGAGGACCCTCGTAGCTTTCAAAGCACCTTCGCGACTTTGTCGGGCATCTTCAAGGGCTTCCTTCTGGGCAGATATCATTTTAAGATTCTCCTTCGTTCCTGCCTGTACTGAGCGAAAGAGGAGGGCATTGGCTACGCTGATATTCGCTTGCTGACATAGAAGTGTGAGGAGAGTTATGGTGTTTTTTGAGAAGGCGTATTTGGATGCCAGATACAAGGCGCCAAACGTCTGTCCTCTATTGCTAAATATTGGTAAGCATACTACCGATTTATAAGGACTCTGTTGAGCCTCAGACGAGAATCGTGAATCCAACGATATGTCATCATAAGCCACACGTTCCCTTGTGTTTAATGCTGGGCGGGTACTTGTCAGATCAAAGCATGCAGCGTGATGACAAACACGGACAGTGCAGTATAAGAGCCCTTTGTAACGGATCACTGATACCCCGGACGGATATGGGATGCCTAGCGCTCTCCTTGAGAAGGCTGTTGGGTTGAGTTTTCAAGGTACGCACTCGTGGATTTTGCAGGGACCGGGTGAAGTCATGCTGGTGGCCACCCTGTACTCCCCACCCGTCCCTGTGATGGCGATGCATGCACACTGTGCTCCAGACGTTTCTAATGGGCGCATCAGCTGTCTCGTTGGAACCACAATAAATGTTACCTTAGCTCACCGGTAGCAATTTCTGTAAGGCGTTGGAGGGCTGAAACATTAATTCGCAAAATCAGAATCAGTGACGAATGAAAGTAAATTGTTATGCGTACCTGAAAACAAATGGATGTCAGCGGCGATGTCCTTACTCCATTTCAAGACAGATGCGAGAGCAGAGGCAGGCAAGCTGGTAACCGCTTCCTCCTCTGTAATATCGCCCCCTGCGTCTTCGTGCATAGTTTTATGGCCGTTAATGCCAACCATGACGCTATCTGTCTGAACACCAACGTCCATGGTGACGGTGTTTCTTTTGTTGAAGTACAGAGGCGGTGCAATTGACTCTGAAAATAGCGAAGTCCTGTGTGATTAAGTGGTAAGTATCCCAGGGCAGCTGATAAGATGAACTGACACAATGCCCCGTGCTCCCCATTGTCTTTGCCTGGATACCCCACGACGCTGTAGTTCGTCGCCTAGACCATGCACGCCGCAGCGGACAAAATGGGAACCTTGCTATACCGGAATTAATCTTCCGGAAATGCGTCTTTTATGAGGTGCGACGTACCAGATACAACGCCCAACCTTCTTCGAGCGGCCAATCATGGTTCGTCGCCGATCTATGGAGAAAGTTCTTCCCCAGCAATCCTTCAACAATATGCAAGAGCTTACATAACAGCTGCGTCATACAACTGGAGTGCATCTCGACTGTCTTCGAGGGACGAGAGCTCGGCATCCTGTGGCAGAGCATTAGCCTGCGTTATCCCCACCCTCTAGTTGGCTTACAACAAGAGTCACCCAGGCGCTCGTATTGACGGGGCTAGCAGAAAGCCATCTGGGAAGCCAATAAGTATTGATTTTTGACGTAGCCGACTCAATCGTCACATACCGACGGATGTACGTTTGATTAGCTGCAATCTGTTCGAGATATTGCTGACGCTCGTCATCGCTGATGTACTCTTCTCGAATACAGGCGATCATAGCCAGGCTGTGGAAAAAGAGCGCAAATCGAGTATGCCGATGGCTATTTCGAGGATATTAGACTCCTGTGTAAATGGTAAGAAATGAAGGACAGACTTTGGGTGACGGTCTCGGGTGTCATATATAGAGAACCCAAGAAAAGCAGCCTCTTGAACATAGCCCAAATTGAATAGCGCGACAACCTTCAACGCGTATAAGCCGAAAGGTATTGGGACTCAGGATAGACTTGCCTTGTATGCGTTGTAACTGGAGGAAGCCGAGTGAGGTTCCCGAAACAGAGTAAAAGTTTTTTGACCTACAACGTTAGTCCGATGAGTGAGCTTCCGTCGCCTTCGGGGATCGACTTCAGGTAATCATCCTCGTTGAAGGCGTCCGTCGTGTAAATGGCCTTTGCTGACGTGTTGACCGTGTACCCGCCCAATGCACGAATGCAATTTAACAAGCCTTGTATCGTGAGTTATAAATGTGCGGTCATGAGATTGAACACAGCCTACCCTGAGCACAGATAGCAAGTTCTCCTTGAGGCCATTGTTTAATATCATTGTAAGCCTTTGATACGGGTAACAGTTAGAGCGAGAAAGTAAATGAAGTTCAAAATCATCACCACCTCCTCCGCCGCACCAACAAGTTCATCCACTGGGTCAGTCATCAGAAACTCAGGATTATGACCAAATACGAAACGTGGCATACGCGATTGGCCAATGAACAGTTTGGTTTGGATGGAATAGAAGTTTGCAAGGCTTGTATATACCCTGCAGGTTTGTAAAAAATCAGTTTGGCCTGCGGGTGGTGAATAACGCACCGGTCACCAGCACTGTTGGCGTATTTGGTCGCTTCCTCCAGCCGGAGGAGATTTGACCGGATATGGACGTTTTCATAGGCGGAGACCATAGAACAGTACATGACCAACGAGCGACTAGAGAATACTGTGAGTATTGACGATAACCAGGTTAGAGAGACATGCCATCTATCCGCATTCGTCCCGTAACGCTCGGCAATACGCAACGCCAGCTTTCCGAGGTCCACAGAGAACCGATACAGTTCCTTTCGTTCCGCAGCGGCTGAGAAGGTTATGAGAGGTGCATTTATAGATCAAAGTCTGCGATGCACACCTCCTAATGCCCAAAAAAATCCTAGTGCCGTACCAGGAGACATACCCGAGCTGACGAAGAATAAACAAAACGATACCTATGGATAAATATCGACATACCGCAGAGCCAATTGAATAGTCTTATGACACGTCAAATGAGGACGCCATAAGATGGGGATGTGAACCTTACCGTCAGACCGATAACATCCGTGAATCCTTCTCCCGTACTCCAGTACACATGCGTACCGGCATCTCCAAGTAATGCCACTCCAAGGTCCGTCCGTGATTCGGAAGCTCTAGGAATTGCCAGGATTGCGTCAAACCCAACAGCAAGAATTTCACTCTTGACCTGTTCGAACATGGAATCAGCTATTTCCAGAGTTGGATTGGGATCTAGATCAATTCCAAGAATATGCAGAGCCAGGAGGGTGTCCTTAAGGGCAACATCGAAGTCATTCCGCATCCAATTATTCTGGGAGCGCAAGCGGAGGAGAAAGGCTCTCTCTTCAGAATTGCTGACCCTTTCGTAACAGGCTTCGATATATCTATCGGATCCTACATAATCACCTGTCGGCACGGATCAGAATCCATCTTCCATGAAAGGTGAGGTAGAAGTACCTCTCCAAGTCGACAGTCTATCAAAGTGTCAACTAAAAGACGCGAAGTGGCAGAGGGCAGCATGCTTACTCAGCTAACTTCGTGTATAAAGAGAATGTTCGAGCGGGATTAGTAACCCAGACATCTTGTTCGAGAAGAGATTGAGCGTTGACCAAAGATTGATATGCCATCTAACGAACCCTGCGCGTTAGGCAAAAAGAAATCGTTAAGCAATAAACGTCTGACCTCATGAGCACCCCGCGCCCATGCCGAATCCCCAGCATCAATAAGGAGAGACAGGAGTTCTCCCCGCCTGTCGTGTTCACAGAGGAGGGGTAGACACCTGTCTGCGGTAAGGAAAAGGCTTCAAAAACAGAAGCCAACATACCGCTGAGCGCGCTCAGAAATTTGGTAGACATCTGGAGAAGGTTCGAGGAGCATCATCGAGATGATCTAAACACAAAGGTCCGTTACCATCCGTGATCAAGACCGAAGAAAGACGCACGCGAAAGGACATCTTCGCTATAAGATCATCTGGAAGGCTCAGTGCCTCAGCTTCTGCAGCTTGTCGATATCGGTCATGCGCGAAACTACACATATCCCTTGCACGCTGCACAAGCCAGCCTTCAGAAATTGCGACTTGAAGACCTCGCATAGAACGGCGAGTAGTGTCCGTTGATTTCTCCCTGGAAACATGTACGAGACCGTTGGAGCTCCGATCATCCTCCGTATCAAAATCACTGCTACTGCTACCCGATGGGCTGTCGTGGTCCATCACCGTAGCAACGTCCGTCGTCTTGAACCTGTAAAGGAGAACGTTCAAGATGTGTAGCGAGAGTAGAAGAACCAGGACTTTCGAGTACTCACGTTGCACCAAAGCACGAAGCCCACATAAGGTACTTTCGAGCATCAACAGGAAGCTTTTTCAGGTGTGACGTCAGATACGAGATATCGTTTGGGTCCACCACAAGTTTCTGAGATAGGAGAGTCTTCTCAATTTCCGGGAGATCATATCTGTGATAATATTTAGCTTGTTCAAAGCCAGTTGGGAAAAAAGTGACTGGAACTGACTCCCAACAATTGCCATCCCAATCGAAGGTTATCTGCCCCATATAACTCAGCCAACGCTGTCGCCGCAGGGCGCTCGGAACTGACCAGGTGTTGCCGCTGCAACGTTGTGAGGAGGTTGCGAACTGAGAAGGCATTCCCAGCAGAGATGCTGTGAATAAAGCGAGAAAGCGGGGCTACATTGTCTTTGCTTTGACGAAGAGTACGCGAGACCAACGAGGCCACAGAGGAGTATGTCAGGGGATCAAGTTGGATCCATGTCGCCCTCGACCGACCGAGAAACATCGATCTGACACGCGAAACGATCTCCCTATGTCTTTATCAGTAGTTGCCACTGTATATGAAGGGGTTATACCCACGGCTTATCCTCCCGCAAAGTGATGAATATGAGCTTGGGGGATTGAGTACAAATACAACAGATACGGGAAAGGACCTTACAATATGACTCCGAGAGCAGGCAAGCGTGTTAACAAGATCGAGCGATCTACAATATTTCAACGCTTTCATAGATCAGACTCGAAGGAAAGGGACGCACGACTCGTCTGCTTCGTGAAGGTCATCAAGAAAGAGTGCAAACAATCGTGTCTCTGTGAGGACAGAAAACACATTCTCCACGAGAGACTGGAATCGAGCACGTAGCTCACGAGTACTGAGCGCCTCCTGGGATATGTCAAGGCTGATATCGAAAACACTT
>Ga0137362_10001029_pt1 | contig 16556 bp, 18 predicted proteins | sample MadtaG_2_FD_104801 | JGI IMG/M metagenome (GOLD analysis project Ga0137362, IMG submission 104801) | Vadose zone soil microbial communities from Angelo Coast Range Reserve, California, USA - Mad1_100_16 metaG | ecosystem: Environmental > Terrestrial > Soil > Vadose zone | place: USA: California... | reverse complement strand
CGTGTAGATCTGTTCGTATCCGAGCTCGAGCCGTTGGCCTTTTTAGTGCCGGCCCGGTGCTAGTCAATCAATTTCGTGTCATTCATTCACTCACTGGCAGTTCCGTCCGACAGACCCTGCCACGCTACGCAACGTCACCCGCGATGAGTTCTGAGACAACCGGAGACCTGGCAGACCTGGTCAATGAATGGCTACGCATTGATCAAGTGCGTGTGGACAACATACTAACGTGATGGTTCGACACTAAACCGTGGACGCCAGAATCCTGGCACTAAACGGGAGATTTCGGATCTATGGGCTGCTGGAAATGCTGAAGCATTAAATAAGAGGCTGAGGTACTACTATCCTCATTCAGCGTATCTTTCGGTCACCTTGTGAAATCGCACATCTGCCAGGTCTCGCATAGAGTTTGGGACAGCAGGTCTAGTAATCTACTGGGGAAGGTTCCTCGCTATAGCTAATGCATTGCTGATGCTCTCACATTTCTAGGCCTCCGTGGCCGGATGGAGGCTGGTTGGTCGCGCATGAACGACCTAATTGTCATACAAGCCTCGCAGGTGCGTGAAAAATGCTCTAGTACGGCAAACTAGGACATCCCTCAAGAGTGATGACTCACTAGGGTCTGTGCGCTTACGCCCTCGAGCATGTTGACAACGCTCGGAATCGTGGAGCAGTCATTGGATACGATCATAGGCATAACTCTGAAAGATGGGCGCGGCTCACCGCGGCTGCGTTTCTCGATAAAGGAGTTAAGACCTACCTTTACCGCGACCTCGTTCATACTCCGATGCAAGTCATGCAGTTCGGGCGTTTTGCGAGGAAGGCTTAACTGAATTGATTCTAGGGTCCCATTCGGCGTAAAGAAATTGGGCGCTGCTTGCGGAATAATGATCACAGGTCCCCTACTTTGCAACGTTGTATCAATGTGATACTGATGGTGTCACCCAGCCAGTCACAATCCCAAGGTAAACCAAATCTCTTGCACGCATAGCATACAGTACTTACCTAACAGTAGCACGACAATGGCTATAAGGTGAACCTGTACTGGTTTTGTTTTTCAGTAAGGCGCTCACCTTGTTAGGTATACTGGGAGAACGGGGTCCAGGTATGGCTATCGTGGACCATAAGGGGCCGTCGTCTCAAACCCATGCATTACTCAGATTATCAGCCCACACGACAAAGGCATCTCAGCGTCCATCTCTGCCAATCTAGATCCGAAGAGGTGGGATACGGACTCTGTACTCGAGGACCCGTTATGTATTGATCGCACCCGCGAAATGGTCGAAGCCTACTTGGACCACATAGCCCATCTCAGCGAGTACAAGTAAGGACGAAACAATAGCTTTGCCTTACAGAGCGCTGTAATTGCCTTTGTTCCCAGAGCTCTCAATGGATCAACGGACATCAAGTTTGTCAATACTTCGTTACACGGTGTCGGACATGTGTTCGTTAATCGAAGTTTCGAGCGCTTTGGATTCAAATCTTTCATTCCCGTGAAAGAACAGCAACACCCTGATCCAGAATTTCCCTCGGTCAAGTTCCCCAATCCAGAGGAGGACGGTATGTTCCATTAATTTGCCCACGACTGATGGAACTGATGAGTGACCTGTAATTATGTCCGGGTCCAGGAGCCCTGGTAAATAGAGGTCTCATTATTTGAGGCACTGCGCTAAAATGCAGGAAAAGGATCTTGCCATTCGTACCGCGGAGGCCACAGGCGCGACTTACGTTCTCGCTCAGGATCCTGACGCAGATAGGTTTTCTGCCGCAGAAAGAAAGTACGGTGGTTCAATGGTATTATATGATTTTGTCCTCTTCTGAATTTGTGTGTTCTTGTAACAGGCTTAACGGGACCTGGACGATGTTCACCGGAGACCAGCTGGGTGCAATTTTCGCTGGAAGAATACTAGCGCAGTATCAAGCGTCGGGTAAACCACTAGGTAGGTCATGGCCCATGCTTGTAGTAGTAAGTGTTTCATCCGGCCACAAAACCACTCAGAAAAGCTCTCTATGGTGGCATCCACCGTGAGCTCCAAGATGATTGAAGCTATGGCAGCAGCCCATGGATTTAACTTCACCGAGTGTCTCACTGGTTCGTAGTTATCTGCACGGATAGGCCCACGACCAATTACCACTCGTTAGGTTTCAAATACATCGGCAACACAGCCTTGACTCTAGTCGAGCAGGGATATGAAGTTCCGTTTGGGTATGAAGAAGCTATTGGTTTCATGATTGGGTCCGAGATTCGTGACAAGGATGGTGTCGCAGCCACTGTATAGACCTGCCCTACGTAGCACTCCAGAGAGTATACTGACCGATTCAAGGTTTTTTTCGCTGAGCTGGTAGCTCTACTACGTAGAGAAGGAAAGACTGCCAGCAGTTTCCTTCAAGAGTTGTATGAAAGGTATGTGGGTATTGAATATGGTATCATTCCCCAACTTTGCCAATCCTGTACGTTGCTAGATACGGTTACTTCCAGGTCAGTCTCCTTCAAAGCGAAAATTAATATTACTTCTCCTGGTTTGCTTTTCAGACCAAGAACAGCTATTTTATCTGCGATGACCCGCTTGTCGTTGACCAGATCTTTGCACGGCTTAGAAATTATGATGGGCAGGTTAGTCTTCACCTTCGTTACTTCAACTCAATCGCGTGAAATATTGAAAACATCATTCGAGGGCTCTGGCAGGAGGCCAAGCTATCCTAAATCGATTGCTGGCTTGGAGGTATCCAGCATCGTAGACTTGACCCTTGGCTATGATAGCACGAACCCACCCACGTACAAGCCCATCTTGCCACTGTCATCAGGCCATATGATACAGTTTCGAGCAGCTTCGAGTGAGGGACTCAAAATCGTGTTGACAACAAGAACGAGCGGAACGGAGCCAAAGGTGCGTATGAAAGGTTTGTTGGTGCGGTGAAACGTCGATATCGACTTTTCGACAGATTAAGTACTACTTGGAGGGAAGTGGACAAGATCGTGACGCAGTGCAGAACGTATTGAGGGAGGTCGTGAGAGAACTAAGTGATGAGTGGATGCAAGCGAGCATCAACAACTTGGGACGTCCATCGTGATGGTAAGATTACAAGATCCATACTGAAATACATCATGCGAAGCGTGCTTTCCTTCGCTTGTTTAATTCTTTTGCGTGTTCCCATCCTTCAACAGTGACGGTGCTCGCGTGCTTGGTGAGACCAATCAACCTAGTAGGGAATTCGTCAGCATATGCGTGATTAACTGAACAAATGGAAAGTCAGACCGGGCAACTGTGATGGTCTGTTTCAATTCTTCGGGCGAAGTGGCATTGTCTGCCTTTCTCTGTCGCACAAAATCTTCTTGGATATGCTGCATGACAAACAAGGTCAGAAAATTGGACGTTATAAACCACGTCCGGCGCGTACCTCAGAAATTGTATCTGTTACTACAATGTTTCCTGTCTTTGCACTCAGTATCAGGTGCCGGAAGGCTTCCAACTTGTCTGTCGACGGCAGCTTAATGTCTGATTTCGGCTTGTACAGACCACATGTTGAAGGTACATTGAGGGGTAGGGTAATGTCTGTCTGTAGAAGGCAAATCAACAATGGGTACACTATGAGCGATCGTTGTTTTTCAAACCTGGAATAGGGCACTGTTCGTCCCTTGTGCTAGAACCACGAAGCTAATATCCGTCGGGAACGAGAATTCGCTGAAGGGAAATTTGTAGGCGAGAGTTTGTGTGTTTATCACTTGCTGGATGGCTCGCACGTTTAACACACCTCGCTCGACCAGCTTTCCCTCCTGTATCCCGCCCTCGGTCATGAGCATCGTTGTACTGTGTGCGAGCTGAAGGTAGCCAGAATGCAAGTCTTCGTTTACACTTTCGGGTACGAACGACACGGAATTGAGTAGATCGAGGGATAGCGAGAGCGTCACGTGTAAGGGAAGAAGGAGGGAAAGGACGTGAGAGAGTGTGGGGAGGGTGGAGGGAAACGATGACGTTGGGGATGGGAAATGTGCGAGGGTTAGAGATGGTGGGTTGAGTGAACGCGTACGTGATTGGCTAGAGGGAGGGGGAATAATGATATGAACGACGGCCGGCGATTAGCGATTAGGGTAGTCATGGGGGACGTACACTCGGGCAACACAAGCGAGCAGAACCCATTCTGCGGCATCGCGATCACCCCCGAGAGCTTCGTCTGCAATCCAGTCTATCAATTCCTCGCGGACGTGTTGCTCTATCGGGTCTTTTGGGGCCTCGAGGATATTGAGTCGGTGTTCGCGGACGAATAGGACGTGAAGTGTCGGTACATTTATCGGTCCATCCGAATCTGTGAGGAGGCTTTGAAACTATTAGAAGGACCGCGGGGGCACTGTGGATGAGGATACTTGCGGTTCGTTGGTCAGGATGCCAACAAAGTTTAGAACGTCGGCCGTCTTTGGGACGTTGTTTCCAGTGTTGTCGTACATCTAGTCGCTGAAATGAGTAATGCGATAATAGCGTGTGCCTCAGAAAAGCCGACCTTGATCTGCACTCCACAATGCACCTCTCCCGAGATGGGATACTTATGAGCGCGAAGTGGCTCAATGTGCTGACCTATTGTTGTCCCATTAAACATGGTTTAGAAAACTCCACAAGGGAACTCGCCTTGAACTGATGAGTCGCCAGTTGACAGCGCCTGGTACCACTCCGTCTCTCCGGGAACGCTGACGGCCCAGAAGACGACACAATCCCGTAGATCATTATAATCGAAGTCGGTATCACCCCCGTCAGTTTGGGACGAATCTGACAGGCCCCAGCCGCCACATCTCCCATCCCGCAATTTGGACAAGTAAATCTCTGGCGATGGAGACGTGTCTTGGACCAAGGCGCGGAATCGGACAAGAGCACGATCGCGGTATGCGCGAGAGCGTAAGGGGGTGAGAGGAGGTATCTAGGGTTGTAACATGCGAATTGAATTAAGTGAGATTGAGACGGATGTGGGAGTGCACCTCTAAGAACGCTTCCTCTGTCCTAAAGATGTCTGAGAAATGCTTCGCGACGGCCTTGGGAAACTCGTTGATCGCGTCATGGTCGTACGTGTCATAGAATGAAAGCAAAACGTCCGTGGGTGAGCTAAGAGCCTCGACTAGGAGAGAAGAAACCATTGTAAATGGTGGTGAGGTTGTGACTGGCGACGCGACGCGTCTCAGCTTGACTTGGAACCACTGGCAGGACGCAGCGGCGCAGTCATATAGCGCAACCCCATGTAATGAGCGACGTTCATATGGAAGTAGACGGTGCGGGTGCGGATCAAGCAAATACTGACCCGCCTCCTCTACCCGAGGACAAGCCCTCTGACCCACTAAAAGCAAAAGGCAAGGCTACTGCAAAGCTTACACCATCCCTTGTTAGGGAGTCTGGAAAGTCTCTACTACCTATTTCACGTGTGCAAAAGATTATCAAGGCGGACAAGGTACGTCCACCAGCACGCTCTACATGTAAGACGCCATCCTTGACATTGATTTAGGAAATACCCATTGTTGCGAAGGAGGCCACGCTTCTTATTTCATTGGCAACAGAGGAATTCATCAAGAGGCTATCTGAGGCTGGCTATCATATCGCACATCGCGAGAAACGAGTAACGGTGCAACAGCGGGATATTGGTACGATGCTTTACTCCGTACTTGACTCATTAGGCTCATCGGGTCTCGATTACAAAAGCCTCCGTAACTCGAAGGGCGGACGAATTCTTGTTTTTGGAGGGTGAACAATTATAATTTATGAAACTGTTGCTGGTGACTGACCTTGCAATCTCATGGTTAGAAATAATACCATGGCCAGATGCGTCTGACGCCCCAGCGCGGAGAAAACTGCCGGGACCAGCTAAGTCTGCGGGAACATCGACTGGAGGGAATCGGTCAATGTCCGAGTTTGTAACGTCAGCAGCAGGCTCAGAGGCTAAGGGGCATGGGGTAGGTGTGGTGATGAACGAAGATGGGACGATGCAGGTAGCCACAGGAGATGATAGTGACGATGTATTGGATTAGATTCAAAAATGAGGACAACTCTTCCAGCGACGTGCAATGACTGCGTCTTGTCCCAGACACCATCATGAGGGTCGTCAGCACCTTTCACCCACCGTCCTCGGTGACAGATGCAATCAAATGTCGCCTCACCTCAGACTCTTCTCTTATTCATCTTGCCGTCACGAAACCTAATAGGCTCGATATCTATTCCGTACAACCGAGTGGCCTCCGGCACGAATGTGGAGCAGAGATATGGGGAGAATCGTCACAGTCAGGGCTATTCCAGCACAAGTAATGCTCCTCGAACTATCTCTCGCTGCGTGACTGATGCTGCTGCTGCAGCATGGCAAGAGCAACCTGTTGTTGCTGACCGATCACCCTGACCCAAAGCTTGTCTTTTTATCTTACTCAACACCGTCCTCCGGGAGTCCATTCTTGAAATCGCTGAAGACATTGAGTCTACATCATCACCATGCTCGTCCTTCCGAGTTTCTACACTCCATCTCTGTGGATCCGTCGGGGAGAGTCGCTGTGGTCAACTGCTATACCGGGAAAATCAAGGTTGTGGAACTAGAAGATGGTTTATACACGAATGACTTCGATATCATGTGGGGTTTCCTTTTTACTCTCAGCATATATGCATCCTCATCCCGGCCCAACTATCCCAGGGTATCGGAGCTGAACATTCTCTCCCTGGCATTCCTCTCTGTCGGTGCTGGTAACTACGCCATCGCAATCCTTCATCTGGACCACAATAAAAACCTTCAGCTTCTCGCACGCGATCTCATTCTTTTGGAACGCGAGTTATCTCCTGAACCATCTCTTCTTTTGTCACCAACTATACTTTCTTCTTCCGCTCTCGCACCAGCTGAGGCATCTCAATGTCTTGTCACAGTCCACTCTCAGCAGTTAAAGGGTAAGAAAGTACCAATTCCTGGTGGCATATTGGTGCTCGGTGGACGTAAGATTCGTTTTTTCGAACACTCTTCCGTGGAGTGGCAAGAGAAGCATCGTGAGAGGCAGCAGAAACTCGAAAGTCAGAAGAAGAACGCAGAGCAGTCTCTAGGAGGCAATACTAAGGACAAGCAGAAAGGGCGCGAGATAAAAAAGCGAAAGGCGAGGGCTACTGTTGAGTGGCCTTGGCGTGAAGTAGCTGCGTATGTCTCAAACTCATGTCACCACAAATTTCTAATAGACTCCAGATGGTGTCCTGTGAATGATGAAGGGACTAGATTCATTGTTGGGGACTCATATGGCCGTTTGGCTTTGCTTTCGCTTGAGCTCACAGCTGAACGCACTCTCGGAGTTATCCCACTCGGGGAGGTAGGCTTGCGTTACAATTTACACAAAATCCAACCCTCACCTTTCAATATTAGGTTTCTCCGCCCACTGCTTTATCTTATCTTGATTCGCAAGTTTTGTTTATTGGTTCACATCTCGGTGATAGCCAACTTGTTAGAATACATACCTCACCTATTTCTGATATCAGCACGCCGACTCTCCCAATTCCTGCTGATGTATCAACTGTTCAGCTTAGCTCGTTCTCTACTAGCAACAAAGGGAAGGGACGTGCGTGGGTGACTGAAAGAGAAGGCGAGGGTCGCGTGCTTGCATTGAATGGCACATTCATCGAAGTCCTCGACACCTGGCAAAACATTGGGCCCATTCTAGATGCTGTGTTGACTGATACAGATGGGAGTGGACAGGTAATTTGGTTCTGCCCATGGATTTTGATTCTCGCTGAAAACCATCTGCGTAGCCGCGTATCGTAACTGCTTCAGGAGGCATGAACACTGGGAGCCTGCGTGTTATCCAGAACGGAGCACATTTCCAAAGCATTGGTGTCATAGAGGATATGGGGTACTTTAGCAAGATCTGGCCACTACGATCTCGCTTCCGCGATTCGTATGTGGCTCCCTGTGTTTCGGAGTCGTCCTGACGCCTTCTGTAGTCTCGACGCCCACATTCTGGCAACGAACTCACAGGAGACTGTACTATTTAGCCTTGATCCGCCCGACAATCTCTCCGTAGTTCCTGGGGAGACTGCTGGATTTGACCGTTCCCCCACTCTTGCTGCCTCAAACGTCGTATGGTGTCTCAAGAATACTGCGGGAAGAACATCGTACGAAGATTCATCGCTTGTTGTCCAAGTGACAGAGAAAAGTGTGCTACTTTTAGAGTACGATGACGTGCTTCAAACACATAGTGTTTTGACTTCCTGGAGCCCCGAGAATGTAGGCGGGGAGTGGGCAGAGCGCACGATTGTGGCGGCTGCGCTCAACGCGAGCCAGTTTGTCCTGGGTCTGAGCAGAAAACGTCTAGTCCTTCTCAATCTGAACGAGAACAATGAATTTCAGATCTTCCGGTATTTGGATTTTCTTAGCATTTTTGAATCTACATTTGACATGGTATCGCTTAGGTATAAGGACCTGAAGGAAGAGATCTCTGCGCTTTCCTGTACACCACTTGACCCTACGAAGATGTTTTCGCAATACATTGCCGTTGGCTTTTGGTCTACACATTCCGTCGACCTCCTCTCTGTTGTCTCGACCGATAGGCATTTTGAGCCTGTCTGCAACTCGATTTCCCTCCCTGCACTCCCGCGGTCCCTTCTTTTGCATGACTTCGGTAACGCACATCACCTATTGATTGGCTTACGGGACGGGACCCTAGTGGCATTTGCCTTTGTGAAGAACGAGTTTCAGGACAAGCGAGTTTTCTCACTTGGGACTGAACCCGTAGGGCTGACACAGTTCGAAATGGGCGAAAAGAAGGTAGTGTTCGCAAGCGGGAGCAGAGCGGCATTGTTCTACTTGGAGAGGGGAATCTTGCAGCATTCCTCTATCCTGATAAAGGTAAACGTCACATTATTGTTGTATGACTACTCTGCTCAATGTTGCCCTGGTAAAAAGAGCGTTTTTGCGAGCACGAGGATTAACTCAGAGAACTGGCCTTCCTCTTTGCTTTTGATGACACCGTCTGGATGCGTTGTTGGAACCGTGCAAGATCTCGATAAGATGCACATCCGAACTGTGAGCTCGTCCCCAAAATACCTTTGACGATGGATGAACTTTGTGGTCGTAGATTCCTTTGGGATTAGATAATCCTCGGTGTTTGGATTACGACGAAAGCCTACACGCTTTCGCTGTGGCATGCGTTCGAAGCGAACCCGGTCGTGTGGGGGACGAGGAGTCCTCTACGAGCAGTCTCAAATTGCTTGACGATAAGTCTTTCGAATGTACGTTCCTATCCCTCGCTGGCCCTACCGTTTGCCTGTAGATGACCCTTGAACAGTGCTCTGCCAATTCACCTGTCAGACCGACGAAGAGGTAACGAAAATTCGGATGATTCCATCGTCTGAAGGCGACACGGTTATTTGTATCGGGACAGTATTTCACAAATTCGGGGAGAGTGAACCTAGTCAAGGTCGCCTGCTCCTTTTCAAAGCCGAGTTGGATGCAAGAGTTTCGAGAAAAAAGCGTCAATTGAAGCAAATCTCAGAGTTGGATGTCAAGGGTTGCGTGTTCGCATTGGCCCGCGTGGACGGACTATTAGCTGCTGCCATAGGTCCCGCAGTAAGTGCTCTCTTTCCCTTCGTTTCTGCTGCTGAATCTGGAGCTGACAGGTTTTCCTGTACAAAATTGACAATACGGGACTCCAAAAAATCGCGGATTGGTATCACAATTACCTCGTCACGAGCCTTGTCACTAGGGGATCTAGGTTGTTCGTCGGCGACGCGATTTGCTCGGTATCTATCATCGACGTTGTTGAGGCAGAAGGGGGTGAGGTACGACTGGAATCTGTAGCAAAGGATTTCAGTCCGCTCTGGCCCGTCACCGTCGAGTCGCTGGACCAGGATACCATCATCGGGGCGAACGTGAGTTATTTCTTTTTTGGACCGACTACCACCAACACAAGTACTCCGGCATCTCTTTCAGAATGATTGCAACCTTTTCACTTATTCCGTTCAACGAGGAGAGATCAAGACGACTCTGGAGCGCGATGGCTTTTGGAACCTAGGCGAAGTGGTGAATAAGTTCATCACAGGTAACAGAATCTTCTTGCTTATGTCTTGACTAGCATCTCGAACACTTGCTCACCAATTCAATGGTTATTTAGACTCTATATTTTCGAGCGACTCCGACTCCGTGCCGCGTGCCGCCGTCAACACAACATCAACACTATCGAACCGACAACTCTTCTTCACGTCCTCCGGTCGCATCGGCACCATTGTCGACGTGCCCTCCGAGCTCTCGCTCCACTTGACCGCGCTCGAGCGTAACCTGCGCAGAGTCATCACTGAGATCACGCACGCGTCACACGTCAAGTATCGTGCCCCTGTGAGTACGTGGGTGAAAAAAGAAGCAGAAGTGGCGGCGTACGGATTCCTCGATGGGGACTGTTTAGAGAAGTTCTTGGATTATCGCCATCCGTCGACAGAGACGGAGCGCGTGTTACAGGGTGGTAGTACGCCAGAGAAGCTCAAGCAGACTTATAAGGAGATCAGACAGTCGTTGGAAGCACTCAAGGCGTTACATTGAATATAGCAAATAACATAGTTGTGTTCAGACGTTGGATTATGGACTTGAAACAAACGTCGTGCATGGGATTTCATTAAAGTCGTTCCTAACCAAACCTCTGAGAGAATTACACAACTTTGAGATGATGAGATAGCGAGGATCTAGCAAAATGGTGCCATTTTAACGACAATCGTAAATGTCCGTCGGACACCGAATAGCATGGTAATGTTGAGCTATAAGTTATATATAGAACGGGGTAGTTCAGGGAACAAACACGAGGGGATCTCATTGCATCCGCTCATTTACGGCACCGACCAGAAGAGGCGCCAGGACTCCGAGAGAGTGCGCACGGTTACCACGGGTCCGAGGACGTTTTTAACACTCTCGTCAGAGTCACTGCCTGGATGGTATGGTGCGAAGAAGAAACCTGCGGTAAGCACGAGATAGCTGCGTATAAGAGAAAAAGGAGCAATTGTATTAGTGTCCACGTCCCGAGATTGGATAGGGACAAAAAAGAAAAAACGAACCTCAAGACGAGGATGCTTCCGCGATGATAATTGGCCTTCGCTTCGATATATGTATACGTTAATAAGAAGATTGACAATATGATGACAATCGCGTCCCAACGTGGGAAGATCAACCTGGTATATCGTAAGAAGTTGTTCAGAGTGAGGCCGGATTTTTTAAAGGACAGGATAGATAACACACGTGAAAGTATCGGCGACTTTACCCATCTGGGCTGGATCGTACCATGCCGAAAAGGCGACCATTGCGGGGATCTGCAGAAGGCACACTTGAAGGGCGTACGCTGAGCCAATTTCCATACTGCGCTTTTCAATCAGTTCCACTCCCACGAAAAATACTTTTGACGGCGACTAGAACACTTGTCAAGACGTACCCGAGGGCAATGTTGCCGTTCATAGAAAACGACATCGCATTCATGAATTCTGTCGTGTTTGGCACGAGTGCGAACAGCGTGACTCCGAGGAACTTTTCGTCGATACCTGACCCATTCAGCACAACGTCCACAACATCGACCAGTATCTCTGTATCAAGTCGATCAACAATGCGAAATAAAACAAGGAGGAAGGATAGGTCTTGGATACACGTACCGGCGATAGCTGCATATAGCGCCGTACAGGCCAAGAGCACGCTCGCGCTTACTGCACGGCTCCAAGAAGGTCCATCGTGTCCGGCGTGTCCTTCATGATATTCTTCCTCTACACCACCTCTCACCCGCCGCGCCTGCACCTGCTGGTGCCGCAAAGCAGACACAGTGGCGACGGCAACTGCACGAGTGAAATCATCAGGAGGGAGCTGTGCAGGCTGTAAGCCCGTATCCTTCAGCGCGTGGTCGACGCTCTCCATGATGGGAACGAGAGATCTGGGCGTGGGGCTCACGGGCGAATTGGGAGAAAAAGTACGGCCTAAAGTGGAGGGTTCGGCTGACGCAACGTCGGCGGATTGGGATGTCGTAGCGGCGCCGTGAGAACTTGGATTGACAGCGTCTGTGACAACGAAGCTCGGCTTAAGGCGGGCCGTGTTTGTGTCTCTTGGTCCCGGCTTTGACACGCCAGGGATGAGATTGGATGGTGGGACAATCTTATGGTACAGTGACATGCGACCCGACTCGTGAGGATGCAACAACTGTTGAGGGTTTTGCCATATCTGCGAGGCGTGTGTGCGGAGCGAGAACCAAAGACCAATGAGATAAGACTGTGGAGTGAATGAATCGTAAGTTGATATTGATGTAGTGGATTGATGGACCTACGAAGAGAAGGACACCAGCACAGAGGTACATGAGGGTCTTCACCGTTGACTGATAGAATGGGTCACTCGCAGGGTCCGGATGCTTGTATGAGCAATGTCGGCATCCCCATGAACCCTTATTTGATGTTTTATCTGCGCAGCCTTCACAGACTAGCTGGAACTGAAGAGAGAGGTGACATTCAAACGTCAATCCAGAAGCGATATATATGTGTGCGGTAATACGTACATTGCCGTAAGTTTGATAAAAAAGCGTTGGCGTGAGCGTTCCGATAATCGCCATGATAAGCATGGTACTTGTTACACCGGCGCTTTTTGCGTTGAATTTCTGTTCCTTCCGCCGCACAGCGACGCTGATCATACTCACACCAGGCATTAGCAAGACACCGGCCAACAAGCTCCCCACAATCGAGCCCTCGACGAGACGACCTTTGCCCTCAGTCAATGCAAACGCATACAGCAAGATCTCGATGATGGAACCAAAGGTTGCGTTTATGACTGCACCCATTCCGATAGACGACTGCGCAGAGATGGACGCGACCGCCATGCCGATGAAGTACGAAAGCGGGATAACGCTGAGCAACGAAAGTAGGAAGATAAGTAGTCGAGAGCATATGATAGCGAGGAAGGCGGGGACCGGTTGGCCCGTACGCCTGCGTTCCTCAACTATGGGGGAGAGGACCCAACCATCGAAAATGACAAAGAAAACGACGGGCAATAGATTGATGAAGAAAATGTTGACGCCACCGATAGTGTACTTGTAAAATTTCCATCCGACGGCACGGTAAATGCAGAGAAGCACTTTGGATGACGGCGCACCGGAAGGAGCGTCTTGACCTGCCGAAAGTCTTGGCTTGACCCTCATAGGTGTAGAGGCTCCTCCATTCTCGCCAGCGTCTTGGGGAGAAATGCCCTCCGCTGGAAGGAAGACGATGGAAGGAGCCGAACAGAAGCGAATATTTGTCGGATGTCGGAAAAGGTACTTGATGAGTGCCCAATTGAGTTTGGCCATGGGGACGGCAATGATTAGACCCCAGCAGATGATACACACGAAGAGCATGAGAGGGGAAATCACAGTGACTAAGGCCAGCCAGAAGCAGATACGACCCATAATGTCGTGCGTTGTGGATACCTTGATGGGTTCTCCTGTGACCGATGAATATGCAGCACCGTATGATTTGGATGGACCAAGGGGAACACCGTCAACTCGGCCCAGTAAACTGGTCGTCTCGTTTGGAATTCGCACATCAGACCACGAAACGCTTTGGCTGTGGCTGACTTGGGGATCCGGAGGCGTAAATTGGATGGAGGGACCATGAGGGTGTGAGTCATCATCCTGCCTCTCACTGAGATGGGAGGGGCCACGGATAGTTTCGCTGTCAGACCCACTTTGAGTGTGGAACGCACTATCACCCTGCGGCATTGCGGCGCTCTTACCCTCTTCGTGGGCTTCATCTATGTGCCCCTCCACGTATTTCCCGAAAGGCCAAAAGATATACCATCCTAGTCCGTAAACCAGGAAAGAGTAGCGTCTTCCACCTCTTGGCACGATCCATAGTAACGCCGAAATGGCAAGGCAGACGAGGGAGAGCCACCAGCCAAAGAGCACGGCCCAGAGGATGTTTCCTGGGAGCAGGTGCCGCTCGGCTTGGGCGGATGGGATGGAGTGAAGAGCTTGATCGGCGTATCGAGTAACGGACCGGGACTTTTTGTACAATGCAGGCTTCCAGATTGGGAGACCGAACGGGTGTTCAACGTTGATGAGCGACTGGCGGTCCTTGAGCGTGATTGGATCTTCGTCGTCCGCATCGTCCTCTTCGGTGGTATGGCCATCGGACCCACCCGTCGCCGCTGCCACCCGTTTCCCCCGTATATCGCCTACTTCCTCCGCTTCCAGGACCTGCTCGGGAGTCTCTTCGTCTTCGTCGCTGAGCTGACCGCTGTCGCGCATGCGTGAACTTGTAGAGGTGGTGCGCACTCTCAAGCGCCTAGGGTTCGTCCCCGATAAGCTTCTCACCAGACTCTTGCGCTGTGGGCTTGGAGAGACGGAAATAGAGTATTGAGAGGAATAGGAAGTGCCAGCGTTATGGTGGGAAGGGATGTCGGTGGCCGTCCATTGTGGGGTGTTGCTGACGCTGCGACGATTGGGAAACCTGGCTGCATATGAGGGAGACTGTGGCCCGGAAGAAAGGTCGTCAGGAGGGATGGACGAGTCTGACGGTTGCTGGGCGGCCATTGTAAGCAAGACGAGGAGAGGAGAACAGTTCAGGGAACCACTTTGCCCTTCCCCGGTCCACAACCGGGCCGGTCATACCAATAGTAAAAGAGTGGATTACGTCAGAAATAAAATAAAATATTAAAATATTATCACAGTCTCAATAACTTCTCGTGAAGCTCTGCTCCCTTCAACTTGGCCCTCAAGTAGCCCAGCCGATCCTCGTACCTTCCCATCACCTCGGTCCGCCTTCGCCTAATCTCTGCCATCTCCGTTTCTAATGCTGCTAGGTCCTCATCGTCACCAATCACCCCGTTTTTCCAGTTCCGCGGAGAAGTAGGTGTTGGCCCCGAGGGCACGGAGAGCGATGTGTCCAGCCGTAAGGGGCGTTTATTTCCCTCAATAGATTGACCCTCTGTCACAGTTGACAGCGGCAAATGACTTGTGCTGCGTGCGAGGTTGACACTGGAAGAACTACCTGACCATAGACGCCCAAGTGACGATGGTAAAGTAGGTATATAAGGAGCGCCACTTGCTGAACCACCGCGTCCCCTCGACGAGATTGACGAAAGCGAAGTCTTTCGCGCCAGTGAGACAGGCTGAGAAACCAGTGGTGTATTCGGTGCAGTCCGGTGGCTTCGAACGGGTGAGCGATGATTCGTTCCGTTCGAAGTAGTCGAATGCATAGATATTCCATCTGGGTCCTTCGACGATTGTGGCGACCATCCATTTTCAAACGAATCGAGGCGTTGAAGGAAATGGGCGGCAGATTGGAGAGTAGAAATAGGGTTTGGTTGCGACTTTCGAGTCAAGGCGCTCAGCTCAAGGCCATTGAATGCATCCATGAGTCTACGTCCTTCGGCCTCGACAGCTTCTATTTGCGCGTGAATCTCTTTCGAAGATTTAAGCACATCGTCATCCAGGTCTTCGTCCAAAAGTCTTGACTGTATTCGCCTTTGCTCGACACCGTTCATGCGATGATGGAAAGCAGAGGGTGGTGTAGGTGCAGGTGCCTTCCGTTTACTTCGTGTGGTAGACGATCGCGAGACAGAGGGTGTAATAGGTTTACTAGGGCCGTCGGGACGGCCGGGGCTTGCAAGGTAAGATACGGATCCATTTTCATGCGTAGCTGCTGAATTGTCAAGTCTTAAAGAGACCACGCTGCTCTGCTTCATTAATGATATTTGAAAGAGGCGGCGCGTGAACGTGCCCGGTGAGTTCGAGCCTGCAGAGAGTAAGCTGGTCGTATCACTATGAAGCGTGTCCGTATCGGTTGAGGCCTTTCTTCGACTTGTCCGCCTAAAGAGACCAGAGACGGTCGAAGAAACGGTCCCTTTGGACTGCAGGGAAGGGGTTCGCACAGAGTCGCTACGTTGAGGGGCTGAGAAGCAAGTTAGTCCATGGGAGATCATATCAACGAAACTGCACTCACTCTGGGGAGGGCGTGGACGACTTGGACCAGGCGTGGGCACAAGAGAATTCTCCCGAGGGATCGTTGAATTGCCGAGCCGTTCGAAAAGGTTCTGGCGAAGCAACCGATATTCGTCGTCGCTAACTTGCGATTCAATCTCCAAGGTCACGAATTTGTTTCATCAATACCACGTACTCAAGCAAACCCTCCGCGTTAGCCGAGGCCAGTTCGGTCAACCGTTGCGCAAGCATGATCCTGAGAAAAAATGTCAGTCGAAGTGTGTGATACTGAGTGGGAGAACATGCGTTATGGCATCAGTTGAGGCTCGTGCATTATTGGGAAGGCCTGGACTCTTCGGTGTCTTCGGCGAGACGGTCGAATGCAACGATGGTTCAGAAACGCCTCTCATTTCAATGTCATTTAAGGCGTGATGACCATTGGTGGTGTGGGTAGTCGCTGTGTCATTGACGCTTGGCTCATTTCGCGACTCTGCCGCTGCCGAGGGAGAGGCGACTCCTCGATTGGGGGCAGAGCCTGCCTCGCGCGCTTTGCCTTTATCTTTATTTCTGCCATACTGGCCCACAGCAAGTGCAGATGAGCGGCGAGAGATGAGAACGCGAGAAGGAAAGGGGTGTGCAGCATATGAACGTACGAAGCGGG
>Ga0137362_10001028_pt1 | contig 16560 bp, 14 predicted proteins | sample MadtaG_2_FD_104801 | JGI IMG/M metagenome (GOLD analysis project Ga0137362, IMG submission 104801) | Vadose zone soil microbial communities from Angelo Coast Range Reserve, California, USA - Mad1_100_16 metaG | ecosystem: Environmental > Terrestrial > Soil > Vadose zone | place: USA: California... | reverse complement strand
GGAAAGGCACGCTCCAGAGCCCGCGCCGTGCGTAGCATCTTCGCCTCATCCGCGAGGGTGAGTCCATATCCCGACTTGATCTCAATGGTGGTGACTCCTTCCGCGAGCAGCGCCTGCAGACGCGGTGCGCTCTCATCGAACAGCTGCTGCTCCGAGGCGCTGCGCACCGCCCGCATCGTCGAGAGAATTCCACCGCCCCGCCGTGCGATCTCCTCGTATGAGCGCCCGCGCAGCCTGTCTGCGTACTCAGTCGCGCGCGTGCCGCCGAATACGAGATGTGTGTGGCAGTCGATGAGCCCAGGCGTCACCCACGCGCCTTCCAGGTCGTGCACGGCAGCCCAATCGCCGCCGGACCCGGTGCGCGGCAACTGCGCCTCGTCCCCGACCCACTCGATGCGCTCACCGCGCGTCAGCATTGCACCGCGCTCAATGACTCGCAGCGACGCATCGCACGTGGCCAGGCGGGCGTTGCGCCACAGTGTCAACGGTTCGGTCATACGCAGGCGGCGGCCTCAGGACCCGAGGAACGGCAGCTTGAGTTTGTGCTCGCGCGCGCACTCGATCGCGGTCTCGTATCCGGCGTCCGCGTGCCGCATGACACCCGTAGCCGGATCGTTCCACAACACACGCTCGATGCGGCGGGCCGCGGCCGGAGTGCCATCGCAAACGATCACGACGCCGGCGTGCTGCGAGTATCCCATACCCACCCCGCCTCCATGATGGATGGAGACCCAACTCGCTCCGCTGGCTGTGTTGAGCAGAGCGTTGAGCAGCGGCCAGTCCGCCACGGCGTCGGACCCATCGCGCATGGCCTCGGTCTCGCGGTTCGGGCTGGCGACGGAACCGGAGTCCAGATGGTCACGCCCGATGACGATGGGAGCTCGCAGCTCACCGCGCGCGACCAGTTCGTTGAAGGCGAGGCCCAGCCGGTGGCGGTCGCCCAGGCCCACCCAACAGATGCGCGCCGGCAGCCCCTGGAACTGGATGCGCTCGCGCGCCATATCCAGCCAGTGATGCAGGTGTTCATCGTCCGGCAGCAGCTCCTTGACCTTCGCATCCGTGCGATAGATATCCTCGGGATCGCCCGACAAGGCCGCCCACCGGAACGGTCCCACGCCGCGGCAGAACAGCGGCCGAATGTAAGCGGGCACGAAGCCGGGGAATGCAAACGCGTCCTTCACGCCGGCATCGTACGCAACCTGCCGCAGGTTATTCCCATAGTCGAACACCGGCACCCCGGCGCGATGAAATTCGAGCATCGCCTCGATATGCCGCGCCATCGAAGCGCGCGCTTCCTGCGCCACGAGCGCGGGGTCTTCCACGCGCATCCGGTCCCATTTCTCCAAGCTCCAGCCGCCGGGCAGATAGCCGTTCACCGGGTCGTGCGCGGAGGTCTGATCGGTGACTGCGTCAGGCCGCACACCGCGGCGCAGCAGCTCGGGCAGCACCTCGCACGCATTGCCTAGAAGGCCGACGGACACCGGCCGGCCGCTGCGGCGCGACCTCTCCAGAATCTCCAGCGCCTCGGGGAGCGTCGCCGCCTGCACGTCGAGGTACTTGGTCTGCAGGCGCTTCGCAATCCGCTCCGGCCGGCATTCCACGGCCAGCATCGAGGCGCCGGCCATGGTGGCCGCAAGCGGTTGCGCGCCGCCCATGCCGCCGAGGCCGGCCGTCAGAATCCATTTGCCCGTCAGCTCGCCGCCGAAATGCTGGCGGCCCATTTCCACGAACGTCTCGTACGTGCCCTGCACGATCCCCTGGCTGCCGATGTAGATCCAGGAGCCGGCCGTCATCTGGCCGAACATCATCAGCCCCTTGCGGTCCAGAGCATTGAAGTGCTCCCAGTCGGCCCAGCGCGCGACGAGGTTCGAGTTGGCGAGCAGCACGCGCGGCGCGTCCAGGTGAGTGCGGAACACCCCCACGGGCTTGCCGGACTGGATCAGCAGGGTCTCGTCGTCCGCGAGGGCGCGCAGCGCCGCCACGATCTGCTCGAAGCATTGCCAGTTGCGCGCGGCCTTGCCGATCCCGCCGTAGACGACCAGGTCTTCCGGGCGCTCCGCGACCTGCGGATCGAGGTTGTTGAGCAGCATCCGCAGAGCGGCCTCGGACAGCCAGTTGCGGCAGCTAAGTTGGGTTCCGCGCGGGGCACGCAGCGGTGCGCGAGGAGGGGTGCCAGTCATGGGATTACCTCGGCTAAAAGGTTCCGGCCAGCTCGTAGCGGGAACCGGGATGATAAAGATCCGCCACCGACACGATCCGCCCGTGGGTCCAGGTACGCCTCATGATCAGAAGGCAGGCGTCCCCGGGCTCGAGCTTCAGCAGACGCCGGATGCGTCCCTCGGGCGCGACCGCGCGCACGGTGTGCTCCGCGCGCTGCAAGGGAGCGGCCTGCATGAGGAACTCGTGGGGCGTCGTGCGGGAGAAGTCGTTGCGCAGATAGCCGGCGACGACCGTCGGATTCACGTAGCGGTCCTCCACCTGCAGCGGTATGCCGTCCTCGAAGTGAATCACGAGCGAGTGGTCAAGCTTGGCTCCCGGGCTCACGCCGCAGCGCTCCGCCAGCTCGCGCGGCGCGCTGACGGAGCCAAGCGCAGCCACCTTGGCGAAATGCTCGTGTCCCCGGGCTCGAATCTCGTCGGCGATGTTGCGCACCTCGAGGGGATGCGCATGCGCGCGCTGCTCCGCGACGAAGGTGCCCACCCCCGCCACTCTGACGAGCACCCCGTCGGCCGCGAGCTCGCGCAACGCGCGGTTGGCGGTCATGCGTGAGACGTCCAGCTCGCGCACCAGCTCGTTCTCCGAGGGCACGCGCTGCCCGGCCCGCAGAGCACCTGCGGAGATCCGTTCGAGAACGAAGTGTTTGACCTGCAGATAGCGCGCGGCTGCGGTGGGTAGCGCCACGGTTCAAGGCCTCCGGCTGACTGCGCCGCCTGATCCTGACACGCGCAGAGCCGGTTGTCTATACAAGTCTGGACCACCTCCGTGGCTGCAGCTGGTGGACAGTGGCCGGCACGCGGCAGCAATGGCGGTTTCACTGCCCGTTCGGTTTGGGTAGAATGCGCCCCCCGCGTGGGCCTCGGCCGGCGGGGACGGGTGGCCGGCGTGCGTGCCAAGCCTCAAGGTGAGGCGCAGGATCCAACGCTTCGACAGGGACGCTACCCGAAAGCGCTTGACCGCAAAGCCCCCCGAGGGGCTTTTCGTTTTTTGGGCCCTGGCCTCGAGGGGCGGGTGGGGATGTGCGTATTTTCGATGGGCCTCGCGGCCCTTTTTTATTTGGCTGAAAAGGCCTGGCGGCCTTTTCAGCAGCCAGTCGAGCGACGGTTGCGAGCTGCGGGCAAAAGGCGTGGCTTTTGCCCGCAAGCATGCCGGTTGCGGCGGCAGTTTGTTTTGAATGTAGCGGCGGGAAGATGACGGCGACGGCGATCTTGCGAGAGCGGCTCATCAGCCTCATAGAGCCTCTGCTGGAGAGGCTGGGGTACGAGCTCGTCGAGCTCGAGCTGACCTCGGGGCGCGCGCACGCCACGGTGCGCGTGTACATCGATCGACCTGGGGGCGTGGGCCTGGAGGACTGCGAGCGGATGAGCCGGGAAGTATCGGCTCTGCTCGATGTGGAAGACCCGATTCCCACCTCCTACACGCTCGAGCTGTCGTCGCCGGGGTTTGACCGGGTGCTGCGCACCCATGCGCACTTCGGGCGCTTCGTGGGCTCGCGGGTATTCATCGAGTTGAAGGTGCCGCGCGAGGGGCGCCGCCGTTACACCGGTACGCTGCTTTCGGTCGACGAAGCGGGGATCGCGCTCGAGGTCGACCGGCAGAACGTGTCGGTTGCTTTTGCAGAGATCGCTAAGGCCAGGCTCGCGTCTTGATCCAGGGTGCGGCGCCAGCGGCGCGCCGCCGGTGAGCAGCGCGCGCCGCGCGTGAGAGGTAGACAAGTAGTGAACAAGGAAATCCTGATGGTTGTCGATGCCGTCTCCAACGAGAAGGGCGTCGACAAGGAAGTCATCTTCGAGGCGCTCGAAGCCGCGCTTGCGTCCGCCACCCGCAAGAAATACGGGGAGGAGTGGGATGCGCGCGTGTCCATCGATCGCAAGAGCGGCGACTACGAGACGTTCCGCCGCTGGAAAGTCTTTGCCGACGATTCCAAGGAGCTCGAGGTCCCCGAGCGCGAGCTGCGCCTCGAGGATGCGCGCGAGCTCGACCCCAAGGCCGAGGTCGGCGGCTATGTGGAGCAGCCGATGGAATCGGTCGCCTTTGGCCGCATTGCCGCCCAGCAGGCGAAGCAGGTCATCGTGCAGAAGGTGCGCGAGGCCGAGCGTGCGCAGGTGGTGGACGCGTACCGGGACCGCGTTGGGGCGCTCGCGAGCGGCGTCGTCAAGCGCGTCGACCGCAACGGGATCTACGTGGACCTCGGCGGCAACGCCGAAGGCTTCGTGCCGCGCACGGACATGATCCCGCGCGAGCAGGTGAAGCCGCAGGACCGCATGAAGGCGTTCCTGAAGGAAGTACGCTCCGAGCCGCGCGGCCCGCAGCTTTTCCTGACGCGCACCGCACCCGAGTTCCTGATCGAGCTGTTCAAGCTGGAGGTTCCCGAAGTCGGACAGGGCCTCATCCAGATCCTCGGCGCCGCGCGCGATCCGGGCGTGCGCGCCAAGATCGCGGTACGCAGCAACGATCCGCGAATCGATCCGGTCGGCGCGTGCGTCGGCATGCGCGGCTCGCGCGTGCAGGCGGTGTCGAACGAGATCGCCGGCGAGCGCGTGGACATCATCCCATACGACGACAACCCGGCGCAGTTCGTCATCAACGCGATGTCGCCCGCCGAGGTCATGTCCATCGTCGTGGACGAGGACTCGCACAGCATGGATATCGCCGTGTCCGAGGAGAAGCTGTCGCAGGCCATCGGCCGCGGCGGCCAGAACATCCGCCTCGCCAGCCAGCTCACCGGCTGGGAGCTGAACGTGATGACCGAGTCCGATGCCGAGGCCAAGAGCGAAACGGAAGCCAAGGAGCTCGTGCAGAACTTCATGAAGCAGCTCGACGTCGATGAGGATGTCGCCACGATCCTGGCGCAGGAAGGCTTTTCCACCATCGAGGAAATCGCTTACGTCCCACAGGCGGAGCTTGCGGCCATCGAGGAATTCGACGCGGACATCGTGAAGGAGTTGCGTAACCGCGCACGCGACGTGCTGCTGACCCAGGCGATCGCGAGCGAGGAAACGCTCGACCAGTCGATGCCGGCCGACGATCTGCTGCTGCTCGAGGGCATGAGCCCCGACCTGGCGCTGGCGCTGGCGCGGCGTGGAGTGCGCACGCGCGAGGATCTGGCCGAGCAGTCCGTGGACGATCTCGCCGACATCGAGGGGCTCGCCGCCGAGGAAGCCGGCAAGCTCATCATGACAGCACGCGCCCACTGGTTTGATGCGGGTCACAGCTGATAGATGACGGTGCGAGGTTTTAGCGTATGGCGGAAGTGACAGTCTCCCAATTCGCCGAGGTCCTGAAGGTGCCGGTCGATCGGCTGCTCGTGCAGCTGGATCAGGCAGGCATCAAGGTCTCCGGTCCCAACGATCGCATCAGCGACGATGCGAAGCTCGAGCTGCTCACGCACCTGCGCCGCAGCCACGGCAGCGAGGACGACGGCGACGCCGCGCCTCGCAAGATCACCCTCAAGCGCAAGACGCAGAGCGAGCTGAAGCTCGCCAGCGCGCAGGGGCGCGCACGCACGGTGAACGTCGAGGTTCGACGTAAGCGCACGTACATCAAGCGCGATGTTCTGGAGGAGCAGGCTCGCCAGCAGCAGGACGAGCTTGATCAGAAGCGTCGTGAAGCTGAAGAGGCCGCGCGCCGTGAGGCCGAGCGCCTGGAGGCGGAGCGCCGTGAGCGCGAGCGCCTCGAGGCCGAGAACCGCCGCCGCGTGGAAGAGGAAGCGGCGCGCAAGAGGGCGCAAGAGGAAGCCCGGCGCGTCGCCGAACAACGTGTTCGTGAGGACGAGGAGCGCCGTGAGCGCGAGCGTGAGGAACAGCAGCGCCGTGTGATTGAGCCGCCGCGGGAGCCGCGGGAGCGCCCACAGGCGGCCGTCGCCGCGCCGTCCGCCGCGCCGGCAGCACGTGAGCGGCCGCCGGCTGCGGCCGTTGCCCCAACTCCGCGTGAACGTCCGTCCGCGGCTCCTGCGCCTGCCTCGGATGACAAGCACACCCGTTACGGCCGTCAGGAGCTGCATGTCACTGGCGACGTGAGTTCCCGCTACAAGAAGAAGCGCCGTACGAAGTCTCGTCCGCTACCCGCGTCCGCGGAAGGACGGCATGGCTTCGAGATGCCGACTGCGCCGGTCGTGCGCGAGGTCAGCATCGGCGAGACGGTCACTGTTGCGGAGCTGGCCCAGAAGATGGCCATCAAGGCGACCGAAGTCATCAAAGTGCTGATGAACATGGGCGTCATGGCGACCATCAACCAGCCGATCGACCAGGACACCGCGGTGCTCGTGGTGGAGGAGCTGGGGCACACCCCGAAGGTGCTCAAGGAGAATCAGATCGAAGAGGATCTGCAGGGGGTGCAGGGCGAGGCACAGATGGAGCCGCGCCCTCCGGTCGTGACCGTGATGGGGCATGTCGACCACGGCAAGACCTCGTTGCTCGACTACATCCGGCGCACGAAAGTTGCCGCGGGCGAGGCCGGCGGAATCACGCAGCACATCGGTGCGTACCATGTCGAGACTCCGAAGGGCGTCGTGACGTTCCTCGATACTCCGGGCCATGCCGCCTTTACCGCGATGAGAGCGCGCGGTGCGAAGGCTACCGACGTCGTGGTGCTGGTCGTGGCGGCCGATGACGGCGTGATGCCGCAGACGATCGAGGCCATCCAGCACGCACGCGCGGCGGGTGTTCCGATCGTCGTCGCGGTCAACAAGATCGACAAGAGCGAAGCCGATCCGGATCGGGTGCGCACGGAGCTGTCGAAGCACGAGGTCATCCCCGAGGAGTGGGGCGGCCAGGCTATCTTCGTCAACGTCTCGGCCCGCACGGGCCAGGGTATCGATCAGCTGCTCGAGTCGATCCTGCTGCAGGCGGAAGTGCTCGAGCTGCGCGCTCCGCGCACCGGGCTTGCCTCGGGTGTCGTCATCGAGTCGAGCGTCGAGAAGGGCCGCGGCGCCGTGGCGACCGTGCTCGTCAAGAAGGGCACGCTGCGCATGGGTGATCCCATCATCGCGGGCTCGGAATTCGGCCGCGTCCGCGCCATGTTCGACGAGAGTGGCAGACCGGTGCAGGAGGCTCCGCCCTCGATGCCGGTCGTCGTGCTGGGGCTGTCCAGCGCGCCGAATGCGGGAGATGAGATTCTCGTGGTCGAGAGCGAGCGCAAGGCGCGCGAGGTCGCTCTGTATCGGCAGGGTAAGTTCCGCGACGTGAAGCTTGCGCGGCAGGCGACGCGTGCGGAGGACGTCTTCTCGCAAATGGGAGAGGACAAGGCGGGCGTCGTCTCGATCCTCATCAAGGGCGACGTCCAGGGCAGCGTCGAGGCGCTGCGCGAAGCGCTCACCAAGCTCTCGACTGAGGAAGTGCAGGTGAAGGTTATCGCGAGCGGGCTCGGGGGCATCACCGTGTCCGACGTGCAGCTTGCCGCGGCATCGAAGGGGCTCATCATCGGCTTCAATGTGCGCGCCGACTCGGGCGCGCGCGATGCGGTCAAGGAGACCGGCGTCGAAGTGCGCTACTACAGCATCATCTATGAAGCCATCGACGACGTGAAACAGATGATGACCGGCATGTTGCAGCCGGAGATCAAGGAGCAGATCGTGGGAGTGGCCCAGGTACGCGAGGTGTTCCGCTCGAGCAAGTTCGGGGTCGTCGCCGGCTGCCTGGTCACCGAGGGCGTCGTCCGGCGCAACAATCCGATTCGGGTGCTGCGCGACAACGTCGTGATCTTCGAGGGCGCGCTCGAGTCGCTGCGCCGCTTCAAGGACGATGTCAACGAAGTGCGCGCCGGCACCGAATGCGGTATCGGCGTGAAGAACTATCAGGACGTGCGCGTCGGTGATCAGATCGAGTGCTTTGCCCGCATCGAGGTTGCCCGGACGCTGCAGTAATGGCGGAGGCACGTACTCGCAGGATCGAGGCGCAGATCCACCGCGTGCTCTCCGAGGTGATAGCGCGAGAGGTGAAAGACCCGCGCGTCGGCAACGTGACGATTACCGGCGTGAGTCTCGCAGCCGATATGGGCGTGGCGCGGGTGTTCTTTACTCCATTCGCTTCGCGGCATCCTTCGGAAGAAGTGCGTGTTGGTCTCACGCACGCCGGCGGATTCCTGCGCGGGGAAGTCGGCCGGCGGCTAGGCTTGCGGCACGCCCCACGACTCGAGTTCGTCTTCGACGACACCGCGGACAGGGCTGCGCGCCTCACGGGGCTCATCGACCGCGCCGTGACGGGCGATCGCGCCGGCCATGCCGCAGACGACCTCGCGGCCGATTCGCCCGACGCGGACGAGCCTTAACCCAAGGCAACTCCAGCACCATGCGCAGCGGTATTCTGCTGCTCGACAAGCCTGCAGGCCTGTCGTCGAACGCGGCGCTGCAGCGCGTGCGCCGCATGCTCGGCGCGCAGAAGGCCGGCCACGTCGGCAGTCTCGATCCGCTCGCCACCGGGATGCTGCCGATCTGTCTTGGCGAGGCGACCAAGATCGCCGGGGAGATTCTTGCGGGGCGCAAATGCTATCGATTCACGATTGGCTTAGGTGTGCGCACCGCGACCGGCGATCTGGCAGGCGCGGCCGTCGAGGCGGCGCCCGTGCCGGTGCTGAGCGAGCCGGCGATCTATGGAGCGCTGCAGCGCTTTCTCGGCCCGCAGACCCAGATTCCGCCGATGTATTCGGCACTCAAGCGCGCGGGCCAGCCTTTGTACAAGCTCGCGCGTGCGGGCGTGGAGGTGGAGCGTCAGGCACGGCAGATCGAGCTGTTTGCGCTGCGGTTGCTTGCCTTCAGCGCCGCCGCCGTCGAGTTGCAGGCGCTGTGCTCGAAGGGTACGTACGTGCGCACGCTCGCGCAGGACATTGCCAAAGCGCTCGGTACCTGCGGGCACGTCACGGCGCTGCGCCGGGTGTATGTCGAGCCATTCGAGGGCGAGTCGATGGAGACGCTGGATTCGGTAGCTCACGTCCGGCAGACCGGCGGCTGGCCGCGAATTCTCCCGCCCGATCAGCCACTTGGGCACCTCGGCGCTATCTCGCTTAAGCTCCCGGACGCGGCACGCCTGCTGCACGGGCAAGCGGTCGCCGTGCCGGCCACCGGGCTGCCTTGCCGCGTAAGGCTTTACGACGAGGCGGGCAGGTTTCTCGGGATCGGCGAATCGGACGGACGGGGAAACGTACAGCCGCGCCGACTGTTCGTCATCTGTTGCGGCGCCACGCGGGAGCGACTACGGGCCACACGTGCGCCGACCGCGCGCAGGTAGCGTCAGCGGTGGATGGTGAAGGACGGGTCGAGCAGCCGCAGCGCTTCATCGACCGTGGTGGCGCCCGTGTTGCGGATCTCCTCGCCCGTATACGATCGGCCGAACGCCGCGCACTCGTGTTCCCGCAGCGGTATCCGCGTGCCGGTCGTCGAGAGGCACAGCTCGTGTGTGACCCTTGCGCCTGTGTCGGTCATGGCGTGCGGAGTCGGTGCGCTGGCGCACCCGGCCGCGAGGGTCGCCAGACAGGCTCCGATCAGCAGTGATTTCAACATCGCGGCCTCCTCCGCGGTTGGACCCGCCGGGAGCAATTTGATTCAAAATTCTGCCACAAACTTGTGGCAGGGGCGCCTGCGCGGGTAGAATTCCGCGCTTGCAAAAGGGCTCTTGAGACAAGTATTTAGGATAATCGCGCAATGGCTTTAACCAGCGAGAAAAAAAGCGGAATTCTCGCGCAGTTCCGCCGCGGACCCGCCGACACCGGCTCCCCCGAAGTACAGGTCGCGCTCCTGTCCGAGCGCATCAATGACCTCGGCGAGCATTTTACCGCACACAAGCGCGACCATGCCTCGCGGCGCGGGCTCGTGAAGCTCGTGAACCAACGCCGCAAGCTCCTCGATTACCTTAAGGCGACGCAACCGCAGAAGTACCAGGAGCTCGTTGAGCGACTGGGGCTTCGCCGCTGAGACATGAGCGGTCAAAAGTCACGCCTTTTGACCGCGCGGTCGAAAGGGCCGGAGGCCGCTTTCGACAATTGAACAAGGGCCGCCGCCACCCGCGCGGCCCTTGTGTTTTGGCCTGATTCTTCTCACTTCGAGGATTGAAGCTTGAGCGCTGTCAGCAAGTCATTTCCGTACGGTTCCCTCTCGGTCACCATCGAGGCGGGTGAGCTCGCCCGCCAGGCCGAAGGCGCCGTCCGCGTTACCATGGGCGACACGGTGGTGCTCGTTACCGTCTGCGCGCAGCAGACCGCCGTGGCGGGACGGGACTTCTTTCCCCTCACGGTCAACTACGTCGAGAAGACCTATGCCGCGGGCCGCATTCCCGGCGGTTTCTTCAAACGTGAAGGCCGGCCGACGGAGAAGGAAACGCTCACGTCGCGTCTGATCGACCGCCCGATCCGGCCCCTGTTCCCGGATGGCTTCCTGAACGAAGTGCAGGTCGTCGCGACCGTGCTGTCCGTCGATCCCGACATCGACCCGGACGTTCCCGCACTGCTCGGCGCCTCCGCTGCACTGGCGCTTTCCGGTATTCCCTTCAATGGACCGATCGGCGCCGCGCGCGTCGGCTGGAAGAACGGCCGCTACGTGCTCAACCCAACGAACAAGGACCTGACCGAGTCCGACCTGCACCTGGTCGTTGCGGGAACCGAGCACGCGGTGCTCATGGTCGAGTCCGAGGCGAAAGGCCTTTCCGAAGAGGTCATGCTCGGGTCCGTGGTGTTCGGCCACGAGCAGATGCAGGTGGCGATCCGCGCGATCAAGGAGCTGGCAACGCTTGCCGGCAAGCCGCGCTGGAGCTGGCAGGCGCCGGCCGATGATCCGGACCTTGCGAGCGCGGTCGCACTGCACGCGCAGGCGGCGCTCGCGGAGGCCTACTCGATCACCGAGAAGCAACAGCGGCACTCCCGCATCTCGGAAATCAAGGCACAGACGATCGCCACGCTCACAGGCGGCGAGTCCCCCAGGTGGACTGCGGACCAGGTCGAGGGCCTGGTCTTCAAGCTCGAAAGCAACATCGTCCGCCAACGCGTCCTCAACGGCGAGCCGCGCATCGACGGCCGCGACGCGAAGACGGTCCGCCCGATCACCGTCAAAGTCGGTGTTCTGCCGCGCACCCACGGCTCGGCTCTGTTCACGCGCGGCGAAACGCAGGCGCTCGTGATCACCACGCTCGGCACCACGCGCGATGCGCAGATCATCGACGGCCTCGATGGCGAGCGCCGCGAGCCGTTCATGCTGCATTACAACTTCCCGCCCTTCTCAGTGGGCGAGACCGGGATGATGGGCTCGCCCAAGCGCCGCGAAATCGGGCACGGCAACCTCGCGCGCCGTGGCGTGAGTGCGGTCATGCCCGACATGAGCACGTTCCCCTATGTGATCCGCGTAGTGTCGGAGATTCTCGAGTCCAACGGCTCGAGCTCCATGGCGAGCGTGTGCGGTACGTCGCTGGCGTTGATGGACGCCGGTGTGCCGATCAAGGCGCCCGTGGCCGGTGTCGCGATGGGACTGGTGCTCGAGGGCGGCCGCTACAAGGTGCTCACCGACATCCTCGGCGACGAAGACCATCTCGGGGACATGGATTTCAAGGTCGCGGGCACGAGAGAAGGCGTCACGGCGCTGCAGATGGACATCAAGGTCGAAGGGGTCACGCCCGAGATCATGCGCGTCGCGCTCGATCAGGCGCGCGAAGGCCGGCTGCACATCCTCGGGGAGATGGCGAAGGTTATCCGCGAGCCGCGCGCGAAGATGTCGGAGTGGGCGCCGTCGATCATCACCCTCAAGATCGACCCGGAGAAGATCCGGGACGTCATCGGCAAGGGCGGCGCGGTGATCCGGCAGATCACCGAGGAGACCGGCACCACGATCGACATCGAGAGCGATGGCACGGTCAAGATCGCATCCGTGAGCGGTGCCGCCGGGCGCGAGGCGCAAAGGCGCATCGAGCTCATTACCGCGGACGTGGAGGTCGGGCGCATCTACGAGGGAAAGGTCGTACGGCTGATGGACTTCGGCGCGTTCGTGACCATCCTGCCGGGCCGCGACGGCCTGGTGCACATCTCGCAGATCTCCAACGAGCGCGTCGAGCGTGTCAGCGACAAGCTCAAGGAGGGAGATGTCATCCGCGTGAAGGTTCTGGAGGTCGATCGTCAGGGACGCATCCGCCTTTCCATGCGGGACGTCGACGCCGCCTGACTTGAGGCGCAGCTTGACGGGGGGAGGGTTGCGGGTTCGAGGCAACCCCGTGGATCCTCAGTCGGTGGGCCCGCAGGATGGTTACGTGCAGACCATCCTGGCGCGCCCGGTAACTCGGTTACCCTCCCGTAAAACTCAATCGTGGGCGGAGTGCGCTCCGCTCGTCTGGTCTTCCACCAACTCCGATCGGCCGCGTCCTGCGTTCATCAGTGTACGGTAGATTTCCTCCTGCACTGTGCGCCAGCGCTGATAATTCCCGTGCGCCAGGTTGTTCGCCGCTTCGGCAGACTCGGCGTCCGCGGCGTTCTTCGGCGCCGCGCGCGTATCGCGTTGCTGACTCGCAAACAGCTTCAGGCTCTGCTCCAGATAGCTGCCGATCATCCCCCGCATCGCAACGCCGTACGAGCAGATGATCTGCGAGAGAAAATCGCGGCTCATGAGCGGCTCCCCGCCGTGCTCCTGTTCTGCGATGACCTGGAGAAGAATCGAGCGAGTGATGTCCTCCTGTGTTTTCTTGTCGACGACGATGAAATCGATGCGATCGATAACCAACCTCCTTATATCCACCAGCGTGATGTAGCGGCTTTCGACAGTGTCATACAGGCGCCTGTTCGGATACTTCTTGATAGTGCGCGGTTCACTCATCAGTCAGCCCTCTTTGTCTGGACAAGGACCTTCCCGGTCCCAGGGCGTCAGGATCGGCTCACCTCGGTTTTCGACTCACATACCTTAGTACATTGCTGCAGCGAACCCAAATCGCGACGCGCGCGCAACAGACGGGGTCAGACCGCGACCTGGCGCACGCCGTGGACCGTGTCTAGATGCCAGTTGGCGCAGGCCCACTCGAGCACCGCCCTGGGTGTCTTGTGCTTGAGCTCCGCGGGCGGCTGCTGTTGCAGCAGACATAGCGCCGCGACCAATTGGGAGCCGGCTTGTGCCGGCTCGATCGCGATAGAACGCCTGGATTTCGCGAGTTTTCCGCGCGCCGGCTCCACAATGAGCGGCAGATGTCCGTACCTCGCGGAGGGCAGGCTCAGCGCGCGCTGCAACGCGATCTGCCAGCCCGTGCTCTGCAGCAGATCAGCGCCCCTGATGACATCCGTAACACGCTGCGCCGCGTCGTCGACTACGACTGCAAGCTGGTAGGCAAACACGCCGTCCCGGCGCCGAATGACCACGTCCCCGAGCGCGCCGAGATCGTAATCACAGCGTCCTTGAATCCGGTCCTCGAATTGCACCGGCGCAGAGCTGTCCACCCGGAAGCGCGTCGCCGTCGGACCGCTGCGGGCCGGTCCGGCCCGGCACGTACCGGGGTAGCCCGTTTCCTCGGCATCGGGGAGTTCGCGCCGGGAACAGCTGCATTCAAAGGTGAGCCCGCCGGTCCGCAGGGCCTGCAGAGCCTCGGCGTAAGGTCCCGTGCGGCGGCTCTGGTACTCGACCTCGCCGTCCCACTCCAGGCCGAAGGCCTCCAGGGTCCGCAGAATCTCATCACTGCTCCCGGGCACGACCCTGGCGGTGTCCAGATCTTCCATGCGCACCAGCCATCGTCCCCCGTGCCAGCGCGCATCGAGATAGCTGCCCACGGCCGCTACGAGCGAGCCGAGGTGAAGTGATCCCGTGGGAGAGGGGGCGAAGCGCCCGACGTACGGCTGGCGTGTGCCGGATGTGGCCGAGTCGGGCGTGTGCAGGGCGAATCGCGCCTCAGCGGTACCGGTCGTCGCGGTCGCCGTACTGCCGCTCGCGGCGCTCCCGGCGCTCCTGAGCCTCGATGGTCAGGGTCGCAACCGGCCGGGCCTCGAGGCGCTTGATGCCGATCTCCTCGCCGGTCTCGAGGCAATAACCGTACGAGCCGTCCTCGATCCGCTTCAGGGCATCGTCGATCTTACGAATCAGCTTGCGCTCGCGGTCGCGCGTGCGCAGCTCGAGGCTGAACTCCTCTTCCTGGGTCGCACGGTCGTTGGGGTCGGGGAAATTCGCCGCCTCGTCCTTCATATGCGAGACCGTGCGGTCGACTTCGACCATGAGATCCCGCTTCCAGCTGTGCAGGATCTGGCGAAAGTGCTCGAGCTGCGCCTTGCTCATGTACTGCTCGCCGCGCTTGACGATGTACGGCTGGACGTTGCGCGGACCGGCCAGGAGGCTGCCCGGCTCGGGCGGCTCATTGTCCTCGGCGTCGGCCGCCACTGCGGGAGCGGAGCTCGCCCGCGGTGGAGCCAGAATTTCGCTTGGAGCGCTCGGTGGCTGCTCGCGGGCCAGCGGCGGTTCCGGCGCCGCTGGAACAGCTCGGCGCAGCTCGATCGTCTCTTCCATCGTCAGGGGAACAGGGGCCGCCGCCCTCTTGGGCACGGCCGCGGGCTTACGAATGTGCGCCGCCGCAGCCTTGACGCGTTCAGCGGGCAGCTTGCGGGCCATCACGGCCTTCTTGACCGCGGGCCGGCTTACCGCCTTCTTACCCCTCGCTGACCTCGGCGCGGGTCGCTTGGCCGGCATCAGTCACTCCTCGAAAAACATGAGCCTTGTGAAAAAGCGTGAGCCCCGTGGCCTTAGATTTCGTGCGGCCCCGGTGGAGGACGCGCGATTATACCGGCCGACTTTTTCCTGTACAGGGCCAGGTTCCGGGGCGGGTGTTTCACCCAATAAAAGTCACGGCAGTGCGACCGAGGGGGCCGGCTGCCAGCCCGGCTGTCGGCGCTCCACGACAACGCTGGTACGGATGCCCCCGCGCACGTTGAAGCGCGCGGCGAGCCGCAGGAAGCGCGGCTGCGTGGCCGCCACGAGCTGATCCGCAATCTCATTCGTCACGGCTTCGTGAAAGGCGCCGCGGTCCCGGAACGACCAGATGTACAGCTTCAGCGACTTCAGCTCCACGCACAGCCGCTCGGGGACATATTCGAGCTCGAGCGTTGCGAAGTCCGGTTGGCCGGTCCTCGGGCACAGGCAGGTGAACTCGGGGATCTGCATGCGGATCGTGTAGTCGCGATCCGGGGACGGATTGGCAAAGGTCTCGAGCTGGCTTGAGGGATGTGACGGCAAACTCAATTACTCTACACTACGGGTATTGTTACGCCGCTCGCGCGGCCAAACTTCCCCCGGGGGCGTAAGCGACCCCGCAGAGGCGAGCCGAGACGCTAACTGATGCTATCGCAAACGGAAAGACTGCCGAGATGCGGCTGACCAAGATCAAGCTCGCCGGCTTCAAGTCCTTCGTCGATCCTACCCAAATCAGCTTCCCCAGCAATCTTACCGGTGTCGTAGGCCCCAACGGCTGCGGCAAGTCGAACGTGATCGACGCCGTTCGCTGGGTCATGGGCGAGCTGTCCGCCAAGCACCTGCGCGGCGACAACATGGCGGACGTTGTGTTCAACGGCTCCGCGGCGCGCAAGCCCGTCGGCAGCGCCTCGGTGGAGCTCATGTTCGACAACGCGGACGGCAAGATCGGCGGTCCCTACGCGAGCTACAACGAGATCTCGCTCAAGCGCCAGGTCTCCCGCGACGGCTCGTCCGCATATTTCATCAACAGCGCGCGCTGCCGGCGCAAGGACATCACGAGCCTGTTCCTCGGCACCGGCCTGGGCTCGCGCAGCTACGCGATCATCGAGCAGGGGATGATCTCGCGGGTGATCGAGGCGAAGGCCGAGGACATGCGCGCGTTCGTCGAGGAAGCGGCGGGCATCTCCCGCTACAAGGAGCGTCGCAAGGAGACCGAGAGCCGCATGGCCGAGACGCGCGACAACCTCGAGCGGCTGCAGGATGTGCGCGACGAAGTCGAGAAGCAGATCCGCCACCTGCAGCGTCAGGCCGCCACGGCACGCCGCTATCAGGCCCTGAAGGAGAACGAGAGACGTCTGACCGCCGAGCTGCTGGCCCTGCGTTTGCGTGACCTTGACGGCGGTGCCGAGGTACACGATGCCGTTATGCGCGAGCGGGAGCTTGTCATGCAGGCTGCTCTCGCAGAGCAGCGCGCCGCCGAAGCCGCTATTGAGAAGCAGCGCGCGTTCCACAATGAGCAAAGCGAGCGTGTCGCGGGCGTGCAAGGCCGGTACTACGAGGTTGGCGCGGAGATCTCGCGGCTGGAACAGAGCATTCAACACACGCGCGAGTTGCGCGAGCGGCAGCGCACGGATCTGGCACAAGCGCACTCCACTCTCGCTGACCTCGCGGCCCATATCGAGCGCGATGAGCTTCAACTCGCGGCCGTCCGTGACGAG
>Ga0137362_10001023_pt1 | contig 16574 bp, 11 predicted proteins | sample MadtaG_2_FD_104801 | JGI IMG/M metagenome (GOLD analysis project Ga0137362, IMG submission 104801) | Vadose zone soil microbial communities from Angelo Coast Range Reserve, California, USA - Mad1_100_16 metaG | ecosystem: Environmental > Terrestrial > Soil > Vadose zone | place: USA: California... | reverse complement strand
GCATGTGCTAGTGCACGCGCGGCGCGCAGCTCGCCGAGTCAGAAGTCACGTTTTTCAAGCGCGCGAAGTCTCCGACGAAACGCTCCAGGGCGCAAACAGCTCGTGCAGCGGGACCGCACACGGCTCGATCTGCTGCACGCTGGCGCTCGTCATGACACAGGCGGCGGCGCCGCGAAACAACTCCACCGAACGTGCGTACAGAACCTGACCTCGATAGCGCGCTCGGCCGGCGTCGAGCTCCACCGCACGGGCTTCACTGATTCCGGCCCCACACGCCTTCAGCGCCGCCTCCGTGCAAGCCCATGAGATCACCCGCGCGTCGGCTCCGAGCTCGATGTCGAAACCGACGAGCCCGTGCGCGACCGCAGCGCAGCCGACCCACGGGCCGGCGTGCGCGATGCTGAAATCGGTGCCGCCGCCGAGATCCGCTGTGCTCACGAGGTACGGCTTGCCCCCATCGGGAAAGGTGATTTCCGCCGGCGCAATTGCACGTCCGAGGACGCGCCCCAGAGCACGCAATGCAAGCGCGACACCGGCGAGAGTAGCTTTGCTCTGCTCGCCGCGCGCGGCGACTTGCAGGCGCTTGCCATACGGCAGCGCTCTGTGCAACCCCTGGCTTGAGGCTTGCGGCCACTCACCCCGCAGGTCCGAGTAATATAAGATTACGGTTTGACTTTCAGCAGCGTGCATGGCCGCCACCGAGTCCGCGCACAACCAACCGCCGGCAGCCGGGCTGCAGTTCGACGTCGGCTCCACGGACGATTCCCTGGAGCGCATGATCGAGCTGTTTGCCCGCCACGGCGACACCTATCGCGTGTACGTGCCCGCGCGCAAAGCGTACACCTACGTCATTCATCATCCCGACGACGTCAAGCGGGTGCTGGTCTCCAATCATCGCAACTACACCAAGGGTGTGGGCCTCGACCGCGTCAGGATCCTGCTCGGCAAGGGCATCATGACGAGCGAAGGGGAGCTGTGGAAGCGCCAGCGCTACATGATGCAACCGCTGTTTCATCGGCGTCTCATCACGGAATTCGCCCAGGTCATCGCGGCGGCGAACGAGCGCTTCATCGCCCGTTGGGAGGCGCTCTCCGCCCGCGGCGAGCTCGTGAACCTCACCGACGAGATGAGCGAGCTCACGCTCGAGATCGTGCTGCGCTCGATCTTCGGCCGCGACCTCGACCGCATGACGCACCAGCTCGGCGGCAACCCGTTTCAGGTCGTGACGAAGGAGCAGGCTCGCAACCTGCAGTTTGCCTACAAGTTCCGCTCGTTGACCAAGCTCGTAGCCGAGCTCGTCGCGCGGCGCCGCGAGGAGCAGCACGAGCACTTCGACTACGTCTCCATGCTCATGAGCGCGCGCGACAAGGACAGTGGCGCGGCGATGAGCCAGCGCGAGCTCATCGACGAGGTCATGACTCTCATCGTCGCCGGTCATGAGACCACGGCGAGCGGGCTCAACTGGACATGGTACCTGCTCTCCCAGCATCCCGCGGTGGAGGCGCGGCTGCATGCGGAGATCGATGCCACCCCCGAGATGACCGCGCCCAGTCTCGCACAGATGGAAACGCTCGCCTACAGCCAACAGGTCATCAACGAAGCGCTGCGGCTGTATCCACCCGGATGGCTGCTGTCGCGCCGCACGATCGAGGCCGACGTGCTCGGGGGCTTCTCGATCCCGCCCGGCGCCAACGTTCTGCTGCCGCTGTATCTGTTGCACCGGCATCCGCGTTTCTGGAAAGATCCGGATGTATTCTGGCCCGAGCGCTTCGCGGTGGAGCACGAAGCGGAGCGGCCGCGCTTCGCCTACATGCCGTTCGCCGCCGGTCCGCGCCACTGCATCGGCGAGACCTTCGCGCTCTACGAGATGCTCATGCATCTGTTCAAGGTGGCGCGCCGCTACCGTCTGACCTACGTGCCCGACAGGCCGCTCGAGCTGGAGGCGCAGATCAACCTGCGCACCCGTTATCCCCTCCACATGAGGCTGGAACGCCGCTGATGTTCAAAGCCACGACGCTGACTGAGCTCATCGAGAGCAGCCGCACCCTTGCGCGCAGCATCACTTACCTCGACGGCGAAAACGACGCCCGCGATGTGTCCTTCGGCGAGCTGCACGAGCGCGCACTCGGCATCCTGTACCACCTGCAGCGCATCGGCGCGCGCCGCGGCGACCAGCTCATCCTGTTCCTGGACAGCAACGAGCAGTTCATCGACGCGTTCTGGGCCGCGGTCCTGGGCGGCATTATCCCCGTGCCCGTGGCGCTCGGCATCAGCGACCAGCACCGGCACAAGCTCCTGCGGATCGTGCGCAAGCTGGGCAACCCGTACATCTATACGGAACGCCGCTCGCTCGATCGCATCGGCACCTTCGCCGCGCAGGTGGGCGAGACCAAACTGTTCGACGGCCTGCGCGCGCGGGCCTTCCTCGTCGATGAGCTGGACGACATTTCGCGTGCCGGCAAACCGCACCCGGCCAAACCGGATGACGTGGCCTTCATCCAGTTCTCCTCCGGTTCGACAAGCGAGCCGAAAGGCGTGGTCCTCACCCACGGCAACATCATCGCCAACGCTCGCGGCGCAACCGAGGTGGCGCGCTTCACGGCCGACGACGTCAGCCTGTCGTGGATGCCGTTGACGCACGACATGGGCCTCATCGGCTTTCACCTCGTCATGTTCGCGAATCGCGTCCACGCGCATCTGATGCCGACAGAGCTTTTCGTCCGTCGCCCGCTGCTGTGGCTCACGCTCGCCTCCAAGGTGCGCGCCACGATCCTGTGCTCGCCGAACTTCGGCTACCGGCATTACCTCAAGGTGCTGGCGGACCGCCCCGTCGAGGGCTTGGACCTGTCGCCCGTGCGCCTTATTTTCAACGGTGCCGAGCCGATCTCCCTGGAGCTGTGCGACGAATTCCTCACGCGGCTCGCGCCGGCGAAGCTGGCGCGCAATTCGATGTATCCCGTGTACGGACTCGCGGAAGCCTCGCTCGCCGTGAGCTTCCCGCAGGTGGGCGCACCGGTACGCACGATCACGCTCAATCGGCATCGCATGAATGTCGGCAGCCCCGTCGAGGCGGTGGAGAAGACCGACAAGGATGCCGTGCAGCTCGTTTCCGAGGGCCAACCCATTCCCTACTGCCGCGTGCGCATTGCGGACGATGCCGACCAGCCGCTGCCCGAGGATCGCATCGGTCACGTCCACATGACGGGCGACAACGTCACGCGCGGCTACTACGAGAATCCCGCGGCAAACGCCGCGGCGTTCACGGCGGACGGGTGGCTGCGAACGGGCGATCTCGGCCTGGTACATGCCGGCGAGCTGTACATATCCGGACGCGCGAAGGAAATCATCTTCGTCAACGGCCAGAACTACTATCCCCACGATCTCGAGGCCATCGCGCACCGCGCACCGGGACTGGAGCTCGGCAAAGTGGTTGCCGCAGGCGTGCAGCCGCGGGGCGCTCAGACCGAGCAGCTCCTGGTATTCGTGCTGCACCGGGGCGGGATGCAGGAATTCCTGCCTCTCGCCACGCAGGTTGCGCGTCTCATCAACGAGCAGGCCGGACTCGAGGTCGCCGACGTCGTGCCGGTGAAGCGTATGCCCAAGACTACGAGCGGCAAGATCCAGCGCCATCTGCTGGAGCAGAACTATGTCGATGGCGAGTTCGACGCGGAGATTAACGAGCTCGCCGCACTGCGCGCCGCGCAGCGCGGGCCGCAGTCCGCCTCGCGCACGCAGATCGAGGACAAGCTGAAGACCATCTGCGACGCCGCTCTCGAGGGCAAGCGGGTGGACATCAACGACAATCTGTTCGAGGTCGGCGCGAGCTCACTGAAGCTCATAGAGATCCACGAGCAGATCGATCGCGAGTATCCCGGCCAGGTCGACCTCACCGAGCTGTTCGACTTCCCGACGATCGCCGAGCTCGCACGGCACCTGGAGAACAAGCTGGCCGCGCAGGCCTGATTATCGTGTACCGGCCGCCGCCGGGCGATTTACTAAAAGTGGCGAAAGCGGCGCTAAGTTGTGGCTATAATCGTTGATATGGACCCTACCGTCCCGGCGGCCGAGGCGATCGCCACGCATTGCGGGCAGCGGCTGTCGGCCTGCGGCATCCGCCCGACCGCCCAGCGCCTGCGCATTGCGGCGCTGCTGCTGGCTGAGCCTCAGCACCTCTCGGCGGAGCAGATTCTCGCCAGCCTGCGCTCGGCCGGAGCGCGCGTCTCCAAGGCGACGGTCTACAACACGCTGAACCTCTTCGCAGAGCGCGGCCTCATCCGGCAACTCTCGGTGGACGGCTCACGTGCGTGGTTCGACTCCAACGTCGATGCGCACTACCACTTTCACGACATCACGAGCGGCGCGCTCATCGACGTACCCGTCCCCGAGGTGGAGTTCAGCCGCCTGCCCGCGCCCCCTCCCGGTACCGAAGTGGCCGGCATCGATCTGGTGATTCGCCTGCGGAAGAAGGGGTAGCGGCCGTACCCTGGGCGGCGCCGCGGATGCCGCAGGATGACGAGGCCGACCGCAATCTATAGAATCGCCGCCCCGGCGTCGGGCCCCCGGAAATGTGCGTGCCCGGGTGATCGGCCCTGAAGGGGCTCGTGCGCCGCGTGGGGCTCTTTTTTGGTGCCGCGTGCCGGGATAGCTCAGCTGGTAGAGCAGCGCATTCGTAATGCGCGGGTCGGAGGTTCGAGTCCTCTTCCCGGCACCATTCACTCCTGGAGCCCGGGCGCCTATGCTGCCTGCTCAGCCGCCCTCGGCCGGTCGCTTGGCGGGGTCCGTCCGGCGCGTCCGGCGGTGGAATTCGTCATTGGGCGCTTAAACTTCCCGGGAACCTGCCGGCTCTAAATTCGCGCACACCGCGAAGCCGTCGGCCCAACCTCAAGGAATCTCCGTGGGCGCGAATCCGGAACACAAGACAGATAATCCCTCAGGACTTGGCGAAGCAGTTGCATGGATCGGGCGCGATCAGGCGGCCTTCGAGCGCGTTGCGCCGGCGGAGTTGTCCGTGACTCCGCCCGCACCGCCCAGCGCTCGACTGCAGTGGATGCTCGGAGCTGCGGCGGTTGCGATTGCCTTGACCGTTGCGGCGCTCTGGATGCGCCACGCATCGAACCCGACGGTTCCAGTCGCGCTCGCAAACCGGGAATCCATCCCTCTCGTCAGCGTAGTGTCGCCCGGAGTGACGCCCGTCACCTCGAGCGTGAGCTTCACGGGCGCGATCGCGGCCCGCTACGACATGCCTATCGGCGTGGACGGCGATGCAGGACGGATCGTGGCCGTGTACGTGGAGGCCGGTGACCACGTCAAACGCGGCCAACTGCTCGCCAAACTGGACGATTCCGTGCTGGTGCCCCAGGTCAATCGCCTCGCCGCCTCGCTCGAGCAGGCCCGCGCGCAGGCGGCGCTGTCGGCGGCGGAGTATCGCCGCGCAGAGGGGGTAGAGGCGGCCGGCGCATTGTCCGCGGAAGAGGTTGAGAAGCGGCGCGCGACAGCGGTGACAGATGAAGCCAACACCAAGGTGGTCGCCGCGCAGCTCGCGGAGGCCGGGGCGCGCCTGAGGCGCACTCGGGTGATCGCACCTGTCGACGGCACCGTGCTCACTCGCAGAGCGGAGGTCGGCCAGATCGCAACCGCAGGCGCTGAGGCGTTGTTCCGGGTCGCGAGCGGCGGCGAGATCGAGATGCGGGGGCAGGTCGCCGAGCAGGATCTTGCCGCTCTCAAGGTGGGCCAGCTTGCTTCGGTCCATCTCACCGGGCTGTCGCGTCCGTTCGAGGGGCGCGTCCGCCTGCTCGGCGCCGTGATCGATCCACAAATGCGGCTGGGCGAGATCCGCATCGCATTGAAAGCCGACCCCGCGCTGCGACCCGGCGCCTTCGCCCGCGGGTCGGTGACCGTCGGTAAAGCCGAGCGCCCTGTCGTGCCGCAGACCGCCGTCCTATCGGACGGGGACGGCAGTTACGTCTTCATCGTCAATGCGCGAAGCCGGGTCGAGCGCCGCGCGGTGCGCGTTGGTGGAACGATGGACGCGGGGATCATCATTGCCGATGGTCTCGCAGGAGGCGAGCGCGTAATCACCACTGCCGGTGCTTTCCTCCGTGCTGGCGAGACGGTCAAGGTGGCCCCACCGCCGGCCGCAGCGGGGGGCGGGGACTCATGAGAAATCTCTCCGCGTGGGCGATCCGTCATCCGATCGCCCCCATAGTGTTGTTCGTCGTGCTCTTTTTCATGGGTACCGTGTCGTTCATCCGATTGCCGATCACACTGAATCCGGACATTGCCTTTCCCTTGGTTCACGTCACCGTATCTCAACCCGGTGCGGCGCCGCGCGAGATCGAGACTCAGATCCTGCAGAAGGTTGAAGGCGCAGTCGCCAGCGTCGGCAATATCCACAACATTACTTCGCTCGCGATCGAAGGGGAGGCGTTGATCTGGATCGAGTTCCAGATCGGCACGCCGATCGACCGCGCCGTCACCGACGTCCGCGACGCCGTCGCCAAGGTCCGGCCCAACTTACCGGACGGGATACGGGAGCCTGCAGTAAGGCGCCAGGACGTCGATGGCGGCGCCATCGTGTACTACGCGGTCGCTACGACCGGTCTCTCCGAGCAGGAGCTTTCCTGGTTCGTGGACAACACCGTCACGAAGCGCCTGCTGGCAGTCCCCGGCGTCGCCCAGGTGTCGCGCAGCGGCGGCGTGGATCGTGAGATCCGCGTCGAGCTCGATCCTGCGCGCATGCAGGCACTGGGCATCACAGCGGTGGAAGTCAATCAACAGCTGCGTCAGCTCAACCTCGACTCGCCGGGCGGCCGGGCGCAGGTAGGCGGCGGCGAGCAGGGGATTCGCGTCATCGGCGGCGCGCACACGGCGGGCCAGCTCGGCGACACGCAGATCGTGCTCCGGGGCGGCCGGTTTGCACGTCTGAGCGACATTGCCAACGTCCGGGATAGTATCGCGGAGATCCGCTCGATCGCTCGCCTCAACGGGCGTCCCGCCACGACGTTCGGCGTCTTCAAAGCAAAGGGGTCTTCCGACGTCGCCGTACTCGCCGGCGTACAGAAGGAGCTCGCCAAGGTCCTGAAAGAGAATCCGCAGGTGACGATGACCCAGGTCTTCACCACGGTGGATTACACCAAGGAGACGTACCACTCCGCGATGAGCGCGCTCATCGAAGGCTCGATTCTCGCCGTGTTGGTCGTGTGGTTTTTCCTGCGGGACACACGCGCCACGCTGATCTCGGCCCTCGCCATTCCGCTGTCCGCGATCCCGACTTTCGCGTTCATGCAGTGGATGGATTTCTCTCTCAACTCGATCAGCCTGCTGGCGCTGTCGCTCGTCGCCGGCGTGCTGGTCGATGACGCGATCGTCGAAATCGAGAACATCGTGCGCCACATGCGCATGGGCAAGAGCGGCTACCAGGCGGCCTTCGACGCCGCGGACCAGATCGGACTCGCCGTCGTGGCCACGTCTGCGACGATCATCGCCGTGTTCGCTCCGGTCAGTTTCATGGGAGGCATCTCGGGCCAGTATTTCAAGCAATTCGGTCTCACGGTGGCGGCGGCCGTGTTCTTCTCGCTGCTGGTTGCCCGGCTCATTACGCCGGTGATCGCAGCTTATACGCTCAAATCGGATCAGGTCGCCGCGCACGGCGACGGTCCCATCACCTCGTGGTATCTCAGGGTGTTGCGCTGGTGTACACGCCACCGCTGGACGACGGTCGCCGCGGGCGCCTTGTTCTTCGCGCTCTCGATCGCCGGGCTCGCGCTCATCCCCAAGTCGTTCGTGCCCGAAAGCGACGTCGGCAGCGCGGCGCTCAATATCGAGCTGCCGCCGGGTGTGCGGATCGAGGACACGGCGGCCGTCTCAGCCGCCGCGTATCGCATCATTGCGCGGCAGCCCGAAGTCACCGCCGTCGTCGAGTCCATCGGCACGGATGACATCGGCGACATCCGCTCCGGCCAGCTGTTCATCTCCCTGGTACCGCGCAATCAGCGCACGGTGAGTCAGAGACAGTGGGAAGACCGGGTTATCAAGGAGCTGAAGACGATCCCCGATGCGAGAATCAACTTCCAGAGGGGCGGTGGCGGCCGTGACCTGACGCTGTACATCACGGGAGACAACGCCCTGTTGGTAGAGACCACGGCTCACAAGGTGGTGGACGAGATGCGCACGATGCCCGAGCTGCGCGAGCCGCTCATCAGCGGCGACATGCAGCGGCCGGAGATCCTGATCAAGCCGCGCCTGGACCTGGCGGCGCAACTCGGCGTCACCGTCGCGAGCATCAGCCAGACGATCCGCATCGCTACACTGGGCGACATCGACGAGAACAGCGCCAAGTTCTCTCTCTCGGACCGGCAGGTTCCGATCCGCGTGAGCCTCATCGAAGAGACCCGCCGCGACCTGTCCACCCTGGAGAATCTCCCCGTGCCGACCGCAACCGGCGGCACTGTGCCGCTCAAGGAGGTTGCGGATATCGGCTTCGGTTACGGCCCCACCGCAGTCCGCCGCTACAACCAGAGCCGCCGCGTGCGGTTGGAGGCCGATCTGAACGGCGTACAGCTCGGCACGGCCATGCAGAAGATCCGTGCCCTGCCCTCCCTGACGACTCTTCCGCAGGGCGTGCGCCTGGTCGAGACCGGCGACGCGGAAATCATGAACGAGGTGTTCACGAACTTCACCATCGCCATAGCAACGGGAATACTGCTCGTGTTCGCGGTTCTGGTGCTGCTGTTCGCGCACGTGCTGCAGCCCATCACGATCCTCTGCTCGCTGCCGCTGTCGCTCGGCGGCGCGGTGGCGGCGCTGGTGATCACCAACAACTCCCTGTCGCTCAGCGTGCTGATTGGATTCCTGATGCTGATGGGCATCGTCGCCAAGAACTCGATTCTGCTCGTGGACTTCGCGATCGAGGAAATGCGCCTCGGCACGGATCGCGTAACGGCGATTCTCGAAGCGGGCCACAAGCGCGCCCGGCCCATCGTCATGACGACCGTCGCAATGGTGGCGGGCATGCTGCCGGTTGCGCTGGGATTGGGCGGCGACAGCGAATTTCGCGCCCCGATGGCCATAGCCGTGATCGGCGGTCTCATCACCTCCACTGGGCTCACGTTGGTGGTCGTACCGGCGGCATTCACCATCATCGATGATGTCGAGCGGTGGCTCGGGCCCAAGTTCGGCCGCCTGCTCAGCGCGCAGCCACCGCATGCGCCCGTGCCGTCTCGACCCAACCCGGTTGCGTAACCTCGATGTTGAGAGAAGTTACGCCTGAGCCTGGACGCAGGCGCAACGTGGCAGCAACCTCGCAGGGGCGTTCCGCCTGGTGGGTGCGCCTCGTATCCCGCCTGCCCCTCGGGCTGCTGTACGCGATCGCCGACCTGCTCGGTTGGCTCGCATTCCGCGTGTTCCCCTATCGCGCGCACGTCGTGCGCGCCAGCCTCACCATGGCGTTTCCCGACTTTGACGAGACTCAGCTGCGCCGGGTGATGCAACGTTACTACAGCGGCTTCGCGCAGATGCTCGTCGAAGTCGTCAAGTCCGCGACGCTGGCGCCCGAGGAAATCCGCCGGCGGGTCCGCATCCTCAACATCGAGCAGCCGCGCGCGCTGCTCGCGCAGGGCCAGTCGGTGCTGCTGGTCGCGGCGCATCAGTGCAACTGGGAATGGATGCTGCTCGGGCTGACGCTCGAGCTCGGCTTTCCACTCGACGCCGCCTACAAGCCGCTGGTGGACAATTGGGCGGAGCGCGAGATGAAGAAGGTGCGCAGCCGTTTCGGCAGCCGCCTCGTGCCCGCCAAGGATCTGCTGCCCGACATCCTCAAGCGACGTGACGTTGCGCGAGCCGTCGCGATGGTGGCCGACCAGGAGCCCACCACGAGCGAGCACAAGCACTGGACGCGCTTCCTCAACCGCGATACGGCCTTCTACATGGGCCCGGAGGAAATCGCGCGCGTCACGCGTTTCCCCGTGTTCTTCATCGCCATGCGCCGCACCGGCCGCGGCTACTACGAAATGGACATCCGACCGCTCGCCAGCCCCGGCGAAACCTCCAGGAGCGGCGATCTCACCGAGCGCTACGCGCGCCTCGTCGAGGATCAGATCCACGCCGCTCCGTCCGACTGGCCGTGGTCCCACAAACGCTGGAAGCTGAAGAAGTCCGTTTACCACAACCGCTAGCCGGAGCCGACATGCTTCGCGGGCAGTCGCTCTAGGGCAAAAAGAGAGGCCAATGCTCTATGGGTGCGCGGCACGGGCGAGCCAGTTGACGGCACAGGGAGTCACACCTTTTGCCCGCGGGTCGTAACAGCCACTGGGTTGGCCTGCTGAAGTGGCCCGCAGGCCACTTCAGCCAATCAAAAACGGCTAGTTGTTCTGAGCTCCCGCGGAAATCCAGGCCTTGACCTCATCGATCGTCGCCTGATCCAGGTACGGGCCGCCGAAGGGCATGCGCGCGCCGGTGATCGTCGGGGCGCCCTCGAGCTTCTGCACCACGTAGCTGTTGGTCGGGTCGTTGGGCGCCACGCGTTTCAGGTTCGACTGCTCCACGCTGGCCACGTTCACGATCGACGCATACGTGTTGCCGGCGGTCAGATTCATTGAACCCGGGAGCGAGGTGCCCGTGCCGTTGTGGCAACTGATGCAGCGCGAGAACACGCTCGTCTGCAGTTGAGTCAGCGTCGGCGCAGCCGGAGTTGCCGCCGTCGTGATCTGTCCGCGTATCGCACCGTTCGGATCGGCCGGCGTGCTCATGTTGGCGTACCACTTGCCGGCAGTGAAGTCGCTGACATTCGCGCTGGTTACCGCAGCGAGCTCCGTGGACCAGTGGCCGTGGTTGACACTGTCCTGGGTGAGAGTGAGCAGTGTCGGGCCCGTCGCACCTTGGGCGCCCGTGTCCAACTGTGCCGCGGTCGCATCATCCACGCCCGTGCTGTTGATGTGGACGGAGACGAGATTCGAAGTGGAATCGACGGTGGTCGCGGCAACACCGGATGCGGCTATGGTCACCGGCGGGACTTCCTGAGATCCGGAGAGCGCCGCCCACACGACCGTCACATTGCTCGGCAGGATCTGCCCGCGGATCTCACCGTTCGGGTTGGCCGCAGAGGCGACGGCGATATACAGCTTCCCCTCGAGAAGCGCGCTGACCTGGTCCGCCGTGAGCAGAGCTCCCGAGGGAACGTCCCATTCATTCGCGTTGCTGGTGTTCTGCGCAAGGGTGATGAGGCTCGCGCCCGTAGACCCCGCGAATGCTTCGTAAATATTAGCCCCGGTCCCGGTGACGCCGGTCAAAGTGAGCGTGCCGCTGGTGGCTCCGCCCGCGAGATTGACGGTCAACTGCGCATTGCCCGATGCGCTCGAGGTCGGCGCCGGGTAGATCTGCGACGGCGACAGGCTGACAGAGAAACTGGGACTGTTGGTGACGTTGACGGTAACTGCCGTCGACGTCGCTGTCATGCCCTGACTGTCGGTCACTTTGGCCGCCAGGCTGTGACTGCCGTCGCTGACCGCCGAGGTATCCCAGTTGACGCTGTACGGTGACATGGTCGCCGTCCCTACGACGGCACCGTCAACCAGAAAGTCGACGCGTGTCACCGTCACGCCGGAGGCGGCAGCGGGGGTTGCAGTCAGCATGACGGTTCTATTCACCGTTGAGCCTGGCGAAGCGATTGTGACGGAAGGAGCGCCGCCGCCGCCATATCCGCCGCCTCCGCCGCCACTGGCCCCACTGCTGGTGCCGCCGTAGCCGCCGCCACCGCACCCCGTGAGGATCGCGGCCAGTGTTGCAATTGCAAGCGGGTGCGCAGTGGAGAAGAAGAAGTGTTTGATCCGAAAAGTGTCTTGCATTGGATACATCCCGTGGTGCTGCCCGTACACAGCCGTTGCTGTCGGTGCACTGGTAGGTGTCCGGCTGCCGCCCGCGGGTTTGAAGCCGCGAGGAAAAACGATTTTCACCGGGAACGGGAACCAACTAGGGCGAGTGCGACACTCACGACGCATCCGCTTTGCGCGGGTGTTGGAATGTCACTGCCTGGACACAGGAGTCTCAGCGTGCCGTTGACCGCGGTGGCGACCAACGGGTTGTGGCGGGGAACGCCGTTCCGTCAGCTCCCGCGCAGCTCGCGCGGCAGCGGGAAGAACACGCGCTCTTCACGGCCCGTGACTTCCTGAGGCACTTCCGCGCCCCAGCTGCGCAAGCGCTCGACAACCTGCTGGACCAGCAGCTCGGGTGCGGAGGCCCCGGCAGTCACGCCGATCGTACGCTTGCCCTCGAACCACTCGCGGCGCAGCTCATCGGGGCCATCCACCAGATGGCCAGCCACGCCGGCGCGATCGGCGAGCTCGCGCAGGCGGTTCGAGTTGGAGCTGCTCCGGGAGCCGACGACCAGCAGCAGGTCACACTGCTCGAGGAGTTTCTTGACGGCGTCCTGCCGGTTCTGGGTCGCGTAGCAGATGTCTTCCTTGCGCGGCGTGGCGAGCGACGGAAACCGGCGCCGCAGCGCCTCGACGATCTCGCTCGTGTCGTCGACGGACAGCGTGGTCTGCGTCACGAACGCAAGTCGCGCCGGGTCGCGCACCTGTAAAGCCTCGACGTCCGCGAGGCTTTGGACCAGATGGATGCGTCCGCCGTAGGAGGGATCGAAACGACCGAGCGTTCCCTCGATCTCGGGATGGCCCGCGTGGCCGATCAGGACCAGCTCACGGCCTTCGCGGGCATAGCGGCGTACCTCCATGTGCACCTTCGTCACGAGCGGGCACGTAGCATCGAACACCGTGAGCCCGCGATCGTTGGCTTCCGTCTCCACGGCGCTCGACACGCCATGGGCCGAGAAGATGACCGTGCCGGCGGCCGGCACCTCGCTCAACTCGTCGACGAAGATCGCACCGAGCGCGCGCAGACGCTCCACGACGTGCCGGTTGTGAACGATCTCGTGACGCACGTAGATCGGAGGTCCGAACAGCTCGATGGCGCGCTGGACGATGTCGATGGCACGATCGACACCAGCACAGAATCCGCGGGGGTTGGCCAGCAATACTCGCACTATGCACCGCCTCTCATGGTGTGCGCCGCCGAAGATCGCCTCATGTGCCGGCACTCCTGGCGGCGCGGCTCTCGCGCCAGGCGTCAATCAGCAGCAGCGTCGCCCCGATGGTGATCGCGGAATCCGCGACGTTGAACGCCGGAAAATACGCGCTGTTCCAGTGTGCGTGAATGAAGTCGACCACATGGCCGGTACGCACACGGTCGATCAGATTACCCAGCGCTCCGCCGAGAATGAGCGCCAGGCTGCCGCACAGCAGCCCCTGCGCGCGGGCCTTCAATCGTCGCAGCCAGGTAACGATCGCCCCGCCCACCGCAAGCGCCAGCACGATGAACATCCACCGCTGCCAGCCGGACGCCTCAGACAGGAAGCTGAACGCCGCGCCTGTGTTGTATAGCAAAGTGATGTCGAGCACGGGCAGCACCCGAACGCGCTGGTACAGGTCGAGATGCTGCACGATCCAGGCCTTGGCGACCTGGTCCAGGACTATCACGACACCCGTAAGCGGAAGCCAACGCCAACCGCTCGCCTCCGCGGCCGACTCGCTCACGGCTTGCGCGGCGCTCACGCTGCTTTCACCCGACTCACTCATACATAGTTTCGCTGCTCGCCAGGACCGTCCACGTTGATCACACAACGCCCGCACAACTCCGGGTGGTGAGACTGCTTACCTACGTCCGGCCGCCGCTGCCAGCAGCGCGCGCACTTGGCATCGCTGGTCGGCTGCACGGCGACCCAGACCCCGCTGCGACCGGTGTTGGTGGCGGGGACCGCAGCGGGCGGCGGTGTTGCTTCCTGATGCACGCGTGCGTGCGACGTGATAAGGAAGAACCGTAGCTCATCGCCGAGCGCATTGAAGCGCGGGTACTCGTCCGCCGCGCAATATAGATCGACCTCGGCATCGAGGGGGGCACCTATCGAGCCGGCATCGCGCAGCTTTTCCAGCTCCCGCGTGACGTCGGTACGCAACTGAATCAGGGTCGGCCAATCGATGCTGTCGGACGGTGCCTGCGGCACGCTGTGCCAAGTCTCCAGAAACACCGACTCGCTGCGCGCGCCTGGAAGAAAGCGCCAGATCTCATCCGCGGTAAACGACAGCACCGGCGCGAGCCAGCGCACCATGCTCTCGGCGATGTGGAACATCGCGGTCTGCGCGGACCGCCGCGCGCGACTGTCGGCTCGCGTGGTGTACAGCCGGTCCTTGAGAACGTCCAGGTAGAAGCCGCCGAGATCCACGATGCAGAAGTTGTGCACCTTCTGGTAGATGAGATGGAAGGTGTACTTGCGATACGCCTCGACGATGTCGGCGTGCAACTCACGCGTGCGCGCGAGCGCCCACCGGTCGAGCGCCAGCATGTCGGCAGGCACCACGGCGTGCCGCAACGGATCGAAGCCGTGCAGGTTGCCCAGCAGGAAACGCACGGTGTTGCGCATGCGGCGGTAGGAGTCCGCCATGCGTTTGAGAATCTCATCGGATACGCTCATCTCATTCGCGTAGTCCGTCGCCGAAACCCACAGGCGCAGCACGTCGGCGCCGAGGGTGTTCATCACCTTCTGCGGAGCCACGACATTGCCGAGGGATTTTGACTGCTTGCGACCTCTCTCATCCACCGTGAAGCCGTGAGTCAGCACTCCGCGGTACGGCGCGCGCTCGTACAGCGCCTCGGACATGAGCAGCGAGCTGTGGAACCAGCCGCGATGCTGATCCGAGCCTTCGAGATACAGATCGACCGGGGCGGCGATTTCGGGGCGCTGCGCGCCCACGCACTCGAACGACAGGCCGGAGTCCGCCCACACGTCCATCACGTCGGTTACTTTGTCGTAAGCCTCCGCTTCCGCGCCCAGCAGCTCCGCCGGATCCAGCGAGAACCAGGCGTCGATCCCGCCGCGCTCCACACGTGCGGCTGCAGCCTCAAGCAACTCCTGTGTGCGCGGATGCAGCTCACCCGAGCGCTTGTGCACAAACAGTGGGATCGGCACGCCCCAGGTGCGCTGCCGCGAGATACACCAGTCCGGCCGGTTCTCGATCATGCCGGTGATGCGTTGCTCGCCCCACTCGGGCGTCCACTGCGCCTGCTTGATGTCGCGCAGCGCGTGGGCGCGCAGGCTGTTGCGATCCATGCTGATGAACCACTGCGGCGTGGCTCGGAAGATCAACGGAGTCTTGTGACGCCAGCAATGCGGGTAGCTGTGCCGAAATGACTCGTGATGCACCAGACGGCCGCGCTCCTTGAGCGCGTTGATGATGACGGGATTCGCAGCATCTACCCTGAGTCCGGCGACCAGCGGCGTGTCCGGCAGGAAGCGGCCATCGTTGCCGACTGGGCTCGTGACGGGCAGGCCGTAACGTTGGCCTAGCGCAAAGTCCTCGAGCCCGTGTCCGGGCGCGGTGTGTACGGCGCCGGTGCCGGCGTCCAGCGTCACATGCTCCCCGAGAACGACCGGCACCTGCCGATCCTGGAAAGGATGCTGCAGCTTCAATCCTTCGAGTGCCCGGCCGGTAGTCTGCGCGACAATCGCGTTTGCGCTCATGCCGAAGCGCTTCAGGACCGCCTCGAGCAGATCGGCCGCCAAAATCAACCTCTGCCGCTCTCCGTGCATGTCCGCGTCGACGAGCACGTAGCGGAAATCATCGCGCAGCGCCACGGCCTGGTTCGCCGGGAGCGTCCACGGAGTCGTCGTCCAGATGACGACATCGACGGGCGCGCGGGCCAGCCGGCCGGAACCCAGCCCCACGCGCTCCGCCAGATCCTCGTTGTCGACCACGCGGAAGGCGACATCGATGGCCGGCGAGGTCTTCTCCTCGTACTCGACTTCCGCCTCAGCGAGCGCCGAGCGGCAATCGAGGCACCAGTGCACGGGCTTCACGCCCTTGTAGAGATGCCCATTGCGGATGATCCTGCCGAAGGCGCGCAGCTGCTCAGCCTCGTAGCGCGCGTCCATGGTGCGGTAGGGATTGTCCCAGTCGCCCAGCACGCCTAGGCGCTTGAAGTCGGCGCGCTGCAGCTCCAGCTGCTCCTGCGCGTAGGCGCGGCACGCGGCCCGGAACGCCGTTGCGTCGAGCTTCTGTCCGGGGCGGCCGTATTTCTTCTCCACCTGCAGCTCGATGGGCAAGCCATGGCAGTCCCAGCCCGGGATGTAAGGAGAATCAAACCCGTCCAGCGAGCGCGACTTGACGACGACATCCTTGAGGATCTTGTTGACGGCATGGCCGATGTGAATGGCGCCGTTGGCGTACGGCGGCCCATCGTGAAGCACGAACCGCGGCCGGCCACGTGCGGCCGCGCGCAGCTTCGCGTAGATACCGCGCTCGTCCCAGGCTTTCACCATCCCAGGCTCGCGCTGGGCAAGATCCGCCTTCATCGGGAAGTCCGTCTGAGGCAGGTTGAGCGTGAGTTTGTAGTCAACCATGCGTCGTCACTTTGCCTGAGCCTCCAATATGTGCCGCGCTTCGGCGGCGTCCTTGTGCATCTGCTCGACGAGGGCGTCCAGCGTTGCGAAGCGCTGCTCGTCGCGCAGCTTCGCCACGAACTCGACT
>Ga0137362_10001021_pt1 | contig 16579 bp, 18 predicted proteins | sample MadtaG_2_FD_104801 | JGI IMG/M metagenome (GOLD analysis project Ga0137362, IMG submission 104801) | Vadose zone soil microbial communities from Angelo Coast Range Reserve, California, USA - Mad1_100_16 metaG | ecosystem: Environmental > Terrestrial > Soil > Vadose zone | place: USA: California... | reverse complement strand
GGTTAGGTGGGCAGAAAAACATCCTGCCTTTGCTCGAGATGTGTATCCCTGGCATTGACCTCGTAAGTTGATTGCCGTGATTGTAGTGGTGTCTTCTACTGACGTCTTTATTCGAAGAATGACCCCGCCAAAACGATCTGCGCGACCATGTTCATCATTGCAGTCGTTCAGAACATAAAGATAGGAGACCTTTCGTCTACTCAGTCAGGATTATCTTTCTCTAGTGATGCACCTGGTGAAAGTATGGACGTAGATGAGGAGATACGGCTTCCAGATGGAACAGAGCTTGGTGCTCCTCCGACATTGAGCGAGGCTGAAGAGCGAATGCTGGTCCGTGAGAGTACGGCCGGATTTGCTGGTGCGTTTTTTTACCCGTCAATTGATGTCTTGACGGGTTTGTTAAGCAGCGCCGTAGATTGGGTTACATCTCTCTTCCGCCGCGTTTTGTCCCTGTACGAAAATCTCCCTGAAGAAGGTGGGAGGAGGAACACGACTGGTGGGAAGCAGGAAGAGAGCGTAATCAAATCGATCAAGAGCATGTTGGATCTTGTCTGCCTTCACCTCTCGGACCCACTCTTCGATCTCGTCCTAAAGCTTGTATATGACTATGTTACGGCGAATGCGAAGTCAAACGCCGTAAAGGCGATAGGACAGTTGGTTTCAAGCCTTGCACTGGCTCATCCTTCCAAGACAATTGACAAGTTTCTTCCCTTCTGTCTATCACAAATCAAGGATGAGCTGAAACATGGAGCTTCGAGCGTTCGAACAACTTCGAGTCATGTCGCGATTCCTTCGGACACTACATTGCACTGGAGTGCGGCATCGTTGCTGTTGTCTGTATTCCCTCATTAATGGCTGTTTGTATGTAGATATGTCTATTCTTCGCGGATGTTTCGGCCACGATGGCACTGCGGTATGTATTAGCCTGGTAACGCAGAACAAGCTTCCCTGACAACGCACTTTTATTTTCTCAGCTTCTCAAGCATAAGGCGGATGTCATGGAGCTTTTATCTTTACTTGCAGACAAGACCTTCAGCGAGAGGGGCTACAGTGGTACTGGGCGCCTCATCCAACGCGTGCTTAATACGCTTGTTGGAGTGTACCCTCTCCACGCGCGGTTTGTAAATACTGATGAGTGGAATAGTGAATGTATGTATTTAGATTAGGTCCATTTATCACGCTGGCTGACAGGAATAACTCAGGTTTCGACAAGGATCATAACTCGGTTTGGGGAAAACTACATAGGGTTGAGGATGTCAAGATCGAGTGGCATGGTGAGTTAAGAAGTCCCCGTCCAATCGCAGCAAGCGACTTATTCTGCTGCAGTCCCATCGAATGAGGAGATCTCCTTCATACTTGAGATTCTAACTCACGTCGTATCCCCTGCGTTGGACAAGGTTGAAGCCCTTCTACCAACCGCCAGTTCCTGGGACGGGATTGCTCGTAATGACTTCTGTCGGTAAGCTCAAGTGGCCCTTTCATTAGCCTCGGATAACTCAGGAAGCATGGTACAGGCATCTACACATTGTTAGATCCGCATGGCAGGGCTTACCTACGCTCTGCAAGGAGCCTCCAAAGACCGTGGCAGAAATGGGATTAAATGTGAATTCAGAAGTCGAACGACTTGTCGTGCAAACAATTGATGTTGAGGCCGGTTTTGCCCTCATCGATCCATCGGACCAGCGACATCAAATGGCATATAGTCAACGTCTACGGCTCGGGCGAGTACTATACGGTGCGGCTTTGGCACTTAAGCAAGAGCATGAGGCCGAGGACCACATCGACGCTGTTATATCTGTGGTCAAAGGTATCGACACGTATTTGCTAGACTATGCTCTCAGTAGAGGGGACTTTGATAACTTGCAAAAGAGTTATGCTACCGCTCGAGAGTCAGTGACCACTCGCCACTCTATCACGAGATATTTTTAACGTGCTCCTTATAGACTCAACCGAGCGTGGCCTAGGCAGAAAGAGAACTCGCGTCTTGTCCATCTCAAACGTGCTCTCGTCTATCACAGTGGGCGAGTGTACATGCATGCCTTGTATCGACGACGATCAGAGCTCGATAACCACCTTATCAAAGTTCTCGTAGACCTGTCGCTCTCGCCGTATACGAGGGTCCGAAGGTGCGAGTTCCTTTATTGTCAATGAGTCCCTCACTGAAGCAGAGTAGACATGCACAAGCTGTTCTGGGTAATGTTTGCGGAGTAAGCGACACGTTGTGCCGTAGTTGCTTCCCTCTACTTACAGTTTACAGTACTACGTCAGGTCAACCAAGTTGATCCTTCCGTCTGTCTTCGATGCGCTCGCTAAGGGATCTGATCCGGATCGCATGAAGGGTGCCCTGTATATTCTGTGGAGCAAAGGGCTTGGTCTGTCGATATATAGCTTTATCCACCTTCAATTGCTGATATGAATTCAGCCGTATACGCCATCGCTGGTAAGGTATCGGTTTGAGATCCGTTGGTTCTGTTCTTATAATCTCGTTCTGAAGATCCTAAAGACCCCGATCTGTATGGTCGGTACCTTCTGGCATTACTCGAGTGTCAACATCAGGAGAAGGTACTGTGCGAGTATCGCATATTATGGCAATGACTAACCTGAGTTTTTGTAAGCCTTCCATCCAGAAGTTGGTCACCTCGGTTGCACATGATGCGATTGCCAATCTAGCGGAAGAATCGACAAGAACAGATGCCTATCCTGAGAACGCTCCCCAAGCCAAGATGGCAGTCGATGCCCTTAAAGTAGAGTTATCTGCAAATCTAATCGACAGTGATGTCTTAAGTGAGGCCCTCCACAAGTCTGTCGCGCGAAGCGAAGCTAGGGAGAGAAGGTATAGTGAGACGGTAAGCGTTACATGATGCATGGAGAATTATCACAAAGTAATTGCCGACACAGATATCGGCTATTGCAGAGATTGCTCTCCGACCTACAACACACGTAAGTACTGGTGCTGAGTTAGAGCAAGATAGCTGACGCCGTGCCAGTGGCGGTACACTCACTTGGCCCTCCAATTCCTGAACGGACTTCTCCGCAGAGATGTTGCTCCACCATCCGATGTAGCCAAGCTCTTTATCAACCACACTCTAAGCCCCCATCCGCCGCTACGAGGAACTGCCCAGAAGTTCGTGTTTGCATACAACCGCTGAAATCCGTTTTAAGCTAGTCCGTAGAGGCGTCATAAAATTGATGGGTATGATAAAGATGCGGACATACTCGCGAACATCAAACGACCTTTGGCTGGACGAGTGGAAAAGTCCCATCGCGGTATACGTGCCGATCACGAGCGACCCCGATTTCCACGCTTACATTAGTAAGGTACCTTCTACAAAGGATGAGTAAGTTCACGGGCCATGATCTTGAGTATCGAATATGTCACTGACACAGAAATCCCGGCAGGTCGTTTTACGTTGATAAACAACGCTCTGGTTTTCTTGTATGGGCACCTGAAACAAAGGTTTATACTCCCATTCCCGCTGGGGACCCACCGATCACATGGGAATCTTCATCCAAGAGTGCCCTCGAGGCCATTGGAGAGGTTGTTGCTCAATCGGAGTATTTTGAGAAATTAATGGCGCTATGGGGTGAAGAATCGAGTCGAAATGTGACTTCTCCTGAGCTTAGGACCGACAACGTTGCGTTCATCAAAACTATCGGTATTCGTTTCACCTTCGAGTAGTCTTCCGGACCCTCACATTGGAGTATAGCTAAGATGTCTCAAGGTGCGGGCTTCGAGAACATTCTAAACTCGGCAGAACAGCTATTGTGGGACACGGATCGATTCAAGCAACGGGCCGGAGCTGAAATGCTCGCAGGAGTTACGCGCGGTATCCCAATACTTGCTCTGATTAAGTTAGAATGTGGCTTAGTTATTGACATTATAGGTGCGAAGAACTGGCCAAAGCAACGGTTCGACCAGCTATGGTCTTGGATAATTTCGCATTTAGACCGCGTATACACAAGCATTAAACCAGATACCATTGGTTTCTGGGAAGCTACGTTTAATGTGAGTCTGTCCCATTCATTCGGCTAACGGCTGTCAAACCCCTCCGTAAGGCACTATTGGAAGGCCGAGATCCGCGACGTATTACTGCTCTATCGGATTGGATTCTCTCATTACCACTTGATTTCTATGGTGATTCTGCATTTGCGAGTATGTATGAATCACACCATTTGCCCTATGGTACCTCATCGGCTCCGTTAGCGATAAAATCACTCACAATTTTGGGATGCTTCTTGGACAATGTCGGATACCGGGACATTCCTTTACTCGACCGATATTTTCCCCTTCTTCTCGGGGGGATGGATGTCAGCTTCGCAGAGGTAACCGCCTATAACGTTTCTGCTCGTCTACTTGTTGACTTTTACTGTTTTAGATCAGGGTTTCCATATCTTGTAATCTATTCATGATTGCATCGAGGAGATGGAGACCATCCTATCCATCGGTTGACAATTTTCTAGGCTCTGTTACCACAACTGATGATCCCCTTCTCATTCGGCGCGTCTTCTATTCCCGCCTCAACTACAGCTCAGGCTAATGTTCTGACATAGACGTGTACCCTATCTGTCTCATGTCTCGGCGCTCGCAAGTAAGCTTTCAAACTGGAAGGAGCAACGCCTTCCTCCGCCGCGGGTCAATCAGTCCACGGTGGGTCTTTCATCCTCCTCTGGGACTGCCACTGAAGTCAGAACGCAATAGTATGACAAGGTCGGCCTATCTTGTAAGTGGCTCTCGCAACGTGCTCTGTAATTGATTATCTGAGTTTGTTCAGTGTTGCGGTGGCTATGGATCGCGTTTTACACCTCCCAAGCATCCTTGATGTTTCCATACATGCTTCCCCTCCTGTGCGTATTGGACTGTATATGATCTTGCCTTCATTTGCTAACCCATCTTTGTCGTTAGGCCTGAGATTTTCTGCATGTCTGAGTTTAGTGATAATCCGGAACTTCAAACCCATAGCCACGCCGTTCTGATTATCCTCTCTGCCGTCGCGCCTCCACCGGAATCCATCGAGGCCATAGGTGATAGCTTCGTCAAGGCCATCAGTTCTTCCACGGTAGGAGCACCCTCATCCAAGCTGAATCAATAATCAATAACTTACTTGATTCGAAATTAGTCATGGCGCATCCGCCTGAATTCGTTGCCCATTCTCGTTGTATTCTTCTATCGCAATCTCATGGGGATATCAGATGCGAGTGTCTCTCAGATCATGGACCTCATGCTCAACTGCCTTTCCGACGACAACGTAGAGGTACGGGAAATGGCATCAAACGCGCTTTCAGGAATCGTCAGAGTATCACAGCGTCAGAGTATCATACCCTTGAAGGTAATGTCATGCCGAGCCGCATTCTCTGCCGCGTATTGATGTAGACTCCAGGACCACTTTGTAAGTCTCGCGCGCAAAGTCAGACTTCCTACTCGACGAGACCCTGGCTACGCCGAGTCCTTGCGAACACTGCATTCTTCGATTCTTGGACTCTGTGCGCTGATTGAGAGCTTCCCATATTCTGTCGAGAAATGGATGCCACCATTGACAGATAGTCAGTCACGCCTCCACGTGGAGCTATATTTCCTACTGATCTCATCTTCATCTCCCCCAGTCCTTGCTCTACACGCCACGGATCCTCCCCCGATATCTACAGCAATCCGTAAGGCGGCTTCCGAGTTCAAGAAGGTACGTACACGACTCTTCTGAGTCCTCTCAGAGCTTGGTGGTAACACATCGGATTGGACAGACCCATCAGGTACGTTCTGGAGCCAATAACTATGCCGGGTTCTCTGACATTTTTTTTCCATAAGGACACGTGGCACCGTGATCAGCTGGCGTTTGACGAAGATCAACTTCAAAATCTGTCAACCATGCTCGCTGGCACCTCGTATTGTACGTTTTCATTAATATGCCGTTGACCGCGTGCCTTTGATATTGACCCGCATAACAAACAGATGCCTGAGCTTTGCAAGGTCATCCATGAATAGATACACTATACTTATTGCACGTGCCACTGTAGGCGGTCGTGGACAACAGCTTGGAAATCATAAGTACCAATGTTAAACTCCATACAAATACAAAATGCTTTTCATTATCTATTCACTATCCTCGGATCCACCCACTTAGCTTCTCTGCATTCTGGCGTGTGCTCGAAAAGCAGAGGAGATCAACACACCACATATCGCGGTAGTTGTCCAATGTCGTTAGGCTGATCGATAGGCACGCTCGGTTGAGGCATGACCTACACGTTGCACTGGACACCAGATAAAGACTTGGCCGTCTCGTAAAACTGTTGGCTTCTCGCTTTGTACTGGAACTAGGCAATGACTGTTAGGATCGATGTCGGCTAGTGGCTCTTTAGGAGGACGGGGAAGAGACTTCAACTTTGAAAAGAAATAACTCGGGGCTATTATGTGCTTAAATTTATGGGTGCCCTTTTCAGGACCGTGGAACAACATTTTATAAATGATTGCCGGGACAGTACCATCTTTCGAACGGCGCTACTGTGAGTCGCCTTTGCTGACGTACTCTGCCATCACGGGTTTGCGCCCTCGCTACGCTGACAACGACATGACCCTGTCCGCACTAAAGTCACGCCGCACGGCTGCCAGCCTGAGTCGTCCTGAGTTGTCGTGGACACCCTCGAAATGCCAACGGATTAGACCATAATCCACAGGCGAGTCTTGTTCGGAGCGCCTATCCGTTCCCGTTAGATTCCGTCCACTATAGCAACTTGAAGTTCCGAAACCGTGGTCATTTAAGAATGGACATCGGAGTTCTTAATTAAGTAAATTTGAAATGATAAGGGCATTGGGTTACAAGTTAGTTATCTTTCATCAGGCAACACCAGCAGCAAAGTCACTTTTCGCCATTGCCAGCCAACTCGGCATTCTCATCCGTTTGCACTCTCCCACACCGACAACGTCAAGGGGATGGCACCCACAATTTCTGTACAGGGTCTTTGTGGCTCAGACATCAGTGACTTTGCGGGGATCAGTACGAGTTCATTGAAGCGGTTACTACGAAGGACACATCGTCTCACTGGTGCTGTTTTGCGAAAGACCATTGCCACAGGTCTGCCCCATCTCGATGCAATGGACGTAAAGGTACATCGACGTTGTATGTCTCTGGAACTGCTCCACATTCACATCAATTCTTTAAATGATTTTAATATATCTAAACCATTTTTATGTTGAGTAACATTAAAAACAGGTTGATTCTTTACAGTTTCTCTGTGATTGCATTGCGCGCCAACTGACATGACCCTTCCTTGAGACTGCAAACTGAGCTCAACGAGGCCTCTTTCATACCAGCCAGATTATCACTCGCCGCATGTGCAAACCTTGCTGTAAGTAATGCCTAGCTTCCAGCTTGCTGCTCTTCGACCATCGCTTGCGGGAACAATAATTGCTGTCAACCCACGTGCGGCAGTGGTCATCGGCGCCTGCGTTGCCCACCTTTATTCTGCCTGACGTTCCCGTCCCACTGTAAGTTTTTTCTCTCCACTGACCTTTGTTGTTGATAGGCTTTCTAGACATACACCTCCAAGTCACTGCAAGTCGCAACCCATGAGCGCCAGCCACTACTACATGCAACGTGTGCAAGCATATTGCTCCCAGCAACGCCAAACGTGCTGCCTTCGCCAGAGGGCCACAACTAGCAGCAACAGCCACTTTTCAGAGCAATACCATAACCACTGTTCCTCTAGTATTCTGTCGGATGAACGATATATCATATTTCTAGTGTATTATACTCGTGTTACGACTTGCAAGGAGCGTGCGACTCGCCCTACACCTGAAAGCACGACGACTTGAAGCAATTCTTGTAAAAGTTATGTAATCGGATTATATAAATATTTATTTGTATTTTTGAGTATATAGTGAATAATTTCAGTGTGAAAGGGACCAAGTCATGCACTTGATCAAAAACAAAAACATATACACGAAGACTAGTATAATTGACAGTATTATGCGTGGTATTACAACTTTCGAACCCAGTACTAACGTATGCGAGTACGTATGAAATGAGATCTACTCATTACGAGAATGCGGAGAGTTTTCGAATTAGACCGAAAGCGTACGGAGTGATTGATACATAATAAATCGCGGACCATGAGCGAGCGGTTGAAATATGGTTCAATCTCACCGAAGAAGGCAAGCCACCGGGCATGCATCAAAATAATGAATTGCAGCCCGGGTGGTTGATAAATGGAGACCATGGCAATGGTACTTCAAGACCAGCGAGAGGATCGATCTTGCAACATGGGAGTCGGCCATAATGAACCTGAGAAACTTGGATACCACAATGAGTAAGGAGCTAGCGCCAAGGGAGTCATGACCACACGACACGAATTCTCAGGTCATGGGTCTGTCATCGATCTAGTATTGGGTGCGCTCACTGAGAGCAGCTACAGTCTACGACTTCGCCGACCTATGCGGGCGTCGTGGAAGCCGCACCTATAGGATGGATTGCTAACCCCGGTTGGAGTCGGCAAACCTGAGTGCCCAGTAAACCCTCTAGCGCTAAATCAGGTTGACATGAGGCTGCCGCACGACGCCGATGGCGGACGTGATACGGAAAAAAGTTGGTATAGGGGTATAGGTCGATGTGATAGAAATCAAGAATTCTAATAGAACGGCGCTGGGTCTAGATGTGGAGAAAAATATCTACCACACACAGTGGCGCAAAGACCAACTATTGCACAGCGAAATGATAGTAGGAAGGTGAAAGTGTATAGCCATTTTAATGTGTGGGAGAGAAAATGAAGATTTGAACAGACAGACACGGTGTTCGCTGAATTCCATTATTATCGGAGAAAACCGAGGGATTGGTCGATTGGTCACTTGCGTATGTATGCATATGGATTTATGTCGGTTCGTCAAACCGAATCATAAGGCGCCTGAGCCGTGGATCATGCCCAGGATGTCATTAAAACTGCAACGAGGCGGTTGACTTGGGAAGGGGACAAAAATGCCCTGGATGACGAAAGTCACCGTGGGGCTGGACGTGTATCTAGCCGTAGAGCCCCATTGCCATATAGTACAGGATATGTCTGTTGTTGCAGCCGAAAACGAAGAGGCACTGATCGAGTGGCTGATAATTACACGTGTATAGATTGACTATTTCGACCACGTTGCGATTGACGTTATTAAGTCTGATGTCAGAGCTGCGATGATTTTATTTTTTTTCCGCGGTGGACGAAGCACGACAGGGGGATTGAAAGAGAATAAGGAATGATTAGAAGGGATGGTCTTGTAGTGCAAGGGCAGGTGGGGGTGTAAGGGCAAGTGGGAGTGTACGACACGACGAAGGGGCGTGTTGGGGGAGTTTACGTAATAGCGGACAAGGGCACGTTGTGATCTGGATCAGCTAAAAATAAATAAATAAATAAAAAAGAAAGACGACGTCTTCCGTGCGAGGGAGCTGAGCGTGAGGACGGCTGCCCTTACCTTTCCTCTGCACCCCCGAGCACCAGTCAATAGAAACACGCCCTTGCCTCCTGCCGTTCTTCTTTTTATAATATCCTCGTCCTCGTCATCTCCCTCTTCTCTTTCTTCTCTCATCCTCTTCACCTTTTCCCCTCCGCACTCCTCGGTCCCTCTTGTCCGTGCCGTGCTCTAATCTATTCCTCACATATACTCCAGCTTCCTCTCTTCTCAACGACTCTCAGCATCCGTGGCATCTCTATTCCCGCAAATTGATTATTGTCTCATCCACCCAAGCACCTTTTTATCGCCCAAATTGCATCGGATTTCTTATCCTTAAATCGTTCGTCCTTCCCGACCTAGCATTCACCATCTTCGCTTATGAATCCGCTTTTAATTTAGTTTCTATGCCCATTGAGGTCGCATCCTCTCCTTCGATTACCGATACCTTGGACTCGTATACCGAGTATTCGTACCAACCGTCTCTCTTTGCAAAAATCTCAGGTACTGGTCCGGCCAACAATTGGATAATTCAAGAACAGGCTATTGCAATGGAAGAATCTGCAGCAGATGTGAGTTCTCATCGATGTCTTTTCGAGCGCTTTCTCCCGTTGATTCAGTGGTTTTGGGCAAAAACTCATGTTCTCTTCTATTTGTCCCACATCAGCGCCGTAATCACCAAATCAATGCTGTGTACAGCAATCAAACCATGCCTCAAGGCCTGTCCTCCTTCCAACCCACACCCTTCCTCCCTCGTTCATCCCCGTTAGACAAAAATGCGTCACCCGATCATTCCATGTCATCGGATTCGTCCCTTTCTGCAGGTATGTCAGATTCTATCTTCCTAAAGGCCTAAAAGCTCACCCCGACCCTTTAGGAAGCGCGTCCTGGGATCTGGCAGACGGCATTGCTCGTCTAAACATTAATGGCGCGTTCGATACGGCAGAAAACATCCACGGTCCGATTCGTACGCCTCCGAAGACCAAAAAAGCTACGGAACCCGTTGTGCAACTTCACGACTCCAGCCCACTTGAGTCCTCCGATACTAGTTTAGATTCAGGACCTTCCCCACCTGCTTCCGATGAACGTCTTGCCCTTGCCAATCATTCACGTGTTTCTTCCGCTGACACGACTGCCTCGACTCAGCTTTCCGGCTCCAGTCACACCCTCGCATCCTCTGCCCTCGGCTTGAAGGTTGGCACTGAGAGGGATAGGCCTCATTCTTATAGCGGTGGTTTATCAACTGCCGATCTTCAGCGCTTGCGTGGCGTTGGCGCTACACCTGATGGCGAGCGGGCTCAATGGAGCGCTGCTGTTGATAGACAAACTCAGTACGACCAGCCTTTGTATCCATCTTTGTCCGGCTATCCCCGTCAACCAGCTGCCGTAACGGAGGACCTTCAGGTGGATTATACCACGCAACAGCGGCAGTTTCAACCACTGGATGGCTCTATACCCAGCTCGCAAGCATTTAATGGTCGCTCCGCTGGCTCTCTCAACGGGGCGGCTACTTATCGTTCACAGCCAGCGCGTAGTTACAACCCAGGAGTGGTCACGAATGGCACATATCCCGGCCCAGGCCACACGGCCCATCTCTCCCTCGGGAACACCCAGCAAGTGTATGACATGATGATGCCATCCCATGAAAATCCAACTGTTGCTCGCGTTCAGCAGCAACCCAGTGTCTTCCGCGCGACCCACCAGCATTCCTCGTCGGACCCAGTTCACCTTCGTGAAGCCGCTGCTTTACTCAGTGGCTTGCCCCCGTTTGCCCAGCCGGGTCTTTACCCACCCACCTTGGGCATTTACCCTAATCAGTTTTATCCTCCCCACGAGGCTTATGCAAATGCGGGCGTAGCTGCCCAAGTGATGGCAGCTGCCCGTTTGCAATCCCAATTTCACCCATCATACAGTGTCGGTCTCCCAGGGCAAAACATTTCCACTGGACTTGGCGATGGCAACCAAAACAGCCCTTCAAGTGTCGATCCTAATGGCAATGGACCCTCCGCAAACAACCGTAAGTTGGGGTTGTACAAGACTGAACTGTGCCGCAGCTGGGAAGAAAAAGGTACTTGTCGATACGGACCAAAATGTCAATTCGCACATGGCGAGGACGAAATCCGTAAGGTATCAAGACACCCTAAGGTTGTACCTTTTCACCCCTGCTTTATGGTCCTATACTGACTTGGTGTATGTCACAGTATAAAACAGAGATTTGTCGAGTAAGTCATTACCACTTCATATTCGGCTTCAAAGTGATGACGGTCCCACTTTCAGACCTTTTGGGTGTCTGGCTCCTGTCCGTACGGAAAGCGTTGCTGTTTCATACATACCGAGTTGCCAGCAAACGGCGGGGCTCCCGGCGCTGATGGTATTCCTCCACCGAAGGTCAACCAAACGCGCGGCCGCTCTGACAGTGACCCGAACGACGCACCGGTTTCTCTTTTGCAGCGTATCTCTGCTAAGCGCAACCAGGAAGTTGCCACGTCCACAGTAGACACAACCTACCAACCCCCTTCGCGACCACGAACTGGTTCTCTCAGAGTTGATACGTCGTCACTCGATCAGCCTTCTTTAAAACAGCAGCAGAACAAGTCTGCTTATCCGTCGTTCGCCGCGAAAGGCGGTCTGTTCTCCCAGGCCAACGAATCCTCTGGTGGGCTGTCACCCGGTCCCGTCACTGCTGGCCCAGATATTGGAAGTCGGCAACTTATCAATTTCTCCCAGGTTTGTGGGTATTGTTTCTAGGCGATTTTGCGTACTCATCTTTCGAAGGCTTCAAAGCAGGGTGTCACGCGAGCCTCTGGAGCAAACGTTCGCCACTCCTTCAACGGTACTGAGATTGGCCTGAACCTCACGCCTCCACCCGCTGCTCCATTTGCCGCACCTCAACCCGAATCTGCAGTGCACCGCGCGAATGGGCATTCGCGCTCTGGGAGCGTTGGCAACTGGGTTAGTCTTTCGCGCCATCTTGCTGCACCGTCGCCGCTGCATGGCCCGCAAAGTGCAAGCCCCGCCAATGAGGGCAAGCTCAGTACGCCATGGTTGTCACCTGATCAGGGTACGCGCTACGCCGAGAAGGCCTCCGCTTGGGCTTGAGGGACCAAAAGCGGATGTATAATATAAAGCCAAGTTGGAGTCAATCCGCCGCCATCTTTTGTACTAGTGTTTCACGTTCCCTCCTTCGATGTCTGCGCCGCGTTATGCTTTCACGTTCTACACTTTCATTTCCTGTGCTCCAATGATATTTGACGATTGTTTGATGATCATAACCCACCTCTTCCACGAATATTGTCTGCTCTCGATGTCGATCTCACACAACAAATCTCACCCTACAAAGTTCTTTTTTATCGCCAACTCATTCGCTGTACACATTTTCCCTTTGTTGTCTCGTATCTCGCTTGTCCATCTCATCGTCCCCCCTTTTAGTAGCCAGCTCAGTCTGCAGTTTGATTTATTGTCTTGTTCGTCCTTCTTGGTCAGTGGTACCAAACCTTTTCTGACCCGTTGTTACGCTGCACTCATACAATGCGTTGTTCTCCATCATGTCCTTATATTAATTGAATGAATTCCGCTCGCTCGCCTACCCTCTGAACCCGAGTATGAAAAGGCCATGGACGTAGGTTTGGTCCAACTTGAAGCAGCTGCATGAACGACAACGCCTGCAAATGATAATCAAATTAGCCATGTACACAATGCTCCTATAGGTCTACGTTCTGAACTAGAGTAACACTACCAGTTCACCGACAAGGAGACGACCCTGGTAAAGAAAGGGTATAAAAAAATACTACGCCAACAAATGACATATTACGCGTCAAGTGCATCGAGCTCGCGATAGAACGCGGCCATGCGGCAGCGAGCGTAGCCAATATAATCGAAGTCGGGCTTGTTAACGTGCGCCAAAACGTCCTCGCGCGCCTGGACGAGACCCCATAACGCCCACATGGCATGTGATGAAGGACTCCATGTGTGCACAGCATCTTCGAGGGCGACGAGCTCTCGCTCGCGCGCCGCGGGAGGTAGTTCTGAGAAGACGGGCGCTGGCGAGTCGACGGGCACGTCGACGGGCGTGATGCGGTTCTTGAGGTATGCTGTGAGGAAGGTGCGTCGTTCGTCGTGAGTTGGGTAGCGTGAGGCGTCGAGCAGGTGTGGTGTTGGACCATGGTAGTTGGCTGTCCACTCGTTGAAGTGGTTCGCGATATCGAAGGCAGCTGGATTCGGGGATGCGTACTCAAAGTCGACAACGATAATCTGTTGTAATTTAATACGGATCAGAATTGTGAAGGGATAACGAGAAGGAAAGATAACGGACGGACGGACGAACCTGGTGATGTTCGGGGTCATCCTCTTCCACGCTGTTCAGGCGGAGTATGTTGCCGTACTGAGCATCATTGTGACACAAGACAGGGTGCGCATCAACATGGGTGGCTTTGAGCCATCTCATATAGCTCTCCCACTTTATCCGAAACCTGTCTAGGTCGAGTTCCTTTCGAATGGCTGGAGTGATCGCAGGTAATGCAAGGACATCTCGTGCATGGGGTAACCATGATTGAAGATTTTTCCGAACGCCAATTTCTAAATTACTTCCATGCGATTGCCCTTCAATGATCTCAAGGTCAACGCCGTGAAGCTCCGCCATCCGCGCTCCAATGTATGCACTGATCTGTGGCTCACGGATATCGGTGGCTGTGAGCGTGACCGAATCGAAGTACTCTTCGATGCGCCCATTGGTGAAAGTGCCATAAATACGTGGACCAAGCTTGGATCTCGAAGAAAGGACATGTAGGACCTGTAGCTCCCGTAGGCGTGGGATGAGAACACCACTGGAGGGGCCGTAAACCCGCAGGAGGAGCGTACTGGATGAGGTCGATGGCGAAGACACAAAAAATACGGCATTTGTGAAGGAGCCGGCCACTTTCCGTATGCACGGAAATGGATGAGGAGCTGCTGTCTGTGACCAAGAGGTCACTCGAAGAATTCTAAGGATGTCTAACAGCTGCTGAGCGAAAGCACTCGACTTGAACTGTCTAGAAAGAAGTAGATGTGAGCATCAGAATGTGATGACCATTACGAGGCCAGACCGCTATCAACTCTGTCCCTCAGGGGGTGTTCCTAGCTGATGCGAAGCGTGAAGGGAGGCACTGTAAGATGTGTAACTACAAACAAAAGTTGCCTACCTAGCGTCTAGTCTGGCGCGAACGTGAGGTAGACCCTCAAGGAAGACGCCATGTAGAGAAGAATCATCCGAGCAAAGACATGTGGGGCTACAATGATTATACAATGAATGATGGACTGGTTGGGAGGATTTTCGGGTGTTAGATGAGATGGAAGACATGACAGAATGTCGGCGTGGATCAATATTTACAACGTCTGAGACAGCAAGTTTGATGGATATGATGAACAGAAGGAGGGAGAAATGATCGGCGAGAGATTAGGTCGTGCGACACGATAAGACGTACCCACACGTGACTCCTCCTAGTACACACGCTCAGGCTTCCCTCGTCGCCATCGCAGTGCGACCGCCAATGGAATTGCTTTCCAATGTCTAGTCACAGGCTGAGCTGCTGTTTTGCTGCAGGTTTGGGACCTCCATCAGGTCACTGAGGGGCTATTCCTAGCCCTGACTCCCACCTACCAGTCGGCCTTCTTTCCTCCTTGCTGTACACGCTTGTGGCTCTCCCGCTCCCCAGTCACCTGCTCATTGCCTATTTGGTAGGACACACCTTTGAACCATAATTTTCATTACATGCTGTAGAGTTGGATGTATCAGGAGATTTCAGTTGACACTCCTGCGGCAGATCAGGTTTGGTGTGCCATCGCACTTTCAACACGTCATACTATTGTGATGCTGCAACGTTGAACGAGCCTGCTCACATGCTAAAAGCGGATATGCTGCTGGACTTACCTCTCAGCTCGGCAAATATCACGGCTCTCGTGACAAGGTTTACGGACGGAGTGAGATGTCAAAGCTAAGTCACTGTATCGTGGACACGTGCACAATCTCGCGACTCGCCCTCAATGTGCTTGCAACAGGTGTCCGTCAGACCATGGACAAGTGCGTGCAGACAATCCGCGCGTCAGACGGAATCACACTGCAGAAGAAGACAGATCTGAGGTGCAGGATACTTCGAATCGGATGGGGGGGAAGTTGAGTGGCGTCATACAAGGGAGTCTATTCGTCATTCTGTTGTCGTCATTTTACAATCCGCTCGTACTCTACTTTGTGGAGGTCCGTCCGTCTTCATCGCGTGTGTTTTCGTCAGAGTCGCAATCTATCAGCCTCCACGTGATACTGGCCCAACTTCATGGACCACATCGGACGTATTTAAACTATTTTCCACGAACAAGTCCACTCGGACACCCAGGTCATATCTTGGTGTGCTTCTTTGACTTTTAACATCTGACGTCTACCATGTCATCACATTTACAACCTTCTCAACACCGCGCACGCAACCCGCCGTCCTCTGAACACGATGTTCTATATGAAGACATCCATCACTTTCTCTACACCATTCAGCACACGCGACCTATCTGTCTTTTGTTTCAGTTGGGCTTGGTGTCCGCTTAGCCGAAATACGATGCATCTTAGGATTCTTAGCAACACCCCAGCATATCAAACATGGCATTGGCAGGTCATCGCCCTTTATTCTTCGTCATGTCGACCCCTGTAATAACTATCTCCCTTTACCGCCCGGGCCAACCCTTTCCCACAATTATGTTCGTTTAGGGCGCCACTGGACCCCGGGCCTGCTCCCTGCGGCCACGCTTGGGCTGGTGCCTCCTGTAAGGTACCTTTTCTTGCGCTGCCGCTACCCTTCCTCTTCTCTACCCGTGGCCGTCGCTCTGCACCCTTCCCACTGGATTCTCCTTATTCCTGCCTGCATGCTTCGCCCCACCCATGTTCAGGTGTCTCCGCTGCAGAAAGAACTTCATCACGGCTGTCCTGGCACAACGCCCTCTCTTCTCTCCCCCACGCCGCCCACGCTTGGCAGGTGCCTTCTGTAAGGCACCCTTTTCGCGCGCCGCTGCTACCTTTCGTCTTGTCCTTCTTACGCTGCCTCTACCTTTGGCCATCGCTCTGCACTCTTACCACTGCGTTCTCCTTGTTCCTGGTGCATACCTCACCTCCATCCGCTCGGGTGTCTCTGCTACAGGAAGTGCTTC